>Ga0180434_10000958_pt1 | contig 42488 bp, 46 predicted proteins | sample SS_ome_7_FD_132453 | JGI IMG/M metagenome (GOLD analysis project Ga0180434, IMG submission 132453) | Hypersaline lake sediment archaeal communities from the Salton Sea, California, USA - SS_1_D_2 metaG | ecosystem: Environmental > Aquatic > Non-marine Saline and Alkaline > Hypersaline >... | reverse complement strand
GATGCTACTATACTTTTTTATTGAATAAATTCTATTAATTTTGGTTGCGGCTATGCCGCGCCAAGTCCTCTGTGGCAAAAATTATAACCGTGACAACCCGCCTAAATCCGTGTCAAAAAAATTTCTGACTTCTATCTTCTGACTTCCGACTTCTGCCTTCTGACCTCTGGCTTCTGACCTCTGACCTCTGACCTCTGACCTCTGACTTCTCCCTTCTGGCTTCTGTCCTCTAACTTGGTATAATATCTTATACCTGTTTTTGTTATAATATATTATACTTTTCCTAAAATTTCCCCGATTTCCCACAAATTTCTTCCAATTCTGATTTCACTTTTTCCAACTTTTCCACCCCATCTTCCAACTTCTTTCTTCCATCTTCCATTTTCTATCCTCCATCTTCCATCGTTTTACGCTTTCTTCCATCTTCTTCCACGTTCTCCATAACCACTTACAAATAAACGACTTACAACAAGTCCAACCCGGACCACCCCCATTTTCAGCTCAAAAACGAAAGTTTTTATCGGCGGACAAAAATCTTTATTTTTTGCCCAAAAACAGTGATTATGCCGATATGCTATATTCAATGAAACATATGATTATGGTTTGGTGATATGTCGAACATGCAGTTACACAACGTCTCTAACTCCTTGCGGGACCTGCCTTTAGGGAAACTCGCCAAAGACTTCCTCAACTATCTGACCGTCGAGGCCGGTCTCGCCCAAAACACGATCCTCGCCTACGGCCGCGACCTCAGGGCTTTTCTCGAACACTGTAAGTCAAGTAATATCAAGAAGTTAAGAAAATTAACGCCCGCCGTCATTCAGCAATATTTACAGCTTCAATCCAAAAACCTCCGCTCCGAGGCCTCCGTCAAACGCTCTCTCGCCGCTATCAGAATGTTCCTAAGATACGCTCAATTAACAGGTTATATCAACGATGATTTTCTTGCCGTCCTCGAAGGCCCCAAGCTGTGGCAGAAACTGCCTACCGTATGCTCCAAAGACCAGGTTCTCGACCTCCTCAACGCCCCTGACCCGGCCGAACTCTACTATCTACGCGACAGGGCGATGCTGGAACTGCTTTATGCAACAGGACTTAGAGCAAGCGAGATGGCGAAGCTCAAAATCACCGACCTCAATCTCGACATCGGCTACATCCGCTGCATCGGCAAGGGCAGCCGCGAACGCGTCGTCCCGCTCGGCAAAATCGCCATCGCCGCAACAGAAGAATATCTCGAAAAACTAAGACCCTCTCTTTCTAAACCTTTTAGTGACAAGACGTTACTGCTATCCCGAACAGGCCGGCCGCTGAGCCGAATCGAAATCTGGCGCCTCATCAAAAAATACGCCCTCCGAGCCGGTATGCCCCGAAACCTCACCGCCCACACCCTGAGGCACTGCTTCGCCACCCACCTGCTCACCGGCGGCGCCGATTTAAGAAGCGTCCAGGAGATGCTCGGCCACGTAGATATAGCAACCACACAGATTTACACACACGTCGACCACGAAAGACTAAAAAATATACACAAAAAATTTCATCCGAGACCGTAGAAAATAAACAAGTAAATCGTATAAATAAAGAAGTAAAAAATAGAGAACGGTTCGTTATAATCAGGCGGAAAGTCGCCGATATGGCATTGACGCGGATGATTTTTAAAGTTATTATGAGCTTATTAGCAACGAAAAAAGGATTTTTCAGGGCAATATGTATGACTTTTAAATGCGTATGTCTTTTTTTGATATTCCTGATTTTGGGCTGTCAACAAATACCCGCGGCCCAAACAGAATCCCCCGTTAATAACCAAAAACAGACAATTCCCGTATCTGCAGAGCTTGATAAACAGCTTAAAATCAACAAGGACGCGATACTCCAGGGTCCTACAGAACAAATGAGGATGAACGCTGCTAACATCATGCTTTTTGACAGCAATCCTGACGCGAGGTCGATACTTATAGATATTTTGACTCGAACGCAAAACAAAAGTGCCCAGGCAGCTGTCTGCAAAGCATTGAAACAAACCTGGCAGGAAAATACGCATGAGCAAATCATCAATAAGGAACAGTTTGTTGCACCCTTGCTTGATATTATTAAAGGCCAGAATACTGAGGTTGCCGAATTAGCCGCCGAAGCAACCGTCATTTTCGATTATCAGCAGATATCGAGGCCTCTCGAACACATGGTATCGGATACATCTTTACCTGTAGCAGCGAGATTAAACGCCATCTACGCCCTTAAATTACAGAAAAATGTAGGGGCAATAATAACACTCATAAACCTTCTTGATGATCCGGAAAAACAAATAGCAGATGCAGCACAAAGAACCATAAAAGATGCCGGGATACCCGTAGTTGTAGAGCCTAATGAGCGACAACAACTGATTGAAGAGCTTAAAAGCAGAGGAAAAGACGAATTTCTTAGGAACTGGCTGATTCGACAGGAAGCTGAGAAGAGAAAGCTTGAGGCCGAAGTGCGGCAATGGCAGCAGATGTACTTATTATCATTGGATAAAATTTACAGCAGGCTTTCTGATGATGCTTCTAAAGTTGAATTTTTAAGCGAGCTCTTAAACGGGCAAATTTCAGTAGTCAAACTCTGGGCGCTTGAAAAGATTTCTTTATGGCGTGTTGGAACCTCCTCAAAACTGCCCCCTCAGTTCGGTTCGCTTCTATTAAACTTGATATCCGATGAAAGCAGGGCAGTCAGGTTAAGAACAGCAAGGCTGCTTTCTTTAATGGGTCAGTTAAGCTCTGCTGAGAAACTTTTAGCCCAGGTTTACAATGAGACGGATGAAGAAGTGAGGACGGAGATGTTTTTGGCGCTGGGGGCGGCCTGTCAATATGCTTATGCACCTGACTCCGGAATGAACATGTCCCAGGAAATACGCATCAAAACGTTGGAAATTGCGTCTGAGTACCTTTTTGACTCACAGACCCTTAAAGCCCAGAACGGGGCAGAAGTTATAAAAAGGCTTCTCAAACAAGATGGATTAGCGGATTCTTTGACCGAGGAGTATCTCTATCAGCTAACACAAAGGTATCAGCAATTAAGTTCAGAAAATGAAGATAAAACTTTAAAAGCTTCACTTCTTAATACAATGGCGGACCTTTGTACCCAAGGTTCGCCGGTTGCGACTGAAGCAAGGATACAATTTGCTCAGTTATTTGAAGAGAGTTTATCTGACACAGCAGATACGGTAAGGGAAGCGGCTGTAAATGGTTTAATAAACATTGACAGGACCTCTGCGCTCAGGAAGTTGCGGGTCAATCATATTAATGACCCAAATCCGCAAATAAGAAGGAGAATCATAGACTTAGCACGGGAAGTCGGCTCTGAGGCGGATCTGGAATGGTTATTAAAGAAATTAAACAGTCCTGAGGAGAACCAGTTGGCATGGCCGGCGATGATTGCAATTTTTGGACGTTCGGAAAAAGATATTTTAATCGAATGGCTCGAGCGTTTTAATCAGGAGGAAAAATCGTTATCAACTCAGCAGCTTCTTTCATTCCTTGAAATAGTAGAAAAAAAGATACAAACAGAAAGCGCCCCCACACTTGTAATGGAAATCAATGAAAAGATGGCCGCGCTTTATACTGAAACAGCTAATTATGAACTTGCAGCGGAGTACTGGGGCCGAATGTATCAGTCTGCAGAGAATAGCGAAAAGCGGCAATATTATATGGGCAGACTTCTTGATACTTATTTGGAATCTCTAAATTTACAGAATGCTACCGATTTAATACATAACTATATATTGGAAAAGGACTTGGAACCTAATGATTCGCTTGTAAATACCCTCGATGTTTTTATGAACGAGCCTCCAGCCGGAGGAGATCCAAATGTCTTATTAACAGAAATTGAAAAGCTTGATATTCCTGAAGATCGGCCTAATTGGCTCGCCCAGAAAGAAATGTGGCGAAATTTACTTACTTCGATAAGTGAACCCAATGAGCCAGACGATGCCGACAGCTAATTAATCGAGACTGTCCGCAAAAACGTTTTTAACATATACATCGCTCATTTCTCGTAAGTCTTTTAATAATATAGTATTACGATAAAAATCCTTTTTTGTGCTCTGAGAAACCGTTTCTTCTCTAATTCTTTTTAAGTCATTTCCGTGATTTTGAAAAATAAAATTCGGATTGAAGTTTTTTACAGTTTTTTGTGAAAAATTGGAAAAAATTTTAAATTTTTATATTTTTTTAATTTTTTTGTGATTGAAGTTTTGTTTTTGTTCATATAAACTGTTTTGTTCACATTTAAAAGGCTGATTGGTATATTTACATTCCTGCATATCGGATATGATTACCATATAGCAGGAAAAGAGGGAAGACGTTATAATTATAGCTTTAGTACTATTGAATAAATCAACAAATTAAAAATGATGTTTTTAAACTTGCTGCTGTAGCTCAGAGGTAGAGCGCGTCCTTGGTAAGGACGAGGTCATGGGTTCAACCCCCATCAGCAGCTAAATGAAACGAAGTCAGGCTTAGATATATGTGGTGGCAGTTATCCGGGCATTGAATTAACAATATAAATAGTTATTAAACGAGTGGCTTAGGACTTAACGGGCACGAGGTAAGAAACGCTAACATAGTACATTACAATTGGAGGTTTAGAATAAAATGGCTAAAGCTGTATTTGAGAGAACAAAACCACACGTAAATATCGGGACAATTGGTCATATTGATCATGGAAAAACGACTTTGACGGCTGCAATTACCATGCGGCTTGCATTTAAGGCCGGAGCAGGCGGCATTAAAAAGTTTGAAGAGATTGATAATGCTCCTGAGGAAAAAGAACGAGGAATTACGATTAATACCGCGCATGTGGAGTATGAGACAGATAATCGTCACTATGCCCACGTGGATTGCCCGGGACACGCTGACTATGTAAAGAACATGATCACGGGTGCGGCACAGATGGATGGAGCGATTTTGGTCGTCGCAGCAAGTGACGGTCCGATGCCGCAGACCCGAGAGCATATCCTTCTGGCTCGTCAGGTGAATGTCCCCCGAATCATTGTTTTCATGAATAAAACAGATCAGGTCGACGACCCGGAACTTCTTGACTTGGTCGAACTGGAAGTCAGAGAGTTGCTGAGCAAATATGAATTTCCGGGCGATGATATTCCTATCATCAAAGGTTCCGCTTTGCAGGCAATGGAGTCCGAAGGGAAAGACGACGAAGCGTGTAAGTGTATTGATGATTTGATGGAAGCTGTAGATAGTTACATCCCCGTACCTGAGCGTGATGTGGATAAACCCTTTTTAATGCCTGTTGAAGATGTTTTCAGTATCAAAGGACGTGGTACAGTGGGTACCGGCCGGATCGAACGAGGCATCGTGCGTGTTGGAGAGGAAATTGAAATCGTTGGTTTGTCTAAAGAAACCCGAAAAACTGTAGTCACGGGTGTCGAGATGTTCAATAAAACTCTCGATGAAGGCCAGGCCGGTGATAATATTGGAGTTCTGCTTAGAGGTATCGATAAGAAAGAGCTTGAGCGTGGACAGGTTGTTGCGGCGCCGGGCAGTATTACTCCGCATACAAAATTCGAAGCAGAGGTTTATGTATTAAAAAAGGAAGAAGGCGGCCGACATACACCGTTTTTCGCAGGTTATAAACCTCAGTTTTATTTCCGAACGACTGATGTAACCGGCGCGGTGCTTGCTTTGAAGAGTCGGGAAGGAAAAAGTGCCGAGATGTGTATGCCCGGTGATAATATAGCGATGGAAGTAGAAATTATCGCCCCTATTGCTATGGAAGAGGGTTTGCGTTTTGCTATTCGAGAAGGCGGGCGAACCGTTGGTGCCGGTGTTGTGACAAAAATCGTTGAGTAGCCTCTGGAGGCGATATCGTTTAACTCAACAAGCCGGGTAATTTAGCTTTTTTAAGCTCTACGTAGTGGTGTGTCCCTTTTATGGACATGGGATGCAATTCCAGTGAATTGAACGACCTGCTTGGTGGGGATTGAGTATATGGCTAAGAAAAAAAGTAAAAGAGAATATGTGTGGTTAGAGTGTAATCAGTGCGGTCGAAGAAATTACCGTACGAGCGTGAGTGTTGCGCAAGGCACACCCAAGATAGAATTAAAGAAGTTTTGCAAGAATGAAAGAAAACGCACAGTACATAAGATACGTCGAAAGTAGTTTCATTCTGGATATGATGTTTGAAATATGAAGAATAGGCCAGTAGCTCAATTTGGCAGAGCAACGGTCTCCAAAACCGTAGGTTGGGGGTTCGAATCCCTCCTGGCCTGGTATTTTAAGACGGCGGCCGGGATAAGGATAGAGACGTATGAAAGGCTTATATTAAAATGAGAAATGTATTTTCAATTTATAAAAGCGGTCAAGGCAAATACACGAGAATATGTAGTGCTCTTGGTTTCGGGCTGATCGTCGTGATAGGCTGTTACCGGCTCTACGATACGTTGCGAATGCTTGATTTGGGGCTCGACCAAAGAACAAGATTGTGGATCACTATAATGATTCCGGCGGCGCTCTTTATCATCCTTACCTTTTTACTCTTTCGGTTAATCAACAAGCAATCGATTGCTGATTTTATGATTGCGGGTGAAGGTGAAATGAAAAAGGTCAGCTGGTCCAGTCGAAAGGAGATTTTTGCATCGACCTTAATCGTCATTATAGTAGTAATTCTCATGGCAGTTCTTCTTGGTGTTTCAGATTTATTTTTTCAAGTCATCTTCAGAAAAATCATAATAGGGTCCTGGGCGTAATTATAACAATTTAAGAGGTTGTCAGTAACTATGCAATGGTATGTTTTACGAGTTGCGGCTAATAAAGAAGAGCAGATAAAGGAAACGCTTCTTCAGAAGGTAAAACGTGAACATTTGGAGGATATTATTGGTAGAATAAAGGTTCCCGTTGAGAAGGTTAAACGCGTTCGAGGAAACAAACAAACCGTTCATAAGCGTAAATTATATCCCGGTTATGTTTTTATGGAAATGGAGCCAACAGAAGAGGGACGAGTTCAGGAAAAGGCGTGGTTTTTAATTAAGGAAACGATGGGCGTCGGAGATTTCATTGGTACCGAAGGCATCCCCACTCCCATGAGAGATACCGATGTAGCAAAAATGCTTACAGAGGCTGAAAAACCTGAAGAAGCTCCAAGCATTAAAGTTGAATTCAAAAAGGGTGACATGATTAAAATTCGGGAAGGACCTTTTGAAAGTTTCGAAGGAGTAGTTGATTCTATTGATCCTGAACGAGGGATTGTGAGGGTCATTGTTACTATTTTCGGCAGGAGTACGCCGTTAAATATTGAATATTGGCAGGTAGAGAAGATTTAGAAACGTTCCGTGTGAGTGAACTTTATTGTTATTAGACGTGTGAGTTTTCGTTATGGCCAAAGAAGTTTTAACAAAGCTGAAATTGCAAGCACCGGGCGGGCAGGCAACCCCGGCACCTCCCATAGGACCGGCATTAGGACAACATGGTGTGAATATCGGGCAGTTTGTCTCGCAGTTTAATGAACGGACAAAGGACCTGAACGGCACTATCGTGCCTGTTGTGATCAGTGTTTATAGAGACAAGAGCTTTACCTTTGAGGTTAAAAGCCCGCCGGCTGCGGTTTTACTTAAACAGGCCGCTCAGATTGCTAAAGGAAGCGGTGTACCTAATAAAGAGAAAGTCGGTACAGTCACTAAGGCGGCGATACAGGAGATTGCTGAAGAGAAGTTCCAGGATTTAAACGCTTACGATATCAATGAAGCGGTTAAGATTATTGAAGGGACCGCTCGGAGCATGGGTATTGACATAGAAGATTAACGTTTTAGCAAAATGCTGACCACGGCATCCGAATCGGAGACAGTGGAAGCAAGTTTGGCACGATTAACCGGTTGCTCTTGCGATTAAAGGAGTTATGTATGGGACATAGAAGTAAAAGATACAACCAGGAAGTCGAAAAGATTGATGCAGAACCCGTAAGCTTACCTGAAGCGGTGGCGAAAATTAAAACGTTTAATTCAACTAAATTTGACCAGACCGTTGAATGCGTTTTAAATTTGGGTATTGATTCAAAGCAGTCCGACCAAATGGTACGAGGGTCGTTGTCTCTGCCCCATGGAATAGGCAAGCAGAAACGAGTGATAGCTTTTTGCGAAGAGGTTGACGAAGCGCAGGCAAAAGAAGCCGGCGCGGTTGAAGCAGGTTGTGACGACCTTATGGAGAAAATTACCGGCGGATGGATGGATTTTGATGTGGCCGTTGCCTCGCCAAAAGTGATGGGGAAGGTTGGTAAACTCGGACGGATTCTTGGCCCTCAGGGCAAGATGCCCTCTCCGAAAAACGGTACCTTGACTGATGATGTTATCAGCGGTGTGAAGGAATTTACGGCCGGCAAGATTGAATTTCGAAATGACGCAGGGGGAAACGTTCATGCCGTGGTAGGCAAGCAAAGCTTTGAAGAACAGAAACTGATTGATAATATTGAGGCTTTTGTTTCATATATAAAGAAGAACAAGCCTCCCTCGGCAAAAGGCGTTTATATTAAAAGCATGAGCATCTCGGCCACCATGAGTCCGAGTGTGAGAATTGCCGTGTGATGAAACCATTCTTGAAATGCAAAGTGGACATAATTTATTTTAAAATGAACAGGTATTAAGATGAGCAGATACGTAAAAGAATTAGTGCAGGCGGAGCTTGAAAGAAAGATAAGTGACGAAGACATCAGCAACTTTATTATTGTGAGCACCGTTGGCGTCGATGGAGTTGATAATAATGTAATGCGCGGCGGCTTGAGAGAGAAGGGTATCCGTTTGAGCGTTGTACGAAACTCTCTTTTTAAAAAGGCTCTTTCGAATTGCGGTATGGAACAGGCGTCGTCGTTGTTTGAAGGGCCTTGTACCATTGCTTACGGCGGAGACAGCATCGTTGATATTGCGAAGGAGCTGAAGAACTGGGCCGAAAAGATTCAGGTCTTGACCGTGAAGGGGGCTTACATAGATGGCTCGGTTTTAGATGCGAAAGAAGCGGAGGACCTTTCGAAGATGCCGACCCGCCGTGAATTGCAGGGTCAGATTGTTGTTCTTTCAGGCTCGCCGGGTTCACGATTGGCCTCGGTGTTAGTGTCACCGGGGACGGTTATCGCCGGGTGCGTTAAAAGTCTGATAGAAAAACAGGAGCAAGAGGCTGCCTGAGACATTAATAATTGCTGATTATGTTTAATAGACGCACACACATTACATTGTATTTGAACCAGCCTGTGTGGTTGTCTCTACAGAGGGTTAAACAAAAGGATTATGTTCGAACAGTTCGCTCTGTAACAGGTATAGAGTGAATCCTTTGGCTACCACGAGGCGTTGCAGATAGGAGTATTATAAATGGCAAAAGAAGAAACGAAAGAACAGGTCGAAGAAAAAGCTGAAGAGTCAACCAAAGAAGAGACCAAGAAAGAAACGAAAGAGCAGAAAAAGGATGATTCCGGCCAGGAAAAAGAAAAAAAGGAATGGAGCAAGGACATTAAGACCTTAGGTGACAAGATTGTTGACCTGACCTTGATGCAGGCCAAAGAGCTTGCAGATTATCTGAAAGAGGTTCACGGTATTGAACCCGCCGCCGGCGGGGCTGTAATGATGGCCGGGCCGGCAGCAGCCGGAGCGGCAGAGGGTGAAGCTGAAGAAAAGAGTACGTTTGATGTTGTTCTTAAGGAGTTTGGTGACAAGAAGATCCAGGTAATAAAAGAAGTCAGAGCCATTACCGGTTTAGGATTGAAAGAAGCCAAAGACCTTGTTGATAATTTACCGAAACCGGTCAAGGAAGGATTGAGCAAAGAAGAGGCTGAAGCAGCCCAGAAGCAACTTGAGGAAGTAGGTGCCGTGGTGGAATTAGCGTAAACATAGTCATCCTTTATTGGGTGTAAATGGTTTAATTCTGCGTAAATATTATTAAAAAAAGTTTAGGGAGTTACAGATGAAATCGCGGTCTGTGCGAAATTTTGGGAAGGTTCAAGACGCCGTAGGAATTCCTGCTTTGACTGCCATACAAAGAAAAAGCTATGAGGACTTCTTGCAGATGAATATAGAACCTACCAAGAGAAAGAATACGGGGCTTGAATCCTTGTTCAGAGAAATATTCCCTGTGGAAAGTTACGATAAGAGCATGGTATTGGAATATCTGTATTATGAGCTCGAGAAACCGCGCTCTACCATCACCGAATGCCGCCAGCTTCGATTAACCTACGCGTATCCCATGAAGATTGCCTGCCGGCTGAGAACCAAAGACGGTGAGGATTTATCTGAGCAGTCGATATATCTCGGTGAAATGCCCGTCATGGTCGGGGGCGGAGAGTTTATAATCAATGGAGCCATTCGCGTTATTGTAAGTCAGCTTCATCGAAGTCCCGGTGTTGACTTCCTGATCGAGAGCAAAGAAGGAGACAGAGTGCTTCACGGCGGACGAATCATCCCCGAACGAGGCAGCTGGATTGAGATAGCCGTTACGCGTAAGGATGTGCTGGTTATCAAGATTGACCAGTCCAGTAAAATACCGGCGACCGTATTTTTACGAGCGATAAGTCCTGATTTCGGCACCACAGAACAAATTATACGGCTGTTTTATCCGACGAAAAAAATCCAGAAATCAAAACTCACTCCGGAGATGTGGGCTGTCGGTGATGTGGTTGATAAAAAAAGCGGAGAAGTTATCGTCAAAGCCGGTGCTCAACTTGGGGATAAAGTTTCGCTGATACAACAGAGCACCCTCAAGCGAGTAGAAGTCGTTGAGGAAGTTCGGGATCCCATTATTTTAAACACCGTCTCAGAAGATAAATGCCAGGACCATGAGCAGGCATTATTACGTTTCTATATGCGTTTGAGGCCGGGTAATCCTCCGAATCTGGAGAAGGCAAAATCCTTTTTTGAGGACAAATTTTTTGATGTGAACCGCTATCGCCTCGGAAAAGTCGGACGGTTCCGATTAAACCGTAAATTCGAACAGTCGGTGGCTGAAGATGAGATGACTCTGCGGCCGGAGGATTTCCTTAACACAGTCAAGTACATCATGAAATTACGTAATATGGAAGGTGAGGTTGATGATATTGACCATCTCGGCAACAGGCGGGTACGTACGATTGATGAGCTTGCGGCTGATGAAATCAGGAAGGGCTTGTTGAAGCTTCGACGAACTATCCAGGAACGGATGAGTTCGAAGAAGGGAGCTGAGGAACAAGAAGTTCGCATTGCTGATCTGGTCAATTCCAAGAGTGTCTCCAGCAGCATTAATTATTTCTTTGGTCGTGGAGAATTAAGTCAGATTGTGGACCAGACAAATGCTCTGAGCCAATTGACGCACGAACGGCGCTTATCAGCTCTTGGTCCCGGCGGATTAAACAGAAGGAGAGCCGGCTTTGAGGTTCGGGATGTGCACATTAGTCACTATGGCAGGATTTGTCCCATCGAGACTCCGGAAGGTACCAATATCGGTCTTATTTCCTCACTGGCGGTGTTTGCTTCCGTTGATGAATATGGTTTTATGGTTACTCCGTATGCCAAAGTCAAAAATGGAAAAGTGCTCAAGCAGGTTGAAAACCTGCGAGCTGACGAAGATATGCGATCTGTTATAGCGGCCCCCGGTACCGTTGACCAGGAAACGGGAAAAATCAGAGAAGGAACCGTTCTGGCGATGAAGGGGGGAGAACTTGCCCAGGTGAACAGCAATGAGGTTGAGTATGTAGATGTCTCACCGAAACAAACAGTAGGTATTTCTGCGTCGCTGATTCCTTTTCTGGAACATGATGATGCCAACCGTGCCTTGATGGGGTCCAATATGCAGCGCCAGGCCGTTCCCCTGCTCCAGACTGAGGCCCCCCTGGTAAGTACGGGCATGGAAGATGTGGTTGGCCGAAATTCCAGCATGGTCGTTCGAGCTAAAACAAGCGGAACTATTACAGACGTTGACTCTCAGCACATTGTTATTGACAATGCCGATGAGTATAAACTGATTAAATTCTCGGGATTGAATGAAAGAACCTGTCTTAATCAGGAACCTATTGTAAACCTTGGGGATAAAGTCAAGCAAGGGGATGTCTTAACCGACGGCGGAGGAACGGACCACGGGAGGCTGGCGTTGGGAAGAAATGTGCTGGTCGGTTTTGTTTCTTTTGACGGTTTTAACTTTGAAGATGCCATTATCGTAAGTGAGAGGCTTGTAAAAGACGATGAATTTACAAGTATTCACATCGATGAGTTTACGGCTGAGGTTCGTGAAACACGTCTTGGCAGAGAAGAATTTACGCGGGACATACCAAATGTTGGAGAGAAAATGTTGCGTAACCTGGATGAATACGGGGTCATCCGCGAGGGGACACGGGTTCAGCCCGGAGATATTCTTGTGGGAAAGGTTGTTCCTAAAAGCAAAACGGAACTGACTCCGGAGGAGAAACTTCTTCATGCAATATTCGGAAGAGCCGGTGAGGATGTCAAGAATGATTCGCTGGAACTGCCGAGCGGCTACGAAGGGGTTGTCATTAAAACGGAACGGTTTGCGAAGCGCGGGGCCGGTGGAGAAGAACAGAAAAAGGCGCTTAAGGCCAAAATCAAGGAATACAAAGATCAGATGGAGGCTAAGGAATGTGCCGTCTTCCGGCAGATGATAGAAGCGATTCATAATAAACATAAGGTTGACATTATTGACCCGGCGACAAAGCAAAAAGCGGGAGCCAGTCCGGATGACGAAGTGATTTATGAGCAGGTCGAGAGCTTTGATATTAAATGGATTAAGCCGGCATCTTTGCGTGATGAAATACAGGCCCTTGTTGATGAGTATCGGCATAAAATAAAGCTGCTGGATGAAGAAAAGCAGCGCAGGATTGAAAGTCTTAAGCATGGTGATGAGCTGCCCAGCGGTGTGCTTGAAATGGTAAAAGTGTATATCGCCACGAAGCGAACACTTTCTATTGGTGATAAGATGGCAGGCCGTCACGGGAATAAGGGAGTGATTGCAAAAATCATGCCCGAAGAAGACATGCCGTTCTTAGAAGACGGTACACCTTTGGATATCATGCTTAATCCGCTGGGTGTGCCCAGCCGTATGAATGTGGGTCAGATTTTGGAAACACATTTAGGGTGGGTTGCTAAAGTGTTAGGCTTTGATGCGGTAACTCCAGTTTTTGACGGTGCTACGGAAGAAGATATCGATGAACTTACCGCTGAAGCGAATGAGCTTATGAAGCGGAGGAAAGAAGATCTGGAAGCCAATAAACAGGCACCGGCTGATGATGAATTTTTTGTCAATGTTCCTGAAACACTAAAAACACAGTTGTATGACGGTCGAACCGGTGAACCTTTTTACCAAAAAGCCACTATTGGTTACATCTATATGATGAAACTTCATCATCTTGTTGATGACAAAATCCATGCCCGAGCAACCGGTCCATACAGCTTAATTACTCAGCAGCCCTTGGGAGGAAAAGCCAGAACGGGCGGGCAGCGATTCGGTGAAATGGAAGTATGGGCTCTCGAAGGGTATGGTGCGGCCTATACGCTCCAGGAGATGTTAACCGTTAAAAGTGATGATGTTGAAGGCAGAACCAAGATCTATGAATCGATGGTAAAGGGCCAAAATACCCTCGAAGCCGGAACCCCGCTGTCGTTTGATGTTTTATGTAATGAAATACGAGGTTTGGGATTAAATATTCAGCTTGAAAAGAAGCGACTTGGCGGAACTTCCTTTTAACTTAGGTAGCGAGTTAAATTTCGCAAAAACTTTAAGGAGTTGACGTTATATGTTTGGAAATATATATGACCGAATTAACGATTACGGTTCCGTAAAGATTTCATTGGCCAGTCCAAATGACATTCGAAGCTGGTCGTTCGGAGAAGTTCGTAAGCCGGAAACGATCAACTATCGTACGTACAGGCCTGAGAAGGACGGTCTTTTCTGTGAGAGAATCTTTGGGCCTGAGCGGGACTGGGAATGTGCCTGTGGAAAATACAAAGGGACAAAATATAAAGGAATCATATGTGATCGCTGCGGTGTCAAGGTTACTCATAGCCGAGTGCGTCGCAAGAGAATGGGTCATATCAATCTTGCCGCGCCGGTCGTTCATATATGGTTCTTTAAAGCTATTCCTAATCACATCGGCACACTTTTAAATATGAAAACAGCAGATTTGGAAAAGATTATTTATTTCCAGGACTATGTTGTTGTTGAATCGGGGGACAGTCCGTTAAAGCCCGGTCAACTGCTTAGTGAGGAAGAATTTCGAGATGCTTCGAATAAATACGGTCCTGCCAGCGGCTTGAAATGTTTGATGGGGGCTGAAGCGATTAAAACCCTTTTAGTTCAGCTCAAGTTGGACGAATTAGGCAGTGAATTAAGACTTGAAATCACCAAGACCAAAAGCAAGCAGAAGCTCAGTAAACTCACAAAACGTCTCAAACTGATAGAAGCGATTAAAAGCAGTGGAAACAGTCCTGAATGGCTGGTTCTGGACGTTATTCCGGTAATTCCACCGGACCTGCGTCCTCTTGTGCTTCTGGAAAGCGGCAACTTTGCAACCAGTGACCTCAATGATCTTTACAGGCGAATTATTAACCGGAATAATCGTCTTAAAAAGTTGATTGATTTAAATGCTCCTGAAGTTATTATTCGTAATGAAAAGAGGATGCTGCAACAAGCCGTTGATTCTCTTCTGGATAACAGCCGGTGCCGAAGACCCGTTCTCGGCAGCAATAACAGACCTCTGAAAAGTCTTACAGATATGATTAAAGGCAAACAGGGGCGATTTCGTGAAAACCTGCTGGGCAAGCGCGTTGATTATTCCGCCCGTTCGGTGATTGTCGTTGGTCCAAACCTGAAGCTTTATCAATGCGGGCTGCCTAAAAAGATAGCGCTCGAACTTTACCAGCCGTTTATCATACGCAAACTCAAAGAACACGGCCTGGCCGACACGATCAAGAGCGCTAAACGTATGATTGAAAGAAGAGATGAGCAGGTTTGGGATGTTCTTGAAGAAGTTATTCATCAGCACCCCGTCTTGTTAAACAGAGCGCCGACATTGCATAGGATGGGAGTGCAGGCTTTTGAGCCCGTTCTTGTTGAAGGTAATGCGATTATGCTGCATCCGCTGGCCTGTAAAGGCTTTAATGCAGATTTTGACGGAGACCAGATGGCGGTCCATTTACCATTAAGCGTCGAAGCTCATGCCGAGGCCCATACCCTTATGATGACCACCTGTAATGTTTTCTCGCCAGCCAATGGCTCTCCTATGGTTAGCCCTTCACAGGATATTGTTATGGGCAATTTTTATTTGACGTATCTGATTGATGACGAGAAAGGCAGCGGGATGCTTTTCAGAGATATCCACGAAGCGATTATGGCATACGATATGAAAAAAGTGAGTCTGCATTCGAAAATAAAAGTTCAAATTCCCGCTGATAAAAATGTCATTACCGAAGAAGGCCGGGTCAAGAAGCCGGAAACCGAAACGGTAAAAAAATACAAGGTTATTGAAACAACCGTGGGCCGATGTGTTTTTAATGATATTCTTCCCGCTGAAATGCCTTTCTATAATATGACGATGAATCAAAAGAAACTGAGTCGTGTCATAAGCGATTGTTACCAATTTGCGGGAAGCTCGGAAACCATTGACCTTCTGGATAACATCAAAGATTTGGGGTTCAGACAAGCCACGTTAGCAGGTTTGAGTTTCGGAGTAAAAGATCTCAAGATACCGCATAAAAAACAGGAAATCATTGACGCTACCGAAAAGAAAGTCAAACTCATCCAGAAAAATTACAATGCCGGCGTCTTGACTGAAGGAGAAAGACACAACCAGTTGATTGATGCATGGACCCATGCCCGTGTTGCGGTTACCAACGAGATGATGCGGGGATTGAGGGAAGATACCACTGAAGAAGGCCGACCCTATCTGAATCCTATTTTTCTTATGAGTGATTCGGGTGCCCGAGGAAGCGTCGATCAAATTCAGCAGCTTGCAGGTATGCGCGCATTAATGGCAAAGCCCAGCGGCGAGATAATCGAAACACCTATTAAAGCCAATTTCCGTGAAGGATTAACAGTGCTGGAGTATTTTAGCTCCACACACGGTGCACGTAAGGGGCTTGCCGATACAGCATTGAAGACCGCAAACTCGGGTTATCTTACACGCAAGTTAATTGATGTTGCACAAAATGTAATTATCGCTGAGCATGATTGCGGGACGCTTCAAGGCATCACAAAAAGTACACTGAGCCGGGGTGCTCAGGTGGATATTCCTCTTTCTGAGTTAATTATTGGTCGAACAGCCAGAGATAACATACGCAATCCTATTACAGATGAGATGATTGTTCGTGAGAACGAGGTTATTGGACCCGAGATTGCCGAAAAGATTGAAGCACTTGGACTTGATGCCATCCGAGTCAGGAGTCCTTTGACATGTGACAGTCCATTCGGCGTATGTGCGAAGTGTTACGGATGGGATTTAAGCACCGGGGGACTTGTCGAAGGCGGTACAGCTGTTGGTATTATCGCTGCTCAATCTATCGGGGAGCCCGGTACTCAGCTAACCCTTCGGACGTTCCATACCGGGGGTGTTGCATCAAGGGCTATATTGGAGAATGAACAGCAGGCAACCCATGACGGCAAAGTACAATACCGGGACGTTAACGCAGTGGATCTGGAGCAAAACGGTGTAAAATCCGTAATTGCTCTTCGAAGAAATGGTGAGATGTTACTGCTTGATGAAAAAGACCGGGAGCTTGACAGGTACAAGATTCCTTATGGGGCGATATTAACTGCAAAAGACGGCCAGAAAGTAAAAGCGGGCGCTGTTCTGTTTAAATGGGATACACATCGAACCCCCATACTTGCGGAGGTCGGCGGCGGCATTCGATTTGTCGATATTATAGAAGGGGAAACAATAAGGTTTGAAGAGGAACGTAAGGGTCAGATTGGGAAACCTGTTGTCATCGAACATAAAGGTGATAAGCATCCTCAGATTATGATTGAGGGCTCAGAAGGTGAAATATTGGATGTGCACTACTTACCGGCAGCGGCGAGAATTGAGGTGGAAGAAGGACAGCATGTTCAGGCGGGTCAACTGCTCGCGCATTTGCCCAGAGCAACAAGCGGTACGCAGGATATTACCGGGGGTTTGCCCCGAGTTACTGAGGTTTTCGAGGCAAGAAAACCAAAAGATCCTGCGGCTATGGCAGAGATAAGCGGTCGAATCGAGTTAAAAAGCGACAAGCGCAAGGGCAAAATGACAATTATTATTCGCAGTGAGTCCGGTATGGAAAAGGAACACCATGTACCGCGTGACAGGCATTTGAACGTTCATGCCGGTGATAAAGTTGAAGCAGGAGACGCTTTAACCGAGGGTCCTCTGGTTCCGCATGATATTCTTCGTATCAAAGGTGAAGAAGCTTTGAATCGATATCTGATTAATGAAATACAAAATGTATACCGTTCACAGAATGTAACTATCAATGACAAGCACATTGAGATTATTTGTTCTCAGATGATGCGAAAAGTAGAAATAAAATCCGTGGGAGACAGCAGCTTTTTGCCGGGTGAAGTTGTTGATAAATTTGTATTCCAGAAGGAAAACCAGGTTTTGGCGGAATCCCTTAAAGTGGTAGATTCTGGGGATAGTCCGGATTTGGAGAAGGGACAAATAATTGAAAAAAATAAGTTGGCATCGATTAATGAAAAGATTGAGACGATAGGCGGTTCACCCGCCAAGGGCAGAAAACCAAGGCCGGCTACCGCAAAGACATTACTTTTAGGGATAACGAAGGCGTCGCTGCGATCTGACAGTTTCATCGCTGCAGCCAGTTTCCAGGAAACAACAAAGGTCTTGACGGGAGCGTCTTTAGCCGGTAGAATTGATGAGTTACGCGGGCTTAAAGAAAATGTTATTTTAGGCCATTTGATACCTGCGGGTACTGCGTTTAAACCGCATTTGGACATACAGGTGAAGCATTTAGCAGAACCTCCCGTACCGAAGGAATTCCGGGAGGCTAAAGAAGAAGAATTGGCCAAGGAGGAAGATGCAGAAACAAAAGTTAAAGAAATGCTTGGGATTGAGTAATATTATTAAACCGTTTGAGAAAGTGGAAACAGTATTATGCCTACAATAAACCAGTTAGTAAATAAACCTAGATTAAAAGGTAAATCTCGAAAGCGCGGATCTGAATTGGGAAGATGTCCTCAAAAAAGAGGTGTTTGTTTGATAGTTCGAACGCAAACGCCTAAAAAACCGAATTCAGCGTTACGGAAAATTGCTCGTGTCAGGTTAACGAACGGCAAGGAAGTTACAGCCTATATTCCCGGCATTGACCATAACCTTCAGGAGCATAGTACGGTTCTAATACGGGGTGGCCGTGTCAGGGATTTACCGGGTGTTAGATATCATATCGTAAGAGGTGTGCTTGATTGTGCCGGTGTGGAAGATCGAAAACAAGGCAGGAGTAAATACGGGTCCAAGAAGCCCAAGTAAGTGATATTTTTATGAACTAATATTTTTTTGAAGCATGGTCTTCACAAGATATATATTTGAGGTTTAGAATATGGCAAAAAAGTTTACAGCTTCGAGAGAGCAGTTGAAACCAGATCCTAAGTATAATAGCAAGCTTGCGTCAAAATTTATCAATTGCTTGATGTGGGATGGCAAAAAGCGAGTAGCACAGAATATATTTTATGATTCTATGGATATCATTGCTAAGAAGATTAAGGATACCCCGCCAGTTGAGGTTTTTGAGGGAGCGATAAATAATGTCAAACCTATGATTGAGGTGCGCAGCAAGCGCGTGGGCGGTGCCAGTTACCAGGTTCCTATGCAGGTCAATCCCAGGCGGCAGCAGGCTCTTTCATTTCGTTGGATTCTACAAACAGCCAGGTCCAAGAAAGGGCAGCCCATGGCTCAAAGGCTCGCTTCTGAGTTTATAAGCGCCTATAACAAAGAAGGTGGCGCTATGACAATACGTGAAAATGTTCACCGGATGGCTGAAGCCAATAAGGCATTTGCCCATTTCGCCTGGTAATAAAAAAAGAAAGACCTCTGCCACGGATTGTTTCGAAAACGGCCGTGGCAGTTTTTTTATCCTGTGGGTCATTGATTTTGTAAAAAATAAAAGTTCTTTAACCTGATTAAATATATCAAATGGAAAAATTACGCAACATTGGAATAATAGCTCATATTGACGCCGGTAAAACGACCGTCACTGAGCGCATACTGTTTTACAGCGGCAAAACCTACAAAATGGGTGAAGTTCATGAAGGTACCGCTGTGATGGATTATATGGAGGAGGAGCAGCAGAGAGGCATAACCATTACATCCGCAGCCACAAAATTACCTTGGAAGGATTTTAACATAAACCTGATTGACACACCCGGCCATATAGACTTTACAGCGGAGGTGGAACGTTCGCTTCGGGTACTGGACGGAGCAGTGGCAGTATTTGATGGTAGTGAGGGGGTCCAGGCTCAAAGTGAAACAGTTTGGAGACAGGGAATGAAGTATGGGCTTCCCTGCCTTTGTTTTATCAATAAGATGGACAAAGTTGGGGCAGATCTGGAGATGTCAGTGGACAGTATCCGGGATAAATTGCTGGCTAATCCCCTCCTGCTTCAGATGCCCATGGGCGCTTCCGATTCCTTTTCAGGAATTGTGGACCTTATAGACATGAAGGCTATTTATTATAGTACTGAAAAGCTTGGAGCGACATTCGAAGAAGAACAAATACCGTCTGAATTTGAGGACAAAGCGCATCAGTACAGACACCGAATGATTGAAGTAGCTGCGGAATATGATGAGGAATTGATGGACGCTTATGTTCACGATAAACCGGTGAATGCTGATTTAATTAATAAAGCACTCAGGAAAGGAACTCTTAGCAATAAACTGCATCCGGTTTTTGTTGGTTCAGCATTGAAGTATATTGGTGTCCAGAAGCTTCTTGATGGGGTGACAAAGTATTTGCCTTCCCCTTTAGAAAAAACTGAAATTATTGCTCATAAACCCAATGACGAGACAAAGAAGGTTTCAGTTCAGTGCGACTCCAATCGACCGTTAGTCGGGCTTTCATTTAAAATTACAAGTGATACGCATGGAGACTTAAGTTTTCTAAGGATTTACCAGGGTACATTGAAGTCCGGCAAGAGAGTGTTAAATTCGACCCGAAATAAAAAGGAAAACATAACAAGAATATTTGAGATGCATGCAAATGAAAGACGGATACTGGATTCTGCCCAAGCGGGTGATATTGTAGCCGTTGTCGGACTGAAGCAGACGCTCACCGGTGATACCATTTGTGATACAAGGGAACCGATTCTCCTTCCAAGTATAACCTTTCCGGAACCTGTTATAAGTATGTCTATCGAACCTTCAACCGCCGCTGACAGAGAAAAGCTTTCTTATGCCTTGAATAATTTAAGACGCGAAGACCCCACCTTTGAGACAAAAGTTGATGCTGAAACGGGTCAAACGATTATCAGCGGGATGGGAGAGTTGCATTTAGAGGTTCTTCAACACAAACTTGTCAAGGAAAAGGGGCTGAAAATCAGGATAGGCAAACCTCGAGTTGCTTACAAAGAGGCCATAACGTCAATAACTGAAGCTGAAGGCAAGTTTGTCCGTCAAACAGGGGGACATGGACAGTATGGACATGTTGTATTAAAATTTGAGCCTCTCTTAAAGGAAGACGGGCATTGGCAGAGCGATATTCAGTTTGAAAGTATGGTTGGCGGTAATCAGATTCCAAAAGAATATATTTCTTCTGTGGAAGTAGGGGTTAAGGATGCTTTAGGGATGGGAGTTTTAGGAGGGTTTCCAGTTATCGGACTCAAGGTTTTATTAGTTGACGGCTCTTATCATCAGGTGGATTCATCAGAGTTAGCTTTTGAACAGGCGGCAGCGATTGCCGTTGAGAAAGGACTTAAAAAAGCGGGTTCTGTGTTGTTGGAGCCTATAATGAAGCTACAAGTTGTGGTTCCAGAAGCTTGCTTTGGACCAATTCAGGCTAATTTATTGAGCAAGAGAGGCGTTATCACGGATTGCAGAACACATGGAAACATGCGGATAATTGACGCAAAAGTGCCTTTGTTGGAGATGTTTGGTTATTCCAGCGAGCTTCGAAGCGCTACCGCCGGGAGGGGTACTTTCACCATGGAGCCATTTAGTTACGAAAAAGCACCCGAGCAGATTGCACAACAAATAATAATTTAGAAAAAAGTTTGATTTTTTTTGAAAATATTTTGACATTTTATTGACATAACTTATGGTCCATGCTAAAGTTTTAGCTTTTAGCCGTAGCGAGCATAGCCAAGGACGGTTATGCGTTAGATGAGTTAGGCTGTGGCATTTCGTTCGTAAACTTCAAGGAAGGTTGTTGTTGACTCTTTTTTATAGCAAGGGTACACCAAAACCAGTGATATGGTTATAGGTAAAGATTCAAATGGCTTGCCTTTTTAACAAAGGGGCCCTGTTATTTGGATCTGTGCCCAAATTCTTAAAGGAAGGTGATCTTGCCGGTTGGGATTTATGTCTCGGCTGTAATGGCTGGGAATTGAGCCGGCAAGGTAAAACCTCTCCTGCCTGAATCAAGAAGTGTGAAAAGTGAAGCTGGGAACGTTTTATAATATAGTATTGTTTTCAAGACCTTTAAAAGACTAACGTGTTTATGTGTTAAAACGATAAAGTTTGGAATGAGTTGAATGGCCGGTGATTCAGAAAAAATAAGAATTCGTATGGAGGCCTATGACCACAGGGCTTTAGATGCTTCAGCCAAGGAAATCGTGATGCATGCCCGACGGACAAATGCTCGTGTAAGCGGCCCTATCCCATTGCCTACTCGAATTGAAAGGTATACGGTTTTACGCAGTCCGCATGTTGATAAGAAGTCTCGAGAGCAGTTTGAGCTGAGAACCCACAAGCGTTTGATTGATATCCATGAGGCAAATGCTCGAACCGTTGAAGTATTAAACCGTCTGGTTGTCCCGGCAGGTGTTTTTGTAAAAATTAAAGCATAGTTTAATTTGAGACCAGGATACGAATTTTTACGTGTGAAAAGGAACTATAAAACGTGGTAATGCTGTTAGGGAAAAAAGTTGGAATGACGCGGGTTTATGACGAAGGCGGCTCTTTGCTGCCGGTGACTGTCATACAAGCCGGTCCTTGTTCCGTGATGCAGATAAAGACTGCCGAATCGGATGGATACAATGCGATTCAGCTCGGTTTTGATGATGTGAAATCATCTCGACGGAAGCAGCCTCAGACAGGGCACGCTGAAAAGGCTAAAACGGTCCCCAAGCAATTTGTAAAAGAGATGCGTCTGTACGGTGATGTGCAACAGGAGTACGAGGTTGGGCAATCCTTAACGGTTTCTGTTTTTTCTGAAATAGAATTTGTAGATATTACGGGCATAAGCAAAGGAAAAGGGTTTGCCGGTGTGATGAAGCGTCATGGATTTGGTGGTTTTCCAGCTTCCCATGGAACGGAACGTAAGCATAGAGCGGCAGGTTCGATATCATCCCACGCAAGCAATGCCGGCGGTGGCGGCGGTCCAAAGAAAGGCAAACGTATGGCTGGACATATGGGCCATCAGCAAATAACCACAAAAAACCATCCCCTGATTTCAATTGATGAAGATAATCATTTATTAGTTGTAAAAGGTTGCATACCCGGGGCCGTGGGTTCTTATTGTGTGATATCGAGCTCAAGGAAATATATATAATTCAAAACAAATATAAAAATGATTAACGTAGATGTTTACAACAAAGAAGGCCACGAGGTCGAAAAGCTGAAAGTCGATGAGGCATTGTTCGGCGGTAAGGTACGATATCCTTTATTGAAGCAGGCTATTGTGATGCAACATGCCAATCGACGCGTAGGAACCGCTGTTACAAAAGGACGGAGTATGGTATCGGGGTCCGGGAGGAAGTTGTTCAGACAGAAGGGTACGGGGTTTGCTCGAGTGGGTAATCGTCGAACCGGAAAACGTGTAGGCGGTGGTGTCACGTTTGCAAAAATGCCAAGAGATTTTTCCAAGCGGATGCCCAAGAAGCAGCGAAGAATAGCAACTGATTCGGCGTTATTGGCGAAATTGATCAGCGGAAATGTTGTTGTCATTGATGAACTTTCTTTTAATAAACCCTCCACCCGGGATTTTGCAAGTGTGCTTGGTAATTTGAATGTGAATCGCAGCTGTCTTGTTACAATAAGTGGATATGATGAAAATATTTACAAATCCGCCAGGAATATCCCGGGCATAGATATTCTTCCGGTAACGGAATTGAATGTCTCGGATATCTGCACACGCAATAAAATGTTGTTTACGAAAGAAGCTTTTTTGAACCTTTTGGAGAAGAGGAAGACTGGTATTAATTAAAGATTATGGATAATTACGAAGTCATTGTACGTCCATTAATTACTGAACAGGGAATGCACTTAGCCAATGTGAAAAGTGCATACTCCTTCGAGGTAAATCAAAAAGCAAACAAATTTCAGATTAAGGAAGCCGTCGAAAAAATTTACGGTGTAAAAGTGGTTAAAGTGTGTACTGCAAATCGTCGGGGAAAGCATCGCCGTCGAGGAAGAACGGTCGGAATGACCTCCGGCTGGAAAAAAGCCGTAGTTTATTTACATCCGGATTATCATATTGATTTATTTTGATTTTTTATGAATTTCATTTTTAGTGAGATTTAAGTATGGGTATTAAATTATACAAACCAACTACACCGGGCCGAAGAAACAGCTCGGTTAATGATTACAGGGAGCTAACCGCGCATAAGCCTGAGAAAAGTTTATGCGTCAGGATTAAGAAGAGTGGCGGTCGAAATCATCATGGTGTCACAACGTCGAGATTCAGAGGCGGTGGAGCACGAAAAATCTATAGAGTGATTGACTTTAAAAGGAACAAAGACAATATCCCTGCACAAGTGGCAACTATCGAACGAGACCCAAACAGAGACTGCTTTATCGCTTTGGTCAATTATGCGGACGGAGAAAAAAGATATATATTAGCCCCGCTTGGATTGAAAGTGGGAGACCGAATAATCAGCGGCGCATCCTGTGAGCCGCGAGCCGGTAATTCAATGCCATTGGATAAAATCCCAGGCGGGATTGCCATCCATAACATTGAGATAACCGCGGGACAGGGAGGAAAGCTTGTCCGAGGAGCTGGGGGGACTGCACGCATCGTTGCAAAAGAGGGGAATTGGGTGACAGTGGTTTTGCCCAGCGGGGAGATGCGTTTGATTCGTAAAGAATGCCGAGCGACTATTGGTCAGTTAAGTAATCCGGAACATCAGAATGTCAAAATCGGCAAAGCCGGTCGAAAAAGACACATGGGACGCAAATCTCATGTGAGGGGTAAAGCCATGAACCCTGTAGCGCACCCGATGGGGGGCGGCGAAGGCCGTTCAAACGGAGGTCGACATCCATGTTCTCCAACCGGCGTTTTAGCGAAGGGTGGAAAAACAAGAAATCCCCGAAAAGTAAGCAATAAAAGAATTATTCGAAGAAGGAAAAACAAGCGTCAAGGACAACTTGTATTATAGAAAAATAGTAGATATTGGATAAACGTATGAGCAGATCTCTTAAAAAAGGTCCTTTTGTTGATGAAAAATTATTTGCCAAGGTCGAGCGGCAGCGTGAACAAGGCAGCAAACAGCCTATCAAGACCTGGGCAAGAAGGTGTACTATCATTCCTGAGTTTGTTGGGTATACTTTTATGGTTCATAACGGGAAAATCTTCCATAAGGTTTTTGTCACTGAAGATATGGTGGGCCATAAACTCGGTGAATTCTCACCCACTCGGACCTTTAAAGGGCATACGACCAGAAAGTTCGAGAAATAAACCATCTGCGATGGAAGTGTGTTTATGCTGGATGCAGAAAAGTTAAGAAAAGTTTTTAAGCGACAAAACGCGAATATCGATCAGATTGCGGACCATCTTGTTCGAAGCGGTCTTGACAAACAAGAGGCTGTAGCTGGTTTAAAGAACTGGCAAAAAGGACGTTTCAAGCCAGTTCCACGACGAGAGGATATTTCGCGTTTAGCGGCGGCATTATCGGTGAATGTAAACGATTTAGTTGGCTGGCGGTCTGCTTATCGTTATGCACCGATATCTGCGAGTAAGGCCAGACTCGTCACTGAACTGATTATTGACAGACCTGTTCAGGACGCGATGGATATTTTGAAATTCACAAAGAAACGAGCAGCATCGATGGTTAGTAAAGTGCTACGATGCGCGATAGCGGATGCGGATGAGCAACAGGCTGATGTTGATAACCTTTTTATCAGCCAAGCATACGTAGAAGACGCCGGCATCCGCGTTGGAACGAAACGCTGGATACCCAAAGATAGAGGCCGGGCACATCCGATTCGTAAAAAGGCCTCTCATATTTATATAACGGTTTCTGAAGCGTGAACAATTTATTTGATATGTGAGTAGTTGTATGGGGCAAAAAACGTCGCCAAGAGGATTTCGGACGGGCATAAGGCTCGACTGGCAAAGCAATTGGTTTGCTAACAAGTCAACCTACGGTGATTTTCTGATCGAGGATCAAAAGATCCGGGATTATGTTGATAAGAAATATAATCGGCAGATGCCGAAAGGGGCCATCGCTAAAACTGAAATAGTACGAACACGGAATGAGGTTAAGGTGACACTCCATAGCGGTCGACCCGGGGTCGTGATTGGCCCCCGAGGCGGAGAAGTTGAGAGTCTCTGTCAAGAGCTCGAGTCTTTAACGGGACGAAAAATCAGTGTTAATGTTGTTGAGGTCAAAAACCCTGAGCTGAACGCCACGATTGTTGCCGAGTCTATCGCCGAAAGGCTTTCCAAAAGGGCATCTTTTCGAAGAACAATGAAGCAATCCTGTGAAGCGGCAATAAATTCAGGAGCCAAGGGGGTTAAGATCATTTGTTCCGGTCGACTCGGAGGAGCGGAAATGGCTCGAAGAGAAACCCAGATGCTTGGCAGCATTCCTCTTCATACTCTTGACGCAGATGTTGATTACGCCGTGGCAACTTCAAAGACAACCTATGGTACAATTGGCGTGAAAGTATGGATTTATAGAGGTAAGTTCGGAGAGGAAGTCGAAACTCAGAAAGTTCAAAGAAGAAAACGGCGGCCGCGAAGTCGAACGGAAGATACTAAAACAACGGTTTCTTCAAAGCATGAAGAAACTAAAGCAGGCGAGTCCCGTGAACGTAATATAGAAGCTAAAAAGTAAGTGGATGATACAAAAGAAACGAGAATTGTCGGTATAACGATATAAATGTTAAAAGGTCTGTAACCGATGGCTTTAATGCCAAAAAGAGTTAAATATCGAAAAAGTCAAAGAGGTATGATAAAGGGCCATGCTACACGCTGTAATTATGTGGCCTTTGGTGATTATGGTCTTCAATCCTTATCCAGTGGTTGGATTACCGCTCGACAGATTGAGGCGGGCCGGGTTGCCGCAACTCATTTCCTTCATCGTGAAGGAAAAGTATATTTGCGATTGTTTCCCGATAAGCCTATCAGTGCCAAGCCTCTCGAGACTCGTATGGGAAAAGGAAAAGGTGAAACTGATGAATGGGTTGCTTCTGTCCGAGCCGGTACGGTCATGTTTGAGATAGGGGGGGTTGAAGAAGATGTGGCAAAGCAAGCTCTTGTCAGAGTGGCTCATAAAATGCCCGTAAGGTGTAGATTTGTTAAGCGAAGACATTCTCTATAAGTGAGGTATTCTATTTAGAATGAAAGCACAGCATTACAGGGAAATGAGTTCTGATGAACTTCAAATGAAGCTGGATGATTTACAGCAGCATTTGTTTGATTTGCGTTCACAGGCGGTCACCGAAAAGCTGGAAAACTCAAAATCCATAAGAGATACCCGAAGGGATATCGCACGAGTAAAAACTGTAATAAAAGAAAAAAGCAGTGCAAAGGAGCACACGGCCGCAAGGAAATGAAAATGCAGAAAAGCAGAATTAAAACTGAAACAGGCTTTGTAATCAGCAACAGCGGTGATAAAAGCATCCGTGTCTATATTGATTTCAAAGTCAAACATCCCAAGTATGGTAAGTATGTAAAGCGTAGAAGAAAATTGAATGTCCATGATATGCATAATCAGGCCCAAGTCGGCGACCTTGTTGAGGTGGCGGAATGCAGGCCTTGCAGTAAAACCAAGAGCTGGCGTCTTGTAAGGATTTTAGAGAAAGCCCAAACGTAATTTAACTATGGCGTATGATGTTAATGGAATAAAATGATACAACAGGAAACAAAATTGAATATAGCTGATAACTCTGGGGTCAGAACAGCCTTGTGCATAAAAGTTCTGGGCAGAGGGGGCTCGTCCCGCGGTAAATATACACGGCCGACCGCCACCGTGGGTGATGTAATCTGCGTTGCAATAAAAAAGTCTCTGCCCAATTGTCAGCTGGATGATAAAAAAGTTCATAAATGTGTCATTATACGAACCAAAAATCCCGTTAAGAGGACGGATGGTAGCTATGTTCGGTTTGATAGTAATGCGGCTGTAATGATTGATAACGAGGGTAATCCGATAGGCACGAGAATTTTTGGAGCGGTTGCTCGTGAGCTTCGTGAAAAGAATTATATGAAGATTATATCTCTCGCGAGTGAGGTGGTTTAGAGTCAATCATTGAAAAAAGAGGTGATAAGGTGGCTTTGCATGTGAAAAAAGGTGATATGGTGCAGATTATAGCCGGTGACCATAAAGGGGCTACGGGACGAGTACTCCATGTTTATCCCCATAAAAGAAAGGTTATCGTTCAGGGGCATAATATCGCCAAAAAACACGTGCGGCCGTCTCGAAAAAATCCTCAAGGCGGGCGCATTGATGTAGAACAACCTATAGATATAAGTAATGTTCTGCCGGTTAGCACCAAAAGCTCGAAAGGTAAAAAAGTAAATTATCGCGTCAATGCCGACGGAAGTAAGCAAAAAGTATTCAAAGACGGTGCTAAAGCGGATATGGTAAAACGAGCGAAGTCCTAGATAAGATTGGGTAATAACGGATATGGCACGTTTAAAAGAATTATATAAATCACAGATCACCGCCGAGTTAATAAAAGAATTCGGCTACAAAAATCCAATGGCTGTGCCAAAGATGGAAAAAGTTGTTGTCTCTATGGGAATCGGCAGGGCCATACAGGACAAAAAATATTTGGAACTGAGTAAAAGTGAACTGTCCATGATAACGGGTCAGATACCGGTGGTGTGCAAGTCTAAAAAGAGCGTCTCTAATTTCAAGCTTCGCGAAGGGTATGAAATCGGATTGAAAGTAACGATTCGAAAAAATCGGATGTATGAATTTATGGATCGTCTAATTAATCTTGCCATACCGCGGGTAAGAGATTTTCGGGGACTAAACCCAAACAGTTTTGACGGCAGAGGTAATTACTCCATGGGCTTGGTCGAACAGAGCGTTTTTCCTGAAATCAATCCCTCAAAGATAGAATTTCAACAAGGAATGAATATTAATTTTGTGACGACAGCAAAGTCCGATGATGAAGCTAAAAAGTTATTATCATTATTTGGGATGCCTTTCCGTGATGCAACGAAAGGAGATGAGTCATAAGAAGAAGAGCGACCGCAGGCAGAGTTGCTGAATTGGAGTATTATAATGTCAACAAAAGCGTTAGAAAATAAGGCGAGAAGAAAACAAAAGTTTCGTGTCAGACAGTATACACGGTGCGAGCTTTGTGGCAGGGCCAGGGCTGTATACAGGAAATTTAAAATTTGCAGAATTTGTTTTAGAACATTGGCAAATGAAGGCAAGGTACCAGGCGTAAAAAAAGCAAGTTGGTGATATTTCGTCATCTTATAAGTAGTAAAGCGACTGAAAATAATAACTAATTTGAAACAAGAGATATGAATTATGAGTTTAAGTGACCCAATATCAGATATGCTCACGAGGATCCGGAATGCGATACGAGCAAAAAAACAGCAGGTAAATATCAAGGCATCAAAAACCTGTGAGGGTATCTCTGCGGTCTTAAAAGAACAGGGTTTTATCAACGATTACGACCGCATTGATGATGGAAAGCAGGGAATAATCAGAATCTTTTTAAAATACGACCAGCAGGGAAATTCGGTTATTAATGTTATTGACAGGATTAGCAAGCCGGGCTGTAGAGTCTATTCTTCCGTTCCGGATCTTCCGCATGTATTGGGCGGTTTGGGTATTGCTATTATTTCAACGAGTAAAGGTATAATGACAGACAATGACTGCCGTAAAGAAAATATCGGCGGCGAAATCCTCTGTACGGTGAACTAATGAGTCGAATTGGAAAAAAACCGATTTTTATTCCTAAAGGTGTAACGGTTGAGCAGAAGGGACGGCATGTGAAGGTCACCGGACCGCTGGGTACTCTGGAAATGGACTGTCATCCGGTTATTAAAGTCAACGTTGACCAGACGGATGGGCAGATTGTTGTAACAAATGACCAGTCTCAACTCAGACGCAATAAGCAGCTTCATGGAACGATGAGGGCGCTGCTTAACAATTTAGTGGCCGGTGTCAGCAAAGGTTTTGAACGAAAAATGGAAATATACGGTACAGGTTATTCCGTTAAACTGCAGGGCGAAGAACTTGTTTTACAGATTGGTTTTTCTCACCCCGTCAAGATTCATGTACCAAAGGGATTAAAAGTTAATATTGAAGTAAGTGCAACTCGAGGAGATGAAGTGCCCGCAAAATTTACCATAACGGGTATTGATAAACAGCTTCTTGGACAGTTTGCCGCGAATATAAGAAAAATCAGGCCTCCTGAACCTTATAAGGGTAAGGGTATACGATACGCCGATGAGCGTGTAAGAAGAAAAGTCGGCAAGGCCTTTGCGTCAGGTGGAATCTAAAATAATCGGAAAATATATTGATGAGTATTAATACAAAAACAACCGCATTACGGCGTAGATACCATGTAAGGAAAACGATAACGGGAACGCCCGATAGGCCGCGTTTATCTGTGTTTCGTTCAAACAGGCATATCTATGCTCAGATAATTGATGATGTTGCTGGAGCAACACTTGTTTGTGCCAGCACTCGGTCTAAGACACTCAGAGATAAATTGCCCGCAGGGAACAACGTGAAGACGGCTGAAATGGTGGGTGAAGCAGTGGCGAAACAAGCTCTTCAGGTTGGGATCAAATGTGTATGTTTTGATCGAAACAGATATAAATATCACGGCAGGATAAAGGCTTTAGCCGAAGCAGCAAGACATGCCGGCTTGGTTTTTTAATCAAAAGTCTGGAGGTTAAACATTGGCTGAACAAGCATATAAAACTACTGCTCAGGAAGAAAAACCGCTGGATGATACGGTAGTGAAAATATACCGTTCCGCGAAAGTGGTCAAAGGCGGTAGAAGATTCAGCTTTGAAGCTCTGGTTGTTGTTGGCGATCGTAACGGGCAAGTTGGCGTCGGCTATGGAAAAGCAAATGAAGTACCTCTGTCGGTAGAAAAAGGGTTGAAAGAGGCAAAAAAATCCTTGAATGAGGTTCCTCTCGTCGGCAGAACGATTCCGCATCAAGTTGTTGGAAGAGCTGAATCAACGAGAGTGGTCCTGGTTCCGGCGGGTCCTGGAACCGGTGTTATCGCAGGTGCCAGCGCACGAGCTGTACTGGAATTAGCAGGTGTGCAGGATGTATTGACTAAGGTTTATAACAGCACTTCTCCCAAGAATGTTGTAAAGGCTACATTAAACGGACTATTGAAATTAAGAACAAAAGAGATGGTCGAGTCGATACGTGGGGTGAGTATCGAAACGGTTACGAAGAAATAAGAAAGTGGTAGAATTCAAATGTTAAATCATGAAATAACGTCGATAGCCGGAAAGAACAAGCTTCGTAAGCGCCGCGGGCGCGGCTCCGGAAGCGGTCATGGCAAAACCTGCGGAAGAGGGCATAAAGGGAGTAAAAGCAGGGCAGGTGCAGGCGGTAAAATACTTTACGAAGGTGGTCAAATGCCGTTGTTTCGTAGATTACCCAAACGAGGATTCAGTAACTATAAATTTGAAACACGGTATGAAATCGTTAACGTCTCGCAGTTGGACAGATTCCCTGACGGACAGAATGTCGGACTTGAGGAACTTTCCGAAGCGGGTTTGATTCATAACGTTAAAGGCAGGGTTAAGATTCTTGGTGACGGTGATTTAACAAAGAATTTACAGGTGGAAGCACATAAATTCAGCAAATCGGCTGAGCAAAAGATAGTTGCTTCAGGTGGATCAGTAAAATTGCTTTAACAAATAAGGATTTAACCTAAACTATATTCTTTAAACACGGATAGGAAATATGTTAGCATCAGTTATAAATATATTTAGAATTCCCGACTTGCGCAACAAAGTCTTATTCACGGTTGCGCTGTTAATTATTTATCGTGTCGGTTTTCATATTCCCATCCCTGGTTTTGACCCTGCTGCCATCGAAAATGCTGCCGCCACGCGAGATACCGACAGCCCGTGGGGGCGTGCAGCTGAGTATATGCAGATTTTTACAGGAGGCACCTTAAGCCAGAGCAGTCTGTTTGGTCTTGGTATCATGCCTTATATAACATCCTCGATTATCCTGATGTTATTGGGGGAGGTGGTTCCTGCCCTGAGAAAACTGCGGCAGGAGGGGCAAACCGGCTATAAAAAGATACAAGAATATACGCGGTACCTTACGGTTCTGGTCTGTGTTATCCAGGCCGTGATGATAATGAAGGTCATAGGCGGTTTTACCTATGCCGGTATGAGAACTCAGGCTTATGTGATGGGGATAGTAGGCATGACAGCCGGTACCATATTTCTTATGTGGCTTGGTGAGCAAATTGATGAATATGGTATTGGTAACGGCATAAGTCTAATTATCATGGCGGGTATTGTTGCGAGGATGCCCTGGGCAGTCAGCAGGTTGCTGCAGCAGGTTGATTTACGGATTGACCCTGCAGCTGGCACAATCGGACCCGCACGGCTGCTGTTTTTAGTGGCAGCGTTTATCTTTGTTGTAGCCGGTGCAATTTTAATAACCCAGGGTCAGCGGCGGATTCCCATTCAATATGCCAAGATGACAAGAGGGCGAAGGGTCTACGGAGGCCAGCGGCATTACCTGCCTCTTCGTGTCAATCATGGTGGTGTTATGCCTATTATTTTTGCCTCCAGTTTTATGATATTCCCTCCTCTTCTTATCGGTTACTTAGGGAATATTCCTGCTTTACAAGATTCAATGATTATGCGGATTATCCAGGATTCTCTGCGAAATGACGCATTCACCTATAATGTTCTATATATGGTTTTGATATTTTTATTTGCTTATTTTTGGACAACGGTTCAGTTCCAACCTCGGGATATGGCTAAGAACCTCAGAGACTCGGGGGCTTTCATACCCGGATTACGACCCGGACGAAGAACTGCCGAATACCTTGAAACAGTTATGACAAGGATTACTTATTTTGGGGCGTCTTTTTTAGCAATCATCGCCGTTGTTCCAAATATTACATCGTATTTATTGAAAATCGATTGGACGATTACCACGTTTTTGGGTGGAACCGGATTATTGATTGTAGTTAGTGTATCATTGGATTTAGTGCAGAAGATCGAGGCTAATCTTTTAATGAGAAGCTATGACGGATTTACTTCATCAGGAAGAATAAAAGGAGCGTATGGATGAGATTGATTTTGTTAGGTGCCCCGGGTGCCGGAAAAGGGACTCAGTGCAAAAGAATTGTGGCTGAATATAATCTGTCGCATCTTTCCAGCGGAGATATTCTCAGGCAGGAAAGAGCACAAAAATCCGAGCTTGGCCAAAAAGCCCAGGAATACATGGATTCCGGATCGCTGGTTCCGGATGAACTTATTGTTGAAATGATGGCTGGCGCCATTAAAAAAACACCACAAGAGGGCTTTGTTCTGGATGGTTTTCCTCGCACCGTTAATCAGTCAGTGGAGCTGGACAAGTATCTGGAAAAGGCCAACAAAACAATCGATATGGTAATAAATTTAATTATTGATGACCAGATTGTTTTACAAAGATTGACAGGCAGAAGAAGCTGCCCGACGTGCGGGGCTGTCTACCATATTGAAAATCTTAAGCCGAAGGTAGATGGAATATGTGATAACGATGGTACAAGGCTTGTTCAGAGACCTGATGATACAGTTGAGGTCGTGGCGAATCGTCTTAAGACATACCATGAGCAGACGGAGCCTGTTGCGGATTACTACCGGCAAAATGGTTATGTCTTTGATGTCCAGGCTGATATGGACGTTGACCAGATCACGGATTTACTATTTGATAAATTAGATGCTCTTCAAAAAGCTTAATTTTTACGGTTTAAGATGGCTATAACGCTTCGAAGTCGAAGAGAAATTGAACTGATGAGGAATGCCGGTGTGGTTGTAGCCGAGGTTCTTTTAAAATTACAAGAGATAGCTCAACCTGGGATATCTACCGGTAGATTGAATGATGTAGCTTTGCAAATCACCGAAAAATCCGGTGCGAAAGCTCTTTTTCAGGGAGTGAAAAGTCCTGTTGCCCGCGTGCCTTTCCCAGGTGCAATTTGTGCTTCTTTAAATGAGCAGATTGTCCATGGTATACCGTCCATGGAGATAGCACTTCAAGAGGGTGACATTTTAAGTATCGACTATGGTGCAGAGTTGAACGGATATTGTGCTGATGCAGCTGTAACGCTGGCTATTGGACATGTTTCTGAGAAAAAAAAGCATTTGATGAATGTTACACGCGAGATGCTTAATATCGCCATAACTGAAGCCGCACCTTCTGTAAAGTGGAGTTCAATTGCCGCTAAAATGCAGGATTGTGCTCAGAAAGCAGGTTTTTCAGTCGTTACCGATTTTGTGGGACACGGCATTGGGCGTAAAATGCATGAGGAACCGAAAGTGCCTAACTTTGTGAATGACGAAGTGCTAAACAATGACTTTATGCTTCAGGAAGGAATGGTTATTGCTGTTGAACCGATGGTTAATATGGGTACGGAAAGAGTGAGAACTCTTAAAGACGGGTGGACGGTAGTGACAAAAGATGGGAAGTGTTCTGCTCATTTTGAGCATACGATTGCTATCTTTGAAAATGGCTGTGAAGTATTGACAAAGCAGCCGGCTTAGTAACGGAATCTTTTAGAAGAAAGCTGTGGTACATTTGTAAATTATACTTATATGGCTAAGAAAGACGCTATACGATTAGAGGCCAAAGTCCTTGAAGCCCTGCCCAACGCTATGTTTCGGGTAGAGATTGAAGGAGGCCACAAGATTTTAGCCCATGTGTCGGGAAAGATGCGGATGCATTTTATTCGAATTTTACCCGGTGATACCGTTGTAGTCGAAATGTCTCCGTATGATTTAAAAAGGGGTCGAATTGTGCTAAGAACCTAACTCTTCTGTGAGTCTTTGAGTTTGTAAGGTTAAGTATGTTTAAGGATAAAGTTTAAAATGAAAGTAAGAAGTTCAGTAAAACGCATATGTGAAAACTGTAAAGTCATTCGTCGAAAAGGTGTTGTAAGGGTGATTTGTTCAAACCCGAGACACAAACAACGTCAGGGATAATAATTTAAGAGAAAATTATAAAGGAGGATATATGCCTCGTATTGTTGGTGTTGATGTCCCAAATAATAGATCCATCTGGATTGCCTTGACTTATATTTTTGGTATTGGCAAACACACCTCGTCTTTAATACTTAAGGAAGCAGGTATTGAAGAGAGCGTCAAAGCGGCTGATTTATCAGAGGATGATATAAGTAAAATAAGTCGCATCATTGATCAAAAATATGTTGTGGGCGGTGAGCTTCGCAGACATATTAGTCAGAACATAGCACGATTAAGCAGTATAAAATGTTATAGAGGTGTAAGACACCGACGGGGACTGCCGCTCCGGGGTCAAAAAACAAAAACTAATGCCCGGACACGAAAAGGACCCAGAAAAACTGTAGCCGGAAAGAAGGGTGTGAAAGAGAAACGATAGTTGAACAAAAAAGGAAGTTAATGGTTTTAAAAAGGTTTAGTTGAATGGCAAAAAAATCAAGAAGGAAAATCAGAAGAAATGTTTCAAAGGCCATCGTTCATATAAAAGCCACGTTTAATAATACATTGGTAACGATTACCGATCTCGACGGCGATACGATTTGTTCCAACTCTGCAGGATGCATAGGTTTTAAAGGCTCAAGAAAAAGCACCCCCTTTGCTGCACAGCAGGCTGGACAAAAAGTAGCTAACGACGCAAAGCGATACGGGGTAAACGAAGTGGAAATCAAGGTGAATGGACCGGGACCCGGAAGAGAATCGGCTATCTCAGCTATCCAACAAGCGGGTCTTCGAATAGCCTCCATCGAAGATGTTACTCCTATTCCACATAATGGATGTAGGCCGAAAAAGCGAAGAAGAGTATAAATTATTGGAGATATAGGAAAATATGTCACGTTATCTTGGTCCATCATGTAAACAATGCAGACGTGAAGGCATAAAATTAATGCTAAAGGGTTATAGGTGTGAAACGGCTAAGTGTCCTGTTGAGAAGAAACAGCGGAATCTGGCTCCGGGGATGCATGGATGGCGTCGACCCAGACCGGGTGCGTATTTAGTGCGCCTTAGAGAAAAACAAAAGGTTAAAAGATATTATGGATTATTGAACCGTCAATTTATGAGATATTTCCATGAGGCCGAAAGGCAAAAAGGAAATACCGGTGAAACGTTACTCCAACTGCTTGAAAGACGGTTAGACAATGTTATCTATAAATTGAATTTTGCGCCTTCCCGGAAAGCTGCGAGACAATTGATTTCTCACGGTCATATTTATGTAAACGGGCGAAAAGTAAGTATACCCAGCTATTTAACTAAGGTCGGTGATAAGATAACTGTCAAGAAATCAGAGAAAAGCAAGAAGATTATAAAACAACAATTGGATAGTAATCCTAATTTCACCACTCAGAACTGGCTGGAGTTAGACCGACAAGAACCCAAAGCAACCATTGTAGACCTGCCAACAAGAGAAGATGTCCAGATACCTATTGAAGAGCAGTTAGTGATTGAGTTCTGTTCGCGATAAGCCTGGAATTAATCGATTAGGAATTGCGACGAAAACAAATTGAATAATACATAAACTTTATTAGTCTTCATTTACAGGAGGCTTGTATGCGAGTTACATGGCGAGGTTTAGAACTGCCAAGAAGTGTCGAACGAGACACTGAAGTTTCTTCTGATAAATATGGTCGTTTTTACATTGAGCCGTTTGAAAGAGGTTTTGGCACAACAGTCGGCAATAGCCTCAGACGCGTTTTACTCTCTTCACTTGAAGGGAGCGCTGTGACTTCCATATTAATCAAAGGTGTCGATCATGAATTTACATCAATAAAAGGTGTAATGGAAGATGTTCCAGAGATAGTTCTTAATGTTAAAAATCTCATTGTCAGGCTTCACAACCAGGGGCCGAAAACTATGACTGTTTCTGCAGATAAAGCGGGACAGTTAACGGCTGCTAATATTGTTCCTGACCCTTCCATTGAAATTGTTGATGAGGAACGGGTTATTGCAACATTGACCGAAGATATAGAATTTAAGATGGAGATGTTGGTTGAAAACGGCCGAGGTTATGTTCCTGCTTCCGAAAGGCTTGCTGAGACGGACCGATATGACCAGGAAGTGGGGAGCATTTTGCTTGATGCCGTTTATTCTCCTGTTACAAGAGTTCGTTATAACACGGAAGATACCCGGGTAGGGCAGAAAACAAACTATGACAAGTTAATTCTCGAAATTTGGACGAATGGCACGATAACACCTGAAATGGCTTTGGTTGAGGCGGCCAAAATTCTGCGTAAACATATAAATCCCTTTGTCCACTATTTCGAATTAGGCCAGGAAACCGTTAGGGAAGCTATTGAAGAGGAAGAGAAGGAAGAAAAGGTCGATGAAGAATTAGCACAGAAACTAAGAATTCCTCTTCAGGAATTAGAACTTTCCGTTAGAGCCGGTAATTGTCTTGAATCTATTGGAGTGGAAACAGTCGGGCAATTAGCTAAAATGACTGAAGCCGAATTGTTAAAAATCAGGAGCTTTGGTAAAACATCGTTGATGGAGATTAAAAGGAAGCTCGCGGATTTGGATTTGACACTGGGAATGACGGATATAGATGTATGAAAATTGAGCGGTAATGAATTTATTTAGCGAGAAGATCTTAAACGATATAAGGGTAAGTTGATATGCGTCATAGAATAGCAGGTAGAAAGCTAAATCGAACCAATTCGCACAGAGCCGCGATGCGAAGGAATCTTGTGGCCTCACTGTTCGAACACGAAACGGTTTCAACCACCTTGGAAAAAGCGAAAGAGGTGAAGCCGTTTGCTGAAAGGTTAATTACATTAGCGAAAAAAGGGACCTTGGCTGCTCGAAGGCAGGCGATAGCTTTGCTTGGAAATCGTGATATTATCGAGGAAGAAGACGGTATATTAGTCAAAAAAGGTACCATTGTTGGTAAGCTATTTAGTGAAATTGCGCCTCGGTATCTTGAAAGACCGGGAGGCTATACAAGAATTGTTCGTCTGGCCCTTCATAGACTCGGAGATGGCGGTTCTTTAGTCCTTTTACAGTTAGTCGGAGAGGATGAGAAGCCGAAAAAGAAATCCAAGCGCAGCAAACCGGTTAAAACGGAAACCGTTCCGGAGCAGACAGAAGAACCAGCGACTGAAGATAAACAAGTCGTCGCGGCCATGGAGCCTCAGGAAACAGAAGGGTTATCACAAAAAGACGAACTGGAAGAAGATATGGTTGAGTCTGAAGAGCAAAACAAGGCTGACGATAAAAAATAATTATTTCCGACAGGAATCATTGAATGGTTGAAGACTGCATCTTTTGCAAAATGGTAGATGGGCAAGTTCCCGTAACGAAGGTTTACGAAGACGAAATCGTCCTTGCTTTTCTTGATATCGGTCCTCTTAGTGATGGACACACCTTGCTTCTCCCGAAAGAACACACGGAAAAGGTAGACCAGAGTTCGCCTGAGCTTTTAGGACAAGTGGCATCACGGTTGAGCAAAGTTACTAAGGCTGTGGTTCAGGCCGTTGAGGCTGAGGGTTATCATGTTCTTTGTAATAATGGAAGAGCAGCCGGGCAATTGGTTAATCATTTGCATTTTCACATAATTCCCAGAAATTCGGGTGACACCCTTTTTCCGGAATGGCCATCGTATAAATACGAAGAGGGAAAAGCGGACGAGATCGCTGAAAAAATACGACGGAATTTATAATTTCAAAACTTGATAAAGTCTACGTTGTGTGATAACTTAAAAGTAATGACCGCGGGGTAGAGCAGTTTGGTAGCTCGTCGGGCCCATAACCCGGAGGTCGGAGGTTCGAATCCTCCCCCCGCTATTCAAAAAGCCGGTTTTCCAGTTTTTTATAGCTTTCGGGATGTATCAAGCCGTTTCACTTTTTATATGTCAGACTTTCTCATATCTACGGGAAGATTTCCTGAATTAATCCAGACATTCGGATATAATCCATAAGCGAATTTTTCTTTTTCCTTGTTAAAAAGCCGTGAACGAAGATAAAATGCTGAACATAAGGCTTGTATTAAGAATTTATATAGGAGGAGTGTATTATAGTGAAAACAACATATGAGCAGGAAAAAGTTTATTAAACAGTGGCGATTCACGCTCATCCTGGTTTGTGCTGTAGCAGGTGGCGCGATACTGGGATATGTCATTGGCCCTGATGCCGAAGTGCTTAAGCCCTTCGGAGATGTGTTTCTGAATTTGCTTTTTACTGCTGTTGTTCCGTTGGTTTTCTTTTCTTTATCCTCCGCTGTGGCGGCAAGCCAAAACCTTAAACGTCTCGGGCGTATCGCTTCCTTAATGATCATTATGTTTTTGATTACAGCGGTGGTTTCCTCCTGTCTGATGCTTTTTGCGGTAAAGATTTTCAAACCGGCTGAAGACTTGACATTAGAACTTACCGAGCAGTCTTTAAAGGAGGAGGGCAATTTTTCTGATAAAATAGTCGATACCTTAACGGTTAGTGACTTTCCAGCCCTTTTGAACCGACGTAATATATTAGCCTTGATTATTTTTTCCATTCTCACGGGACTCGCATCCCATATGGCTGCTGAGAAGGGGCGTCCCTTTCGAGAATTTCTTATCTCTGGCGCCGAGGTCATGGGACGATTGATTAAGCTTATTATGCTTTATGCCCCCATTGGACTGGGTGCTTATTTTGCCTATTTAGTTGGTGTATTCGGCCCGCAGCTTATTGGAACATACGCAAAAGTGATTGGTTTGTATTACCCTGTTGCGATATTGTACTTTCTACTTGGTTTTTCTTTCTATGCATTCTTTGCTGCAGGCCGTAATGGTATCAAACGTTTCTGGATGTATATTCCACCGGCTGCATTGATTGCCGGGGGTACCGCGAGCTCTCTAGCTGCCCTTCCGGCGAATCTACAGGCCGCCGAACGTATTGGTATACCGGAAGATGTCCGCGAAATTGTACTTCCAATCGGTGCTACCATCCACATGGACGGAACCTGCCTGGCGGCGATTCTGAAAATAGCGGTTCTCTTTTCCCTGTTTGGCAGAAATTTTTCGGGAATGGATACGTTTGTTGTTGCGATAGGTATTTCAATTTTATGCGGCGTCGTCATGAGCGGTATCCCCGCAGGTGGTCTTCTCGGTGAGGCCCTCATCATATCATTTTATGGATTTGGTCCTGAGGCTCTTCCCATCATAGCAATGTTGGGTACCCTTATCGACCCCCCGGCAACAATGATTAACTCTTCCGGGGACACAGTAGCTGCGATGCTGGTAGCGCGCCTGCTGGAGAAAAGAACTTAAAGTGATTGGTGAATTTAGGGTACAGATGGGAGCTTGGATTGTATTAAATAAACATGTGTCATTTACATCAAAACATTCGTTACAGTTCCTATAGCCCTTCACCTAAAGCTGTGATGAGTGAACGAATCGCTACAAATCCTATTGCTGCTGCGCTTAGTAGAAGAAATGCGTCATACGGTTTAGATGATGGAATTCGTTTATCAGTCTGACGATATCGAAATATCAGTGCCTGATAAGCTACGACAAGAAGGAAAACAGAATTCGCAATACCAAGAATCGCCACTAAAAGCATCGGCCTTGAAAGCCATAGATAGAAAAGGCCCCACACTCCCGGCAAGATAACAGCCAGAATTGAAAACACTCGTTTTTTATTTTTAGGATTTCTGAGGTCGTAAAGCCTGTAGAGACCCAGCAGGTCGGAAAAGACATGGCTGTATCCGGCCGTATTGGAAAACGCAGTTGAAAAAAGAACTGCAAAGGCACCTGTCATAAACAACCACGTTGTTCCCGGCCCAAGAACATTCGTGAATATCTGTGAGAGTTGCTGGACAAGACCTTCACCGTCTTTAATTTCAGTATGCATATGCAGTACCGACGCTCCCAGTAAATAAAATGCTACCGTTACCACAGTGTAGATTATCATTGAGACAAGCGCATCCAGTGTCATCACACGAATCCATCCTTTTGCACGTATGAGCCAGGCAAATGAATCGTCACGCGGGCCGGTCCAGGCGGCGTATCCTTTTTCCAGGCACCAGTACGGATACATAATGACCTCACCCGAGCCGATACCCGTAATACCAAACGCTGTGAGTGCAAGGACAACGGCCTTGGATGGAAGTTTTACGCTAAAACCTTGTGCAATATCATTAAGAGAAAACGCGAATGCTGTTTTCTGTAATGCGAACACACAATATAATATAGTTGCCACGAATAAAAAGTTCATAATAATAGCGGAAGTCTCAATAATCCGATATTTATGAATACAGATGAGCAAAGCGATGACTGCCCAGAGTATGGCAATCCATATTTCTATTCGGCTTAAACCGAATGCATGCAGAGCGGCCTGGGCAGCCCCGCCCATTACCGCCCCCATTCCGATTACCATAGCAACAAAGCTAAGCAATCCCCAATGGATGGACCAGTGAAGCTGTAAAAAACGTAAGCCGGGAAGTTCGTTCCAGGCCTGGAACGAGGACTTACCTGAACAGATACAGTGCCTGCCATATTCTAATTGTACGGCTACTTTAAGCAGGCAGCCTAAAATCAGAACCCAAAGAACTGCAAATCCTGCTTTGGCACCGAGGATGGTTGTTGCGATTAATTCACCCGAACCTACAACGGAAGCGGAGAGTATCAACCCGGGACCAAGGTATCTGAGAGATGCAAATATTCCCTCGGGGGGTTGTCTGACCAAATCGTTTTTTTTCATGCTGCGCTGCTGTTATATAAAGTTATTCTAATCCGAATTGCTTTTTAAAGAAATCCGTTGCCAGTTCGATAGCCATTTCGCTGTTTATTTCATAAAAGTCATGACCCTGGCCTTCTATCCATTTCAGTTCCGCACGGGCACCGACCTTTTTATACTTGTCGTACAAATCCTGAGAATCCGAAGGATTTACCGTTTTATCTTCAGTGCCGTGTACCAAGAACAAGGGAGCCGAATCCGCAGAAATATTTTCATAAGGTGAGATAAGCTTATAGTTTTCTTCTGTTATTCCAAACCTTCGTATTCGTCTGGTATTATCCGGGTCGGTTCTGAAAGCCGGTGTAGCAAAACCAACTCCGGCCTGAATCGCGCTTGAGACTTCAGGATTTCCGCCGGTTCCTTCCAATTCCGGAACATTAGCCGATGCAGCTAACAGAGCGACAAGATGTGCGCCTGCAGAAGCACCCAGAGCGCCGATTCGATCGGGGTCAATACCATATTTATCGGCATTGGCACGCACCCAGCGAACAGCCGCTTTTGTGTCATAAACACAGTCGATTATTTCTACTGCGGGCAGCATGCGATAGTCAATCGTGACGGCTGCTAATCCTTTTGAGGCGAAATACTTAGCAAAGGGTTCAAACCATATTCTTCTGTTGACTCTCCAGCCTCCGCCGTGAATGCAAACAACACACGGAACAGGTTCATCCGCGGGTTCTTTCGGTAAAAACAAATCGAGTTCTAATTTTTTGTTCGGATACTTTGCAAATACCAAGTTGCGGTGCTCGATTATATTATCTGCGCTAAACTTAAAGATGGGCCTGTTGTCGTATAGAACATACGACAGTATCGTCAATGTCTTTTCCCACTCTTCTTTACAGCCATCGTTAAGATACCCATTATCTTCACAGAACTTGATAAACCGCTCCTTATAATCCTCAACCTCTTCATCACTGATACAAACACCCATGAAAAAGTCATGACGTGCTTTAAGGTATGCGTCGTCAATGTTTGAAATACACTTTTTCTCAGCAGCAAAAAAACCGATATAGGATTCTTCCTCTTCAACCTTTGTATAAAACTCCTGATAATTTTTGTTTTGTGTCATCGATGATACTTCCATGCAGGGCTCGATATAAATATTGCGAAATTCAATGGGTGACCCTTCGCTCTGCAGGCAGATATAACCGCTGTGCGGGGCTGCCTGAGCACCTTTGTTTTGAAGTGTTCCGTTTACATAAAGCGCTATGCTGTCGCCGCAGCAGATAATATCATAGCTGTTC
>Ga0180434_10000955_pt1 | contig 42530 bp, 39 predicted proteins | sample SS_ome_7_FD_132453 | JGI IMG/M metagenome (GOLD analysis project Ga0180434, IMG submission 132453) | Hypersaline lake sediment archaeal communities from the Salton Sea, California, USA - SS_1_D_2 metaG | ecosystem: Environmental > Aquatic > Non-marine Saline and Alkaline > Hypersaline >... | reverse complement strand
CGGGCGTCTTCCGGGACGCCGCGCCCTTCCCGCCGGCAACGAACACCCCCAGGTCCTCCTCGCGGCCCGCGATCCCCTCCTTGATCGCACCGCAGGTGGTCGTCGTCAGACCGGAGGAGTGCCAGTCGAAGCCGAGGATGCAGCCGAACGCCTGGAACCAGAACGGGTCGCTGATCCGCGCGAGGAGCCCCGCCGTCCCTTGTTCGAGGACGACGAGCTCGGCCACCTCCCCGGCGAGCCGCTTCATCCGCGCGAAGAGCCAATGCGGCGCTCGCCCCCGATGGAGCGGTAGATCGGCGGTTCCGCGTTTCATGAACCGACTCTACCCGATCGATCCGTCGGGCGTCGACTCCTCGTGCGGATCGGCGTCGACCGGATCCTTGCGCTTGAGCGGGAAGTCGTCGGGATGGTTGATCGGGAGCACGACGGCGCGCTCGACGTTGTGCGCGTCCATCGTCCGCCGCATCGCCTCAGGAGGATGGAAGGTCAGGTCGGTGTTCTCGCGCTGATGAAGGACGACGTGCACGTGCGTGTCGATCTCGCGCCACCGGCTTATGGCTCGTCTCGTTACGGCCGTGGGGGGATGATCCGATCGATCACCCCGTAGTCGAGCGCCTCTTTCGCCGACATGTAGTAGTCGCGGTCGGTGTCCTTGGCGACCTTCTTCTTCGTCTTGCCGGTGTGCTCCGACAGGATATCGATCAGCAGGTCGCGCATCCGGAGGAGCTCGTCGGTCTGGATCTTCACGTCCGCCGCCATCCCTTGCGAACCACCGAAGACCTGATGAAGCAGGATCCGCGAGTTCGGCAGCGCGCCCCGCTTCCCCGGCGTCCCCGCAGCGAGCAGGACCGCGGCCATGCTCGCCGCCTGGCCGATGCAGATCGTCTCCACATCGCACTTGACGAACCGCAACGTGTCGTAGACGGCCAGCCCCGCCGTGACCGAGCCACCGGGGGAGTTGATGTACAGCCGGAGGTCCTTCGCCGGATCCTTCGCGGCGAGGAACAGCACTTGCGCGATGACCACGTTTGCGACGTCGTCGTCGATCGCGTCTCGAAGGAAGATGATTCGATCCTCCAACAGGCGGGAGTAGATGTCATACGTGCGTTCGGCATGTCCGGTGTGGTCGATGACGAATGGGATCTGGGCCGTCATGATGCCTCCTCCTCTTCTCGCACGGTCGCCGCATCGCGCAGCGCCGCGGACACGCGCTCGTGGACCTTGCGGGCGCGGTAGTCGTCCCATCGCTCGTTCGCCTTCAGTCCAGCCACGAACCGGAGCGGCTCCTCGCCCCGTTCCTCCGCCTCGGCCTTGGCCAGCTCGGACAGCTCGTCGTCGTCGATCGAGATCCCGAGATCCCGACTCAACTGGCGAAGGACGAGCTCCCGCCGGACGCGATGGACGATCGCATCCCGGATCTCGGCGACGAACGCCTCCTCGGTGAGCTCGCGGCGCTCAAGATACTCGTCGAACGTCGACTCGGGGTCATCGAACGAGTCCTTCACCCGCTCAAGTTCCTCGTCGACCAACTCGGCGACGAACGCCTCGGGCAGCGGGATCTCCGTCTTCTCGACCACCGCGTCGAGGAGGGCGGCGTTCGTCCGGCGAAGCCGGTGCTCGTCCCGCTGCTCTTTCAGCTTCGTCTCGATGTCGGACCTAAGCGACGCAAGGTCGTCGAACCCCGCGTCCTTCGCCAGCTCGTCGTCGATCTCAGGCCGCACAATCTGCTTCAGCCCGACCACGGAGAGCACCGTCTGCAGGGGTCGGCCGTCCGGGAGTTCGGTGTCGATCGCCACCTCGCCTCCGACCTCCGCGCCGATCAGATGATGGGTGACCGGGTTGTCGGCGTCAGCGCGCGTGTCCCACTCCCGATCGCTCTCCTTGACCCGCACGATGTCCCCGTCTTCGACCACGTCCCCCTCCTTCTCCGCCAGGTTGGAGAAGCGGGACTGGACCTCCTGGAGCGCCTCCGAGACGTCCTCGTCGGAAACCGGCGTGATGGGCGGAACGGTGACCTCCACGTCCTCAAGCTTGGGGAGCGTCACCTCCGGAAGCACCGCGAACGTCACACGGAAGACGAACGGCGCGGATTCACCGTGGGAGATCTCCTCGATCCGCGGCGTCGAGACCGGCCGCAAGTCGAGCGTGGTCAACGCCTCGGGGACGTATCGACGCTGGAGGTCTTCCTTCGCCTCGGCGACGAACGCGTCCTTTCCGAACCGGGATTCGAGCAGATGGCGGGGCGTGTGCCCCCTTCGGAATCCCGGGACCCGGACCTCTCGGGCGTACCGCCGGTACACCGAGTCAAGCCCCCGCTGGACCTCTTCCGGCGGGATGGTGACTTGTACCGTCGCTTCGGTGGCGTTTCGCTCGGTGATCTCGTACTGCGCTTTGTCGCTCATTCCTGCGGGTCTCCGAACCGTGGTGTGGATGGGCGGATTATACGCTCCGCGTGGAGCGACAACAAGGAAAGCCGCTCGCCTACGCCATTAGGTGAAGACCACGACCAGCCACCGCGTCCCGAGCAGCAGTCGCCAGAAGCTGCTCACCCCGTTGAAGATCAGATGGATCCCGCCGAGGTAGAAGATCGCCACGATGATGAAGAAGCCGTAGCGCTCGACCGACAGGAGGAGACGGCGCCACGGCGCGGGCAGGAAATACATCAGGATCCTCGATCCATCCAGTGGGGGAATCGGGATCAGATTGAACAGCGCGAGGAACAGGTTGTAGAGGACGAACGCGCTCAGCAGGTAGAACAGCCAGTGGATCAGGTTCACCCCGAGCCCGCCGCTGCCGAACAGCAGCCCCGTGGGGATGAGCCACACCAACAACCGACCGAGCCCGGCGGTGATCAGCGCGAGGACGATGTTCGTCCCCGGTCCTGCGAGCGCGACGTAGAGCATTCCTCGGAGCGGATTGCGGAAGTAGGCAGGGTTGATCGGCACCGGCTTGGCCCAGCCGAACAGCAGCAGGTTCCAGCCGAACAGGAACCGGAACAACGCGATCATCAGCGGAAGGAGGATCGTTCCCACCGGATCGACGTGCGCCAGCGGGTTCAACGTCAGCCGGCCGCGGCTCTTCGCGGTCGGATCGCCGAGCCGAAGCGCCATGTACCCATGCGCGACCTCGTGCAGCACGATCGCCATGAACACGGCGAGCAGCGATAGGATGACCTCCAAGATGAGCTCGAAGTCCATACCCCCTCCTCACGGCTCGACCGTCAGTGTATCTCCCTGGGTCACGTTTACCAGGCCGGCCCGCGCTCCCTTCGGCTTGCGTACGTGTTTCGCTTGCGCCATCACGACCTCGACCCGGCCCTCGGTACGCGCCTTGGAGTGCGCCGCTGCGAGCCGCGCCGCGTGGCGGACCACTGCGTCCGGGATCTCCCGACGACCGCCCCGATGGATGATCACGTGCGAGCCGGCACATCCCTTCGCATGCAGCCACACGTCGTCCGGAGCGGCCTCCCGAAGAAGCCGGTCGTTCTCGCGCGCGTTCCGCCCGATCCGAATCGTGAACCCGTCCATCTCGACGCTTGGTCCGTCGAGAGGTCGATCGCGCTTCCCCTTCGACGGGGGGACGGCGGGAAGGAGGTTCAGCGCGTCCGGGTGGATCGGCCGTCCTGCGTTGTAATCGGCGAGCGCTCGTTCGAGCCGGAGGACCTCCCCCTCCAGTCGACCCAGTCGCGACGTCACGTGCGGGCGCCCTCGCTTGAGCCGCTTGGCGCGCTCGTACAGGCGCTGCGCGTTCTCGATCGCGTTCAGCGACGGATCGAGCCGGATCGTCTCTTCTTGGTCCGTGACCGGATCGCGCACGACGGCCCGATCCGCCTTCGGCTCGATCTCCGCGTGATGGATCATCAACAGGTCCGCCAGCCAGCGAAGTCGCTCCGCTTCGTCCGCGTCGTCGAGCCACTCCCGCAGCTTCTCCGCCGTGCGCTGGCGGCGCGAGATGGCGCGGCGGATCTCCGCTCGAACGCTCTCCTCCTCGCGGCTCCCGCCCTCCATCACGGCCTCCGACACGGCATCCAGTGCCTCCGCGAACGACGTCGCGGGCACCGCCGGTGGGGGGAGAGGATAGAAGGTCGCGCGGCCTTCCGCCGGGACGATCCGGGAGGACGGGTTCCCGACGCACGCGAGGAGCTGCCGCAGCCGCTCGCGCAGCCGTTCGGCCGATGCGGCCGCATCGGGGCTCTCTCCCAGCCCGTGGACCAGGTCGGCGGCGGTCGCTCGCCCGATCCCGTCGATCGATCGCATCAGTCCGTCGGCGGGGCGATCCAACGACAGGACGCCGGCCAGCGCTTCCGCCGAGGGCCCCTCCGGATCGAGCTTGGCCTGGGATGGGAGTGAGGAGTACCGTCCGCCCGGCCGGTTCCTCGCGTCCGGGTGGGCCGACCCGAGAACGAGCCCGTCCTGGAGCAGGAACAGGTTCCCGCGGACTCCCACGAGCTCGGCTACGAGCTCGTACGCGCGAGCGGTTCGCCCTGCGTCGCGCTCGATGTCGAGCGTGACGACCCGATCCCACCCCCGCTGGCGGACGCGTGCGATGCGGCTGCCGCGCAGGTGCCGGCGGAGGAGCATGGCGAACGCGCCCGGATGCGGCGGGTTCGGAAGATCGAGGCGCGTCAGATGGAGCTCCGCTCGCCGTGGAGAGATCAGGACGCGTGCCGTTCCCTCGCCGCGGGCGACGTGGATCACGAGCACGTCCTTCGCGGGCCGGTAGACCGCCCGAACCCGCCCGCCCTGGACGGCCGGCCGGACTTCTCCCAGAGACGCCGCGATCGCCAGTCCGTCCATCCTACCTCCCGTTTGATGCCCCCCGCAGGCCGGGTATAATCGCGATTGTATCGCCGGCGTAGCTCAGTGGTAGAGCAATGGTTTCGTAAACCATCGGTCGGAGGTTCGACTCCTCTCGCCGGCTCTTCCCTTCCTTTGGGGAGTCCGTCGCCATCCCGCCTCGCATTTTGCGCTCCAGACGATAACGGTGTACATGGGAAGCTTCGATCCCGACGCCGGAACCTAGCTCCGTTGCGATCGGTCCTTCTCCCTCGCGAGCTCGGACAACGTCTCCCGCGTGTGTCCCGTCGGGTACCGACCGTCGAAGCACGCGTAGCAGCAGGGAAGATCCCGGTAGAGCTCCTGCAGCGCGTCCAGCGACTGGTAGACCAGCGCGTCGGCACCCAGCGATGCCCGCACCCGCTCGAGGTCGCAATGGGCCGCGACGAGCTCCTCGTGGGGGGACATGTCGATCCCATAGATGCAGGGGAAGCGGATCGGCGGGGCAGCGGAGACCATGATTACCTCCCGCGCGCCGGCCTCCCGCAGGAGCGCGACGAGGTGCCTCGAGGTGGTTCCCCGCACGATCGAGTCGTCGACGACCGCGACGCGCTTGCCGGAAACGACGTTCCGGATCGGATTGAGTTTCTGTCGAACGAGCCGCTCGCGCCGCTTCTGCGTCGCGGTGATGAAGCTGCGACCGACGTGGGCGTTCTTCGCCAAGCCCCGCCGGTACGGAACGCCGAGCGCCTCCGCGAGGGCGGAGGCGAAGAAATAGCCGGAGGCGGGAACGTCGATGACCACGTCAGGCGTCACCCCTGCGTCGCGGACCGCGCGCGCCAGGGCCTGTCCCATCCGGACGCGCTCATCGGCGACCAGACGCCCCTGTACGATCGAGTCCTCCCGGGCGAAGTAGATGTACTCGAAGACGCAGAACGCGCGCTCCCGCCGGAGCCCCTGATCGCGATGAAGCGTCATGTCCGCGTCGACGAACACGGCCTCGCCGGGGGCCAGGTCTCCCCGCATGCGGTATCCGAGGTAATCGAACGAAGATGACTCCGAGGCGATCGCGACGTCTCCGTCGCCGCGAGCAGCGATCGACAGCGGACGGATCCCGTGCGGATCGGTGAACGCGAGCATCCCCCGGTTCGCGATGATCGAGATCACCGAGTACGCGCCCTCGACGTCGGCCTGCGTGGCGCGGACGCATTCGAACAGGTCGTCGGTCGAGAGGTCCGCGAGATCGCGCTGCTCGAGATGCGCGGCGAACGTGTACAGAAGGAGCGCCACGTCGTTCGACGTGTCCACGAGACGGTGGTAGCGGGTGTAGAGGGTGTCCCGTACGGCGGAGAAGTTGACGACGTTGCCGTTGTGCACCATGGCGAGGCCGTACGGGTAGTTCACGTACTGCGGTTGGGCGTCGATCTCGTCGGTCGTGCCCATCGTCGCGTACCGGACATGCCCGAGTCCCGCGCTTCCTCGAAGCCGCTCGAGGTGTTTCTCGGCGAACACCTGCGAGACGAGACCTTCCCCCTTCTTCACGTGGAACATCCCGTCAAAGGTCACTGCGCCGGCCGCGTCTTGACCGCGGTGCTGCAGCGTGGCCATCCCGTAGATCAGGCGCTCGGCCACGTCGTCGTGACTCCACAGCCCGAGAATCCCGCACATGGCTACTCTCCTCCCTGTCCCGCTGCGACGCGGGCGATCCGATCGTCGTACCGGCCGTCGAGCAACTCGGCGAGACAGGCGCTGTAGACCACATGCTCGACAGCGAGGCCTCGGCGGGCGATCTGAGCCCTCGTCTCGGCCCCCTTCAGCGAGACGCGGGCCTGTCGAAGGACCGGCCCGGTGTCGATCCCCTCATCGACGAGGTGGACCGTGACGAACGTCTCCGTCAGCCGCTGCTTCGCGGCCCAGCCGTATCCGTCGGGCCCCTGGTACGACGCCGTGTCCGCTGGATGGATGTTCACGATCCGTCCGGGATACGCGGCCACGAGATCGGACGAGATGATCCGCATGAAGCCTGCAAGGACGACGTAGTCCGGCCTCCAGTCCGACAGCGCGGCGATCAGCCGCTGGCCGTACGTCCGCGTGTCCAGCCCTTCGGAAGGCACGCCCCGGCTCTCGACGCCGAGCGCTCTCGCCCGCGCCAGGCCGGCCGCGTCCGCCCGGTTGGCGATCACACCGCAGATCGTGCATCGGTCGCGAAGGACCCCGTCCTTCGCGGCGTGGACGATCGCCTCCATGTTCGATCCGCGACCGGAGATCAACAGGGCGATGCGGGCACCGCTCATCCGGTGTTCCTCCTTCCGATGTCGTTCCGGTATTGCACCCCGTCGAACCGAATCGTCTCGCACGCCGCGTAGGCTCGTTCGATGGCCTCGCCGAGGTCTTCCCCCTCCCCGACGACGGTCAGCACCCGCCCTCCTGCGGTGTGGATCCTGCCCTCCCGACGTTCCGTTCCCGCGTGGAACAGGAGCGCCGACTCGGAGGCAGCCTCCATCCCGTCGATGCGCTTCCCCGTTTCGGGCGACCCGGGGTAGCCTGCGGACGCCAGGACGACGCCGACCCGCGAGCGCCCGTCGAAGCGGAGCGCCTCCGGGGGGAGATCTTCGTCGAGGCAAGCGACCAACGCAGCCGAAAGGCTGGATTCGAGCGCGGGAAGCAGGACCTGCGTCTCCGGATCGCCCAGCCGGACGTTGTACTCCAGCACGCGCGGGCCGCCTTCGGTGATGATCAGGCCGAAGTACAAGAACCCGCAGTAGCGGATCCCTTCGTCCGCCAACCCGGCGAGCGTCGGCCCCACGATCTCGTCCGCGATCCGCACCGCGAGCGCACGAGCGCACGCCGGAACGGGGCTGAACGCGCCCATTCCGCCTGTATTCGGACCGCGATCCCCGTCGAGCAGCGGTTTGTGGTCCTGCGACGTCGGCAGCAAACACCAGGCGGCCCCGTCGGTCAACACGTGAACCGACAGCTCCCACCCGATCAGAAGCTCCTCGGCGAGGAACCGCTCGCCGGCCGGCCGCATGCCGACGATCCGAGCCCACGCTCGGTCGATCTCTTCCCGGCTGCGGCAGACGCCGACCCCCTTTCCCCCAGCCAGCCCGTCCGCCTTGAGAACGGCAGGCCCCCCCCGCTCGGCCGCGAACGCCTCGAACTCGCCGCACGAACCCACGAGCCTGTACGCCGCGGTCGGGATCCCATGGCGGATCATGAATCCCTTCGCCCAGATCTTCGAGCTCTCGAGGCGGGCCGCCGACCGCGTCGGCCCCACCACTCGGGTCCGATGGTCGGCGAAGGCGTCCACGATCCCCGCCGCCAACGGCCGCTCGGGGCCGACAACGAGCAGATCGATCGCCTTCGCCTCGCACGCCCGCCGAACGGCGGCCGGATCCATCGGATCGACGGGGACGTTGTTCGAGGTGCCTCCGTTGCCCGGGAACGCGAAGGCCGCGTCCACTTCCGGATCCCGGCTCAGGCGCCACAACAGCGCGTGCTCGCGGCCGCCGGAACCCAGCACAGCGATCCTCATCCTCGGCCCTCCCGCAACGCGTCGTCCGATCGCCCGATCTCCCGCCGCCGCTCCTCGATCTCCTCTGCCGTCCGTCGTTTCAGCCGCGGGAGATTCAAGGATCGCAAGGCGGCCTGCGCAGCGTTCTGCGGCCGGAGGACCGTCACCGCGGGGGTGGACGAGGGCATCCTCAGCGACGACCCGATGTTCAGCGCGAGGTCGGCGGGCCCGGAGAACGGCGGGCAGTTGATCACCGGCAGCGCGGTGTTCGCCGCCAACACGCCACCGAGACCGTTGGAGAGACCGGCGACCGCGATCACCGCTCCCGGCTCCGCGGATTCACTCAGCTCGCGGGCCAACGCCTCGACACGAGCCGGGGACTTGTGCGCCGAGGCGACGCGCAGCCGGACCGCGACATCGTAGCCTTCGAGGTGCCTCGCGATCGCGGTCGCGTGCTCCCGATCGGCGGGCGATCCCATCACGATCGTGACGCACGCGTCGCGCATCAACCCCTCGCTCACCAGCTGCCCGGTCAGCCGAGCCGTCGGGTCCGCTGGGATCTCCGGCGCCGGACGCTCGGTGACTCGCTCATACAGGTCGGCGTACCGACGTTGCGTCTCCGCAACGATCCCCTCGGGGATCGTCACCGGATCGATCCCGGATGCCCGCCGTTCGAGCAGCCACCGTCGAACGAACTCCTTATCCCACGCCTCGACGTGCTCCGGATCGCGCTCGTAGTCGTCCTCGGACCAGAAGCGCGACGAGTCCGGCGTGTGAAGTTCGTCGATGAGGACGATCTCGCCGTCGAGCAGCCCGAACTCGTACTTCGTGTCGACCAGCAGCAGACCGCCCGCGCGAAGGACGTCTGCCCCGTGCTCGAACAGCGCCCGGGCCGCGGCGTCCATCCGGCGGTAGACCGTCTCGGTCGCCAGGCCTTCCGACACGATCCGCTCTGGCGCGATCTCCGCGTCGTGTTCTTCCTTGGTGGTCGGGGTGACGATCGGGCTCGGAAGCCGCTCGTTCTCCCCAAGCCCGTCGGGAAGCCGCACGCCGGACAGCGTGCGCCGACCGGATGCGTAGGCGCGCCATGCGGAGCCGCTCAAGAACGCGCGGACGATCATCTCGACGCGGATCGGCTCGACGTCCCTCACGATCATCGCCCGATCGGCCACGACGCGGATCAAGTGATTCGGCACGAGGTCGCGCGTCCGCTCGAACCAGAAGGCAGAAAGGAGATTCAGGATCGCGCCCTTCCCGGGGATCGGCGTCGAAAGCACGCGATCGAACGCGCTGAGGCGATCGGTCGCCACCACCAGCCGTCGATCCGGAGCGATCCGGAAGCTGTCGCGGACCTTCCCCCGGTGAATCCGCTCCAGCTGCGGGGTGAAGTAGGAACCCATCGACTCCATTTCGCACGCCTCCTAGTGCTTGAAGTGCCGGATGCCGGTCGTGATCATCGCGACCCCCAGCTCGTCGCATCGCGCCACGACGTGTTCGTCGCGGATCGAACCGCCCGGCTGCACGATGGTTCGTATCCCGGCCTCCGCCGCGACCTCGATGCTGTCGGGGAATGGAAAGAACGCCTCCGACACCATCAGCGCGCGGGAGAGCTCGTCCCGAACAAAGCGGTCGACGTCCTCGTTCGGTCCCGCCTCGGCGGCCAAGGTCGCTCGTGCTCGATCGATCGCCAGCCGGGCCGAGACGACGCGATTCGGCTGGCCGGCGCCCATGCCGAGGACCCGGACGCTTCCATCGTCGCTCGACCCGACGACGACGATGGCGTTGCTCTTCACCTGGCGGACGGCGATCTGGCCGAAGGTGAACAGCGCCCCGAACGAGCCGTCCGGCGACAGATCCCCGGAGGGCTGTGCGGCCGTGGGCACGGCCAGGTCGCCGGACAGGGTCGTGTCGGGCTCTTGCATCAGGCAGGCATTGGGCAGGAAGCGAAGCTCCCGATCCGGCCGGATCCACGCGGGGTCGAAGCGCAGGATGCGAAGGGCCGACTTCTGCCGCAGGTACTCGACCGCGGCGGGCTCGAAGTCGGGAGCCGCCACGGCCACGACGAACTTGCGCCGCTCCGGGTCCTCATGATCGAGCCCGAGGAACTCCGCCGCGCGAAGCTCCAGCGGTCGGTTGAACGCGACCACCGACCCGAACGCGGACACGGGGTCCCCCGCCCAGGCCAGATCCGCCGCCTGCCGCTGATCGGCGGCGTCGCACAGGCCGCAGGGATTGGTGTGCTTGATCACGGAACAGCCGTATCGAGGAAGGTCACGCACCGCCTCGAGCGCTCCGAGGAGGTCGACGTAGTTGTTGTAGCCCACCGGTTTGCCGCCGAGCTGCTCCATATTGGCGAGGGACGGACCGGCGCAAGCGTCGAACACCCAGGCGCGCTGCTGATCGTTCTCGCCCGACTTGAGCTCGCGGCCTGCCGGGAACGACAGGCGCAGGGAAGGCGCGCCGGCGCGCTCGTCCATCGTCTCGGCGATCATCCCATCGTAATCGGCGGTGTGATTGAACGCCTTGCGCATGAGCCGGGCCCGTGTCTCGATCGACAGGCATCCCTCGTGCTCCCGCAGCTCTTCGGCGACCGGCCCGTAGTCCGCGGGATCGCACAGGACAGCGACGTACCGGTAATTCTTCGCGGCGGCCCGCAGCATGGTCGGCCCGCCGATGTCGATGTTCTCCACCAACGTCGTTGTGTCCGACCCCCTGGCGCGATGCTCGGCGAACGGATACAGGTTGCAGACGACCATGTCGATCGGCTCGACCCCCAGCTTCGCGGCTTCCTCGGCGTCCCGCTCACGGTCGAAGAGCAGGGACGACTCGAACTGGAACGAGAGCGTCTTCATCCGCCCGCCGAACGCCTCCGGGTTCCCCGTGATGTCGGAGATGGGGGTGACCGGCAGGCCGGCGCCGGACAGGTTCCGCCCGGTGCCTCCGGTGGCGATCAACTCGCATCCAAGCTCGTGGAGCGTCCTCGCCAAGACCTCCACTCCGGTTCGGTCGGACAGGCTAAACAGCGCGCGACGGACCTTCCACTTCACGATGCCTCCTCATTCCATCGGGACGCTCGACGTCCCCGAGACCAGACGAACAAGGGTGCGAAGGAGCCGAAGCCCGTCGCCCTCGTCCGTCGACTGCGAACCCTCCCGGCGGCGCCGGGGCCAGTTGTAGTGGGTGTATGCCGAAACGCATGCCTCGGGGTGTGGCATCAGCCCGAACACGTGTCCCGACGGATCGGTCAACCCGGCGCAGGCAAGGTCGGCACCGTTCGGATTGGCCGGATACTCCGATGTCGGAGCGCCGTTCCCGTCGACGTAGGTCAGCCAGTTCAGCGAGCGATCGCCCACCGCCCGGCGAACCGCGTCGTCCCGAAAGACCAGACGACCCTCCCCATGCCGAACCGGAAGCTCGATCGGCCCGAGGCCGCCCAACGCGGCAGCCGGGCCGCGCGTCGCCGTCGCCAGGCGACACCAACGGTCCTCGAATCGTCCGCTCATGTTCTCGGCCAACGCGACCTCCTGACGCCCTTCCCCGTCGGTGTTGGGCAGCAACCCCAGCTTGGCGAGGATCTGGAACCCGTTGCAGATCCCGAGGACATATCCGCCCTTCGCGACGAAGCGCCCCAGCGCCGAGAGAAGCGTCCCGCCCGTCGACGTCCGGCGATGACGGAAGCGCGTCGCGAGCGCCTGCCCCGCGCCCAGCCGATCGCCGAAGGAGAAGCCACCCGGAAAGACGATGAGGTCCACCCCGTCGATCTGCGTCGGATCGGTCTCCAAGCCGTTCACATGGACCCTCTCGCTTCGCGCTCCCGCCAGGTGGAGAGCGGCGGCCGTTTCCCGCTCGCAGTTGATGCCGAGGCCGGAGAGAACGAGCGCCCGAGGTTCGTTCATAGCACCTCCGAGAGCCCGGACTTCCAGGCGCGGATCAGGCGATCGAGCGGTGCATCGATGAGCGGGGTACCGGCGAGTGCCACCCGGATCTGCGGTTCGGCGGTCACCTCCCCGAGTGGGTACGCACGCTCACCAAGCAAGGATTCGAACGAGGAGGCGTCCTCGGGGCGAACGCTGGCCACGAAGCGACTGTGCGACTCGGCGTATAACGCCGCCGGTGCGCCGATCGCCGAGGCGATCGCGTCGAGCGCGATCCGGCATCCGAGACGACCGCCGATCGCTGACTCGGCAAGGGCGACGATCAGGCCGCCCTCGGAGAGATCGTGACAGGACGCAAGCCAGCCGAAAGCGGTGGCCTCGGCGACACGGGCATAGAGCTCGCGCGCCCGCTGCAGGCGGACAACCGGGACGTTCGCCCCGAGCTCACCGAACAGCCGGTAGAAAGCGGACGCGCCCAACTCGTCGTACGTCTCTCCGAGCACGTAGATCCGATCGCCGGGCGCCTTCCAATCAGTCGTGACCGCGCGGCGCACGTCTCCCAGTCCGGCCGCCGCCGAGAACAGCACGGTGGGCGGTACGGAGATCGTCTCGCCGTCGACGTGGAAGTCGTTCTTCATGCTGTCCTTGCCGGAGGTCAGCGGTACCCCGTACGCCGTGGCCACGTCGTAGGTCGCCCGGCACATGCGGACCAACGCGGCCAGCCTCGCCTTGCCCTCCGGATTCGTCTCCTCGTCATAGGCGACGTTCGGCATGCAGAAGTTGTCGTTGACCGACCAGAAGAGGGCGTGCTCCGGGCCCGGAAGCCGCCCCCCGACCGCGACGATCGCCCGCACGGCCTCGTCCAGCGCACCCGCGGCGGCGTGGTACGGGTCGAGATCCCCGTACTGCGGCCCGATCCCGTTGCTTATCGCGATGCCCGCGACCGACCCCGGATCCGGCTGGAGAACGGCCGCGTCCTGCGGGCCGTCGGCGCACGGCCCCATCAGCGGCTTGATGACCGTGCCGCCTTGCACTTCATGGTCGTAGCGGCGGACGATCGCCTCGCGCGAGCAGATGGCCCAATCGGCGAGCAGACGTTCGAGGACCTCGTCGTGGTCGATCTCCTCGGGAAGGTGGGGCTCCGCGGCGTTCGCCGGCCGCCATTCAGCGATCAGCCGCTTACGCGGAACGCCGTCGTGGAGGAAGTCGAGCGACAGACAGGCGACGGGCCGATCCCCGTGGCGGACTACCAATTGGCCGGAGGGGGTGAACTCGCCGATGTCCGTCGCCTCCGTCTCGTAGAACGCTGCCAGCTCGAGCACGTCCTGAAGGTTCTCCTGCGGGACCACGAGTGTCATCCGCTCCTGCGACTCCGAGACGAAGATCTCCCACGGGTCGAGGCCGCGAACCTTGAGAGGGACGCGGGCCGTATCGACTTCCGCGCCGCCGACGAGCGTCGCCAGCTCGCCGACTGACGAGGAGAGGCCGCCCGCGCCGTTGTCCGTGCTGCAGCGGATCCACCCGCGGCGACACGCGTCGTCGACGAAGTCGAACAGGAGCTTCTGGGTGATCGGGCTGCCGATCTGCACCGCCGAGCGAGGAGACGAGGCGTCGAGGCGCGTCGAGGAGAAGGTAGCGCCGTGGATCCCGTCCCGGCCGACCCGCCCTCCCGCCATCACGATCTGATCGCCCGGCTCGATCCGTTTGACCCACCACGCTCTGCCGTCGACGCTGTCCGGCGCCAACGAACCGGACCCGCAGAAGACGAGCGGCTTTCCGGCATACCGATCGTCGAACAGCACGGCCCCGTCGACCGTCGGGACGCCGCACTGGTTGCCCCCATCCTCGATCCCGGCCCAAACGCCGCGCAGGACCCGCCGCGGATGCAACTGACCGCGAAGCAGCGGCGCGTCGTGGTCCGGCCGCCCGAAGCAGAGCACATCCGTATTGAACAGCAGCCGTCCGCCGCCGATCCCGGTGCCGAACGGATCTCGGTTGCAGCCAAGGATTCCCGTGATCGCCCCGCCGTACGGATCGAGCGCCGACGGTGAGTTGTGGGTCTCGACCTTCCAGACGAAGACGCGGTCCGCATCGTATCGGACGACGCCGGCGTTGTCGTCGAACACCTTGAGGAGCCACCTGTGTCCGTAGCGGTCCAGCGTCTCGGCGACGCGCTGCGTCGCCCCCTGAATGTAGGTCGCGAACAGCGAATCCACCTCCACCACTTCGTCGGTCGTCCGATCGCGATACTCGATCAGCCCGCGAAACTCCTTGTGCTTGCAGTGCTCGGACCACGTCTGCGCCAGGATCTCGAGCTCGGCGTCCGTCGGATCCTCCCCGAGTCCGACGGCGCGACGATGCGCCCGCACGGCCGGGTCGCGAAAGTGGGCCCGGATGGCTCGCATCTCCTCGAGCGAAAGCGACAGAAGCCGATCGGCCGAGAGGGTCAGAAGCCCAACGTCGTTCTCGGGCAGGCGAAGCCCGGTCACCTCGGGACGGTGGGGCGGCGGGGGCGTCTCGCGGAACGGCTCATACGCCTCGGGAGCTCCGAATCGGAACGCCTCGACCAGCGGGTTTCCGAGGACGTGGTGGGCGATCGCTCGAAGCTCGTCCTCGTCGAGCTCCGAAACGAACCAGTAGACGTCCCGGACGTGCACGGATGCATCCTGCGCGGTGCCGACCCCGAGATCGCCGAGGACCGTCTTCAGGGTCAGGGCGCGATCGTCGGCGACGCCCGGGAGGCGGTCGACGGCGAGATAGCGTTTCGCGCCTTCCGGCGGGGTCGGCTCGCCGGCGGCCAGGTGTTGAAGGACGGCGTCCCCGAGGGCGTTCTCCGTCAATGCCTCGAGGAGTCCGGCTCCGAGGGCCGGACGGACGTAGTACGCCGTCGCCGTCGTTACGCGCCCGATGTCGATCCCAAGGACCTCCTGCGCCGACCCGGCGACGCGTCGCCCGACGGCGTCGGGCCGCCCGTCGCGCGGCCGGGCGCAGAGGACGGTCCTCGATCCGGTCACGATGCCTCCTCGTACCGCAACTCGCCGAACCCCCAAGCGCGACCGTCGATGGACAGCCCCGCGCCTTCCGTCAACTCCCCAGCCGCTTCGCACCGGATCCCACGGTCTTCGGCGATTCCAATCGCCTCGTGGGCGGCCTCAGGCGGGACGACGCAGACGAATCCCGTCCCCATGTTCCACTGCAGGTAAGCCTCCTGCGGCTCGAGGCCGGCGACCTCGATCAGCTCGATCATTTCGGGGTGCGGCGGCGGCAGCGAGCGCAGTTCGGCGCGCAGTCCGAGCCCCTCCAGGATCCGCGGCACGTTTCCAGGAAGCCCCCCGCCGGTGACATGCACGCAGGCCAGCAGTGGGACGGCGGACCCCGCCATCGCCACCACCGTCGGGGCATAGATCCGGCTGGGGGCGAGGAGGACCTCGCCCCAGGCGCGGCCGGAGGCCGCGACGGCTTCGTGCCAGCTGGAGCCGAACCGCTCCTCGAGAATGCTCCTGGCCAACGTGAACCCGTTGCTGCGAAACCCGTCGCTCGACAGCGCGATCAACACGTCGCCCGGTCGGGGGGATCGCTCGGGGGTAGTCGGGCGCCCGACCGGATCGCCGAGGCCCGTCGCGCACCAGTTGAAATGCATCCCGTCGCCGTACCCGCGGACGCGCGGGCCGAGCTGCGCGATCTCTCCTCCTGCAATCACCACACCGGCGGCACGAGCGGCTGCAGCCAAGCCCCGCATCAGGGCTTCGATCGTCGGCTCGTCGAGACGATCGACGTCCAGGATGTTGGTCAACGCCGTGGGCCGGGCGCCGGCGGCGGCCAGGTCGTCGACAACCATCGCTACGAGATCGAAGCCGAGGGTGTCGTATCGGCCCATCCGCTCAGCGATTTCGACCTTGCTGCCGATCCCGTCCGAGGTGACCGCGACCGACCGGCCGGATGTAGGAACGACGTGCGCAAAGGCGCCGCGCGAGCACCTCTGCTCGGAAGGATCGGGCCACGTCGTCGCGGCCCACGCATGCGCGATGGCGGAGCAGCGATCGTTTCGCCGCGGATCGACTCCCCGCCCGGCGCGCACCGTCACGCACCATCCTGGGCGTGGTTCTCGACCGCCGCTTTACGATCCGGCGACCCGGCATGTCGTCGCCAGGGCACGGAACGCGGTCCTCCGCTTGGCGTCCGCTGCATCCGCACCCCCTCGCGACAACGTCCGAGCGCCTTCGATCACCACTCCTACTGCCCTTGTAGCGCGCACGGCGGGACGAATCAAGATGTCTGGTTGTCAAGCCAATGCCGGATGTCCGGTTGAGAGTCGCCTCTCCGCATCCGGAACGAGGATGGGGGCACCTCGTCACGTTCCTCAGCTGGCCAGCTGACCTTCAGGGGCCGTATGCCGCTGTCTCCCATTCCGAGTCGTGGTTCGCCATCCCACCGCGGCCCGCGGGGCACTCCTCCAGTGCGGCGTCCGCGGACGTCCCTGCTGTGCACCGCCCCATCCGAGCCGTGGATTCGCTGATCGCAACGCGATCACCCGTTCAAGGTCCTGGCCGCGTCTTGACGGGAGCCGTCGCACGCCGGTAGTATCATGTTCCGACGGCTTCGCGGCCGGGGGGGAGTCGGTCGGGTGGAGAAAGGCACGGAAGCGAAACGAGCGGCGACTCATCCTGGGTCGCTTTTCTCTTGGGTCGAGGGACGGCTCGTTCACCGGATGCGTTCCGCCCGGTACGCGCGGGTGGTGCTCGAAGGGGCTCATCTTCCGTCGTCGGTCGGCGCCGGCCAGTTCGTTCTCGTCCGATACGGTGAGGATCCCTGTCTTCCACGTGCCTTCTCGGTGATGTCGGTTCGTCCGAACGCCCTCGAGCTGTTCGTCAAGTCCGAGGGAAGGGTCCGCGAGAAGCTCTCAGCGGCCCCAGTCGGGAGCCCCTTCGAAATTCGTGGCCCCTACGGCGTTCCGTACGCCTCGTCGATCCCGACCAATCGCCGATACATCCTGATGGCGGGAGGAAGCGGCGTCGCACCGATGCTCTGCTTCGCAGAACAGCTCCCCGAACTCGTCGCGGAGGGGGTCTACGGCTTCCGAACCGCGGATGCATGCGATCTCCTTCCGAACGTTCCCCTCGTGATCGAAGAAGTGACCGGCCTGCACGCGACCGACCGGCTGCGCGCCGTGTGGAGGCCGGGGTTGGGCATTCTGGCCTGCGGACCGGAATCGATGCTTCGGATTCTGGCCCGCGAACACCGAGGCGATCCGGATGTCTACGTCTCCCTCGAGGCCCGCATCGGGTGCGGCATCGGAACCTGTCTCGGGTGTCGCATCGAGACGTCCGACGGCCCGAAGCGGATTTGCGTCGACGGTCCGCTTTTCCCGACGGAGGCGCTGCCGTGGCTGACGTGACGCTCGAGCGGTGGGGTACGCGGTTCCGCTCCCCGGTCGTCCTCGCGTCCGGTCCGGCTGGCTTCGGCCTCGAGCTGCTCGACGGCGTCGACCTGTCGCGGATCGGTGCGCTGACGACGAAGACGATCACCCCCGCGCCTCGCACCGGGAACCCACAGCCTCGGCTCGTCGACTGCCCGGCCGGTGCTCTGAACTCCATCGGCCTCGACAACCCTGGGCTCGAGGCCTTCCGGGCGCGGATCCTCCCTCGGATGGACGATCTTCCGACCCACGTCATTCTGAGCGTCACCGGTCCCTCGGCCGACGCCGCGGCGCGGGTCGTGGCAAGCCTGGCGGAGGCACCGGCCACGCACATGATCGAGCTCAACCTCTCTTGCCCGAACGTCTCGGGCGGCCTGATCGGGGCCGACGCGGAGGCGGTGTTCGCCTACGTCCGGAAGGCCCGATCGGCGTTCGACGGGGTGCTTCTCGCCAAGCTCCCGGGCGACGCGGGCGACCTCTTGGCGGCGGCGGGTGCGTCGCTCGACGCGGGTGCCGATGGCGTAACGCTCATCAACTCGCTTCGTGGCATGCGCATCGACTGGACGTCGGGCCGCCCTTTCCTCAAGAGCATCTTCGGGGGGCTGAGCGGCCCGGCGATCCTTCCTATTGCGCTGGCCCGGGTGTACGACGTGCGCCGAGCATTCCCGGATGCCGTGATCATCGGGACCGGAGGCGTCGTGGAACTCGGAAGCTTGGTCGAGATGTTGATGGCGGGAGCGGATCTGGTGGGCATCGGATTCGGCCTGATGGCCGATCCGCAGGTTGGCTGCCGACTGACCGCGGAGCTCGGACGATGGCTCGACGAGCGGGGCATGCAGTCGGTGAGCGAAATCCTGGGCGTCGCGCAGGAGGGGAATGGCGATGTTCCGTGAACAACTGACACGAGGAGTGGCCGATTCCGGTGGAAGGCTGTGCGTCGGGCTCGATCCGCACCCGGAGCTGGTGCCGAAGCGATTCGGGCGGGGGGCGGCGGGCGCCGGCCGATTCCTGCAATGGGCGATCGAGGAGACGCGTTCCCACGCCTGCGCGTTCAAGCCGAATGCCGCCTTCTTCGAGGCCATGGGCAATCGAGGACTGGAAACCCTTTGCGATGCAGTGGCCTGCGCGCACGCGGCGGAGCGCCCGGTGATCCTCGACGCGAAGCGCGGCGACATCGCATCGACCGCGGCCGCGTACGCAAGGGCCGCCGCGGATGTCATCGGCGCCGATGCGATCACCGTCGTCCCGTACATGGGCGAGGAGGCGGTTCGACCGTTCCTGGACCGAGGGCTATTCACGTTCGTCCTGACCCTTCCGTCCAATCGGTCGGCTGCCGAGATCGCCTGTCACGGCGAGCCGGCTCTCTGCGTTCGCGTCGCGACGATGGCGGCTCGCCTCGCCACCGAGTACCCGGACCAGGTCGGGCTCGTAGTCGGCGCGACGCAACCGAGCTGGATCCCCGCGGTCCACGCTGCGGGCCCCGACCTGCCGTGGTTGGTCCCCGGCGTCGGAGCGCAAGGGGGGGACGTCCGCGCATTCCTGGGTGCCGCTGGCGGGCACGAACCCGTCATCGTCAACGCCTCGCGCTCCGTCCTGGGGAGTCCCGATCCTCGCGCGGCGGCGGCGGAACTCAAGGCCCAGATCGGAGGAGGGAGCCGTTGATAGACGACGCGCGCTGGATCCGACTCCTGGAGCGAACCGGCGCCCTGCAATCGGGGCACTTCCTCCTCTCTTCCGGGCTCCACTCTCCGCGGTACGTCCAGTGCGCCCGCACCCTGGAGGATCCCGCGGACGCCGCTGCGATGGGGGAGGCCCTGGCGCAACGGCTTCCACATTCGGACATCGATCGCGTCGTCTCACCGCCTCTCGGTGCCCTCCTGATCGGCTACGAGGTGGCGCGATCGCTGCGACGTCCCTTCGTCTTCCCCGAGAGGACCGAAGCGGGCGGGCTTTCTTTCCGAAGGGGACTCCGGGTCCAGTCCGGCGAGCGGATCGCCGTGGTCGAGGACGTCATCACGACGGGGCGGACGACGCGGGAGCTCATCGAGCTCCTGCGCGCATCCGGAGCCGAGGTCGTCGCGCTCGCGGCCATCGCCGATCGGTCGGACGTCGGCGAGATCCGAGGGCTTCCGATCGTGTCGCTGGTCGCCCTGTCGATTCCGAGGTATCCACCGGACGTGTGTCCGATGTGCGCGGCCGGAGTGCCGCTCGTCAAGCCGGGAAGCCGGCCACAAGGGGAGGTAGTCGGATGATTGAGGTGCGCGTCGTGGAGGAGCACGGGTACGAGACGGCTCTCTTGGGACTCTCCCTCTCGTACGGGCGAGATCCGAAGGAGATGGAGCAGGTCGCTCGGCGCTTGCGCTTCCAGGGCGACGGGCACAACAAGTTCCTCGAGTCGATCGTGATCTGGCTCGACGTCGACGCCCCACGCTACTTCTGGCAGCAGTATGACACCTACCGCGTCGGGGTGACGAAGCAGAGCGAATCGACGATGCACACGATGACCGTCCGGCCCCTCGCACAAGAGGACTTCGCCCATCCGATTCCCTCCGAGCATCTCACCTTCCTCAATCGACTGATCGATCAGGAGGCGTGGGAAGAGGTGAAACGCAGCCTCCCCGAGTCGTTCCTCCAGAGGCGGATTGTCTGTCAGAACTACATGTCGCTTCAGCGCGTCATCCGCCAACGACGACACCATCGACTCTCCGAGTGGCCCGAATTCGTGCATCAAGTGCTCCGTCAAGCGGAGCACCCGGAGCTGCTGGATGAGGAGGCGGCGTGATGCCCGGCGGGATCTTGAGCGACCGCGAGATCCGGGCGCTCTGCGAGACGGAGCCGGCGATGCTCTCCCCGTTCGTGCCCACCCAGATGGGCCGACCGTCGTACGGATTGGGAAGCTACGGGTACGACCTTCGCCTCGGCCGACGGTTCCTCGTCCCGCTGGGCGGCGTGAACGCCGTCCTCGATCCGGTGGACTTCCCGGACAGCCACTTCCGACAGATCGAGGGAGAGGGGATCTTCGAGCTGTCCCCGAACTCCCAGGTCCTGGCGGAGTCCGTCGAGCGATTCGCGATGCCCGACGATGTCTGTGGCGTCTGCTGGGGGAAGAGCTCCTACGCGCGGTGCGGCCTGCTGGTCAACGTGACGCCGCTCGAGCCCGGCTGGCGGGGCGTCCTCACGATCGAGCTCGCCAACGTCTCCCCGCTGCCGATCCGGCTCCACGTGGGCCAGGGCATCGCGCAGGTCGTCTTCTTCCGCGGCGACCGACCGGATCGGACGTACGGCGAGAAGGAGGCCGGGGGAGGGTACCAGGACCAGCCCGGCGTGACCCTCCCTCGGTAGCCGACCCCGCCAGCGGGCCCTCTGCGGGCGGGTCCTCTTGCCAATTCGCGCCGCTATCCTCCGGACACAGTTCTGGTCGCAACCGGCCAAACGCCCGGCGTGGCCCTTCGCGTTCCGTCGTACGATGGATGCATCTACCGGCTTCGTCGACGAAGAGGGGTGAGGGATCGTGAATGATCTAGGGAAGATTGCGGTGATCGCCGCGATCATGGGAGCGTTGCTGTTGTTCGGGCTTCTGCTGAATCCGATCGAACCGGCAACGGTCGAGAGGCAGCCGGCCGTCGTACAGGAGCCGGTGACGGAGGTCACGGTGCTGCCGCCGACCTCGCTGGAGATGCTCGACCCGATCTACTCGGAGAAGGCCGTCTTCCAGGACGACACGATCCGAATCGCGTTCAACATCTCGCATACCGAGGAGGGCGTCGAGAGCCGCCTGCCGTTCTGGATCCACAACGTCTCGGACGACGTAATCTGCATCCTGTGGGATCGCTGCTCCATGCAGCTCCCGTGCGGCAACACCGTCCACGTGATCAACGAAGACGGATTCGCCTACGGCGCATCGATCTCGGTCGCGCCCGGCGGTGACCTGTTCGACGCGGTGATCCCGGTGACGGAGATAGTCTGGGAAGAGGAGCCGATCGTGTCGACGGGGGTCCTAGACCAAGCGACGTTCACGTTCGTCCTGGCGATCGAACGAGGCGCGCCGCAGACAGACGGCACCGCCGCCGCCCCTGTCGATCGACGTTCGGGCTGTGGGCCGATCGTGACCACCGTGGCCACGGATCGCGAGATCATCTTCTACACGTTCCGATTCGTCATCCGCTAACGGCGGACGGCGCATCGGCGGATCCGGACGCCTGAGGCCCCATGATGGGCCTCAGGCGTATTCACTTGCCTTCCGAATCGATTTGTCGATTCCTTTTGGTTTGCTGTAGGCTAGCACAGGACCCAGGGGGCTCAGGGGACGAAAGGGGGTGTCCCAGTGGTTCGGAAGAGCGAAGTGACGACGCTGTCGATCTACATCCCGAAGAGCAAACTGGACAGGAAGCCCATCGAGCGGTTGGAACGGCTCGGAAAGAAACTCGACCGTTCCATCAACTACCTCGTCGTGGAAGCCATCATCCAGTACCTCGATCGCGAGGAGAAGAAGCGTTGAACCGGGCCCTCCAAGGCCCGTTCCGGCCGCGGGGATCGTCCCGTCGCCCGGCGGGGCTCCCGCCGTCGCGCTCCGCGCCCTCCAGATTCGATCGGAGCCCGTCGGCTAGGTGTGAAGCCTCCGGGCCGCGACAAACGACAGCCCCCTCTCGGTCAACGCACTCGCCGTCCGATTGACCGCATCGTGCTTGTCGAGGTAGTTCCTCTCTAGCGACGGCATCAGCCCTTGCGCTTCGATCTCGCTCTTCGGGAGGAAGTACTCGAGGATGTCGGACGGATGGTCGCGGGCTGCGTCGATCGCCGGCGCGCCCCCCTCGTGCTTGGCGGAGATGTTGGCGACGTGATCCGCCAGCTCGACCAGCTCATCGGTCCTGTCGTAGGGCTGGATGACGATCGACTTCTGGGTCTCGGTGATGTGGTGCTCGAACCGCACGTTCTCCTCGAGGCCGAGCGCCTTGCGGATCGTGGCCCCCTTCTCGATCGTCGTGTTGTCGACCGAATTCGCCCAATTGAAGCCGATGAGCGAGGTGGATCCGTCGTCCCGGGAGAACAGCTTCGCGCCCAGAAGCGTCCACAACGCCGCGTACGGGTTGTCGTTGCCCATGTAGACCGAGATCTTGAACTCGAAGTCGATCCCCAGCTTGTGGAGGAAATACCCCAGCAAGACGGTCCCCGGGTTCACGTTGAGCACCTGGCGGATCCCGTACTCCGCGTAGTAGCCGAGGAACTCGTCGACCCACTGCAGGGCGTGCTCGTTCGGCTGCCCGACCCCGCCGAAGTACCCGGTGATCGTCTCCGGACCTCCAAGATGGATGTTGGAGCCGTCCGTCCCCTTGGTGTCGAGTGTTTCGACGTAGCTCGCCCCAATGACCTGCATCGCGGCCGCGACTGCGAGCGTGTCGCCCTGATCGGCCGTCTGCTCGCCCATGTTGCGAACGCGGATGAACCGTCCTGGCATCAGCTCCTCGCGGTCGATCGCCTGCTTCGCCTCCGCGATCAGCCACGGAAAGAACTGCAGCGCGCTGATCTCCAGCGTCACCGCATGTTCTTCGTCGAAGGTCATCCGGTCCGCTCGCTCTCCCAGCACCTTCCGTCGGAACGCGGCGACCGAGGTGAACGCCCGCGCGTCGCGCTGCTCGATCAGCCACTCCACGTCCGCGACGTACGGAGACCCGCTGGCGCGCAGGCGGTCCATGAGCGCCGGCAGTCCCCGCGCCGCCTCCGCCTTGCGGTTGAGCTCGTCCGGCCCGCCATGCTTCTCGACGATCGCCAGGAACTCGCTCACTACCTCGGAGTTCGGATCCAACAGGAAGTCGTTGATCCGTCGGAGTTGCGCCTCGCTGATCGCCAGCCGCTCCCGCAGGTCGCTCATCGATCCCTCCTCACGTGCTTACGCATACTCCTTCTCCAGATCCGGAAAGCCGCCCGCCTCCGACTTCAGCATATGATAGCAGTGCTCGTCGGCGGGGAACGTCCCGGCCTTCACGTCGGCCACGTACTGCCGCATCGCGTCGGTCACGACGTCCGCAACATGGCAATAGCGCTTGACGAACTTCGGCGTGAACGCCTCGAACTGCCCGATCAGGTCGGACACGATCAACAACTGCCCATCGCACTCCGGACCGGCCCCGATGCTGAGCACCGGGATCGCCAGCTTCCTCGTGATGAATCCGGCCACCTCTGGGGGGACGGCCTCGAGAAGGAGAAGCTGCGCGCCAGCCTCCTCGATCGCCAGCGCGTCCTCGATCAGGGCGCGGGCCGAGGCGATCGTCCGTCCTTGGGCCTTGTGTCCGCCGAGCTGGCCCGAGCTCTGCGGGGTCAGGCCGATGTGGCCGCACACGACGATCCCCGCATCGAGGATCGCTCGGATCCGGGAGATGACGCGCACCCCGCCCTCGAGCTTCACCGCGTCGACACCGGCCTCCTTCAGAAACCGCCCCGCGCTGCGAACGGCGTCCTCATCGCTGACCTGGTAGCTCATGAACGGCATGTCGCCCACGACGAAGGTGTTGGGCGCGGCCCGGCGGACCGCCTCGCTGTGCACGATGCACTGGTCCATCGTCACCGGGACGGTTCCCTCGTATCCGTAGACACACATGCCGAGCGAGTCCCCGACCAGCAGCATGTCCAGTCCCGCCGCCTCCGCAAACCGCGCCGTGGGATAGTCGTACGCCGTCAGCCAGGCGATCTTCTCTCCCGCGGTCTTCATCTTCTGGAGCGTGTGGATGCTGTGCTTGTGCTTCTCGGACACCGATTCCTCCTCCTTCTCCGGCTCGCACGACCCGCCGCCATCCGGCCGGTAAACTCCAAGGCTACAGCCTGACTCCCACGTCCCGCAACAGGAGCGTGAGTCGGCAGAGCGGCAACCCGATGACGTTCGTGTAGTCCCCAACGATCCCCGAGACGAACTTCGCCGCCGCCCCCTGGATCGCGTACGCCCCCGCCTTGTCGCGATACTCCCCCGCCTCGAGGTACGCCGCGATCTCTTCTTCGTCGATCGATCGGAACGTAACGCGCGTTTCTTCGCAATGCGTTCGCTCTTGCCCGGTGATTGTGTTCAGCACGCACAGCCCGGTGAGGACGGAATGCTCGCGCTCGCTCAGCCGCCGCAGCATCGCCTCGGCCACGGCGCGTGTCCTGGGCTTCCCCAAGGTCTCCCCGTCGATCACGACCATCGTGTCGGCCCCGATCACGACGCCTCGTGCCGTGCGACCGACCGTCCGCGCCTTCGCCCAGGCCGTCCGAATCACCCGCTCTTCCGGGGGTCCGGTTTCGCATTCGTCGACCCGGCTCGGAACGACAGCGAAGTCCGACGTGAGCCGAGCGAGCAGATCCTTCCTACGCGGCGAGTTCGAGGCCAGGATGAGGTCCATCGCGCTCTCCGGCCCGTTCACCGCCACGATTCCCCTTCCCGAGTCGGGGCTATGGGTAGTCCACTCCGGACGTTCCGAAATAGACTGAGAATGGAGCGCTCTTGTCGACGGACTTGGGAAGCCGGATCACTCCGGCGGCAACCTCGCCGGCGTTCACCCGTTCCACACGCAGGAATCCCTCCGTCAGCTCGACGAACGACGCAGAGCTGAAGAAGACGTAGTTCGTCCCCCCCTGCTTGATGAAGAAGTTCCACGGCGAGAATGCCGCTCCCTCGGCCGAGAACGCCCAGACCATCACCGCCCCGGTCCCGATCATCGGATCGAGCGTTTCGACGAGTTCTGGACCCAGGGCGCTCTCTCGCACGGGATCTTCCAGTCGCACGAACAGCATGCGGAGCTCCTCGCCGCGCAGGTCCAGCGACAGCGTTCGCACCCACGCGGGGTCGATCTCAAGCAGCGCCGCCATCGATGCAGCGGAGAACTCCTCGTGCATCAGGATCTCTTGCAGCGTGTCGACCTGCTCCAGTGGCGTCACGGCGATCGGCTCGTGGGAGGTCGTCGCCGACCCGGTGGAGGCCCCGCCGGTCGGAGCCACGGTGTAGCTGTTGATGTCGAATCGCACCGCCTCCCCGCGGTAGATCAGCTCGAACGGGCGGCTCGAGTCCATCGAGTCGCCCAGCACGAGGATCCCCTCACTTCCCGAACCCTGATCGGGACCCGCGGGATTGACCTCGAATCGCCCCATGGTGAACCCACGGGTGATCTCGACCCACGCGTCCACACCCGGCGTGAAGGCCGACTCGCCAATCGCCCTTACGGACAGCTCATACGGGGAGAACCCGAACCGCTCCATGACCTCCTCGACGCTCGGATTGACGTACAGCGCGTTGCGGCCTATGTACGGCAGGAGCGCGGAGCGAAGCGCGGCCGAGATCTTACTGTCGAACGTCCGCTCGTTGATGAACACGAACGTGAGCGTCAGATCGATCCCACCGACCTCCGTCTGCAGCAGGCCGATCAAATCGAGATCGAGCCCCGTCTCCTGGGCAAAACGCTCTCGTGGGTCCGCCCGCCCGACGGTTCCGACAACAAGAAGGAGTACGGAGGAGACGAGGAGTATCCTCCGTACTCGGTCGATTCGCTTCACACGCCGTCCCCTCATCCGACAGGTCCCGCTGTCCTAGCAGGGACCGCCGCACCACCAGCCGGCGAATGCGAAGATCCAGAACGCCCAGAAGAAGGCAAGGAGCATTCCGCCTGTGATCGTGATGGTGAACATTCTCCACCTCCTATGCTCCTTTCACGATAGCACGACCCCTACCGCGTGACAAGGTCCCAATCGCGAAAGGCGCTTCTCAGACATCTGTCGCGGCGGCGCTCGATCGAACCTCCCGTTTCCGGTGCCGCTTCGGCGGTCGGCCGGGCGTGGCCGCGTGATGTCCGTGCGCGCAAGGCGTCTTCTGATGTGAAGTCCGCTCCGCGACCCCACGGACCGCTCGGAAACGACCAACGTATGCGACATTACGGACAGCTGTCTTGGGTCGCGCCGCTCGCAGCGACGTTGGCGGACACCGCCCCGTCGCTTACCATCGTGCGGCCATGTGTGCCGCCCGAACGACCACCGACCGTCTCGACGGGTTGCTCGAGCGCCATGCGTCGTCGATCGAGCGCTTCGTGGCAGAGTACGGCCTTCCGTTGCACCTGTTCTTCGTCGAGGAGATGGAACGGAATGCAGGGGGGTTCACCGAGGTCCTCCGATCCATGTACCCGGAATCGACGGTCGCCTTCGCCGTGAAATCGAATCCCTGTCGGGGTGCCGTACGGGCTGCCCGGCGGCTCGGACTCGGCGCGGACGTCGCATCGGAGCACGAGCTGCAGGTCGCACTGGAGGAGGGGATCGACCCGTCTTCTATCGTCTGCAACGGCAACGCGAAGTCCGCCGACTACCTCGAGCAGGCGCTGGACTCCGGCGCGTTGATCGCGCTGGACAACGCCGACGAGATCCGGCAGCTCGAGGATCAGGCTCGCCGCGCACGGACGCCGGCGCGGGTCCTGACGCGGTTCCGCGGGATGCCACTCTCCGGACTGACCGCCGCCGATCAGACGACCGCCGCCGATTGGACGAAGTTCGGGTTCCACCTCGATGAGGCCCACTCCCTGTTCGACCGGCTCGCCGCGTCCGACCTGCTCCTCTTCTGCGGCCTCTCGGCGCACATCGGCACCCAGATCGCCGACCCCCTCGGATACAAGTTGTTGGTGAACCATCTCCTCCGCCTCGGCCGCCTCGCCGTCCATCGCGGGATGTCCGTTGACTGCATCGACCTCGGCGGCGGATTCCCGGTCGCCTTCCTCGGAGAGGAGACTTGGCAGCTGTTCACGGCCCGGCTCCTGGCGCGGCTTCGTGGCGAAGCCCCGCTCTCCGAGGCAGTCACGTGGAACGACCTGCCGATGGGGTACGCACACCTCTCCGATCGCGAGGAGGAGGCTCCCCGATGGATCGGCAAGTCCTACTGGTCAGCGTTTCCCGCCCACCGGATGCTCGCCCGCGTCCTCGCCTACCGGTTCGAGGACGGTGCGACCGCCGTCGACCGTCTGGCCGAACTCGGAACCCCGCGACTGATCGTCGAACCGGGGCGCTCCCTCATGGCCTCCGCAGGCCTCACCCTGGCCGAAGCGACGGGCGTCAAGTGGGTCCTCGGCCATCCCGTGGTCTCCCTCGATCTGGGGATCAACAACCACGGGACGAACCTCATCAGCCCGGACATCTTCCCGGCCGCGATCTGGCCCCGTCGGTCCGACGATCGCCCGGTCGAGGCGTTTCTCGCCGGTCGGCTCTGCTTCTCCGGGGACATGATCAGCAAGGCAAAGGTCGAATTGAACCGTCTTCCCGAAGCCGGTGACCGGTGCGTCGTCTACCACACCGGGGCGTACAGCGCCGACCACTTCGCCTCGAACAGCTGCGGATTCCCACTGCCCGCCAAGGTCGCCCTGCGACCGGACGGGACCGCCGAGCTGTGGCGCCGTCCCCAGACGTTCGCCGATGTCTTCGGCCGTGCGGACGACGGGTTGGCTATTGCCGACGAACGTCCGGCCGCCTAGGCGTGCGCTGAAGTGCCAGGAGGCTGCAAAGCTTGAACCAGGCCGTCGCGAGAACGGCGTGCACCGCGATCCGTCCCAGCGAACCCGGGGGCATGGCGACGACCGCCATCCCTCCGTCCTCGTCGTCCCGCTCCGGAGCGCAGTCGAGACCTCGAACCAGCACGGCCGGCCGTCGCTCGGTCGTCTGTCCCATCAGCAGCCCCGCCATTCCCGCGATGGAGTCGATCACGATGTCGATGCCGCCTCCCCGGGGGATGCCAAACAGGTCATCGCTGAAGTGCACGCGCGTGATCGGGTCGATCCCCGCGTAGCCGATCGCCATGTCCTGGGATCCCAGTCGCCCGACAGAGGTGACCGTGTCCGAGACGATGACCGCCACGTCCACGCGGCGCCGCTCCCGCAGCTCCTCGCGGATGCGCCGCGCCGTCTCGCACGGATCACGGGGCAGCAGCGACACGTAGTCGTCGGGGGAGTTCGTGTGATCGATCCCCGCTTCGTCCAGGTACGTCGCGTGGTTGCGAACGACGAACGTATAGCCGTTGATCCCCGCGAACCCCTTGTGCATCGCCTCCGGATTGGCCGACCGGCTGTCGAGCATCCGCCGCACGCTCGACATGAGAAGGATCCTCTTGATCGGAATGACGAGAAACACGCTTCCTTGCTCCAGGACCAACTGAACCTTCCGCGGGTCCTTGCCGAAGAGCCGTCCGATCACGCGAGCTTTGCGCGACGGGACGACGTCGCCGAGCCGCACCATGCAGCCCGACTCGAAGAAGGACGCAATCTTCGAGCTCACGACCAACACGTCCCGATCCTTCGGCTCGATCCCGGCCTCGGCCAACAGACCATCGACGAACCCTCCCACCGTCCGTCCCGACGCCTCCTCCGGGCGGACCGCATGTCCGACCGTCAGCGGGTACAACTGCACCGTCCGGGGCTGGGGGGGGGAATTGGAACTCCCGATCTCTGCCATGCTCGTCGTCGCCCTCCCTCAGGTGCGGCGCATTATACCGGGCGGTGAGTGCCGCCACAGGGAAGCTGTCGAACACGGCGTACCAGACGCGATGTCCGGGATGGAGGAGGAGGCTCGAAGCGATCGGATCGACGCACAAGCGCCAAGGCTGGACGAGCCGTCCGCGCCGCGCGGCCTCTCGCCGAACCGAGCCTATTCCGGGCAGGGTCTCGATCCCGCGATCCCGACGTCCCCTATCGCCAACCGATCAGGATCGACTCTCGAGCGAAGACCCGAACGGCCAGACGGATCATCAAGCCGTCCAGCACGACCAGCCCCCCGGAGAGAACGAGCGTCCAGACCGCGGTGAACCGGACCCACCCCGTGACCTGAACCCCGATGAGGACGAACAGCGGCAGAACGACCAGCACGGCGAGGTTCTGCGCCTCCTTGGCGTCGCGCGCGCGAGACGAGCCGATCACCCCGACCGCAAAGCTCAGCAGCGAGATCGCCGGCGTGAGCAGAAACACCGCAAGGTACCACGCCGGCCCGATGACCCGCCCCAGGAGCGACCCCCAGCCGAGCCCCGCCGCGACCAGGACGAACAGCCCCGTGCTGGCCCAGGTCACCGTCATCGCAGGCACGGCGCCCGAGAGGATCTTCCCGACAAGGAGCTCCCACGTCCGTACCGGCGTTGCGAGCAGCGGCTCCAGGGTGCGCGTGATCTTCTCTTCGACGATGCTCAGGGTGGCGAAGACGTTCGCCACCATCGCCGGGATGATCAGAACGAACAACCGGAACTGGTCGAGGATCAGAGCGCGGAATCGCTCGACATCGCTCAAACCTTCGGCGAGGCCGGAGGTCGGCACGCCGACCGCGAGGAACCGCGGGAGGACCCACGCGAGGAAGACCGCCTGACCCACGAGAACGAGCGGGATGACCACCACGAACAGGAGGTTGCTCGGCGAGCGGCTCATCAGAAGCCACTCCTTGTGCAGCACGTTGGCGATCCGGCGCACGCTCACCCTTCCTCCTTCATCAGCTCCAGGTACACGTCTTCCAGCGTCTTGCGGTCCTCCACCACCTCGTGAATCTCACCGCCGAGCTCGACGATCCGGGATACCAGCCCGGGACGGTTGCGATCGGGCTCCGCCAGCCGGACGACCAGTCCCCGCCCCCCTTCCAACTCGGCGTGAACCGATTCAACGAACGGGAGGTCACCGACCGCTCGGACGAGCGGCGTCGCGTCTCGCTCCAGGCGAATCCGGATCGTCGCGCCGAACCGTTGGCCGCGCAGCGAATCCGGCGTCGCGAGAGCGACCAGCTTCGTTCGAAGAACCGCGATCCGACGGCAGAGGGACTCCGCCTCCGCCAGGTTGTGGGTGCAAAGGAGGATCGTCCGTCCCTCGCCGCTCAACTGGACGATCAGCGCGCGCAGGTCGTGCGCCGCCTCCGGGTCGAGCCCCGCGGTCGGTTCGTCGAGAAGGAGGACCCGCGGCGCGTGTACCAGGGCGCGGGCCAAGGCAAGTCGGTGTTTCATCCCCCTGGAGAACGTCCCCACCCGGTCCCTGCGTCGATCCGCTAACCCCATTCGCTCGAGGCTCCGATCGACGGCATCGGCCACGTCGAGGCCCCCGTAGAAGCGCGCGAAGTAGGCCAGGTTCTCCGCCGCCGTGAGCCGGTCGTAGAACCCAGGCGCCTCCGTGAGCAGGCCGACGATCTCGTGGACCCGCTCCGGCGACTCGGCGGGGTCGTATCCCCCGATGCGGGCCGAGCCCGAGGAGGGTGCGATCATCCCCGCCAGCATCCGGATCGTGGTCGTCTTTCCCGCTCCGTTTGGTCCGAGGAGACCAACAATCTCCCCAGCCTCCACATCGAACGTCAACCGCTCAACCGCGACGCGATCCCCAAACCGGCGCGTGAGGCTCTCAGCGTGGATCATGCGGGCCCTTTCCCTCCGTCGATTCGGAACCGTAACGGCCCCCCGTCGATGGAGCCCGGCGCTCCTTCCGCCCACGGGCCGCCCGATGCGCGATCGTTCTCAGCGCGGCCTCATTCTGCTCGACCCACTGCGCGATACGCAACTGCCCGCGGCACCGATCGAGGTTCTCCTCGACCTCAGCGGCCGGAAACCACCGGTCCCCGGTCAAGAAGTCCGTCAGGAAGCGCGTCCCGAGCTCGAGAGCGATCACCCGCGTCGCATCGACGAGCGCCTCGAGCTCCGGCTCGACCAGCCCCTCCCCCGCTTCGCTCAGGAATCCGCGCAAGACCGCCTCGAAGATCGCTGGATCGCCGCCGGGGCGCAGCGCGCGTGTGAGCGCGGACCGCGCACAGTCCGCCATGTCTATCACCGCCGAACCGGGCATGACCGTATCGAGGTCGATGACGCAGGCACCCCGGCCCGTCCGGTCGTCGACGAGGACGTTGCTGACCTTCGTATCGTTGTGGACCACCCGCGTCGGGAACCCGCCGTCGGGGCCCAGCCGCTCGGACCAGCGCTCGGTGTCCTCCCCGCGCGCCTCGATCAACGCGATCTCGGGCGTCGCTCGGCCGCGTCGGCCGCAGCGGTCCGACCGGACGGCGCCGCGAAGCGCCGCTAGATGCCGGGCGGGGTCGTGGAACCCGGGGATCGTCACCTCCACCTCGTCTGGGGGGAGATCGGACACCCGCCGCAGGAACCGTCCGAACGCCGCTCCGACGGCATGCGCGCGCGCCGCGTCGATCCCGGCCGAGTGCGCCGTCACCCCCTCGACAAACACGTAGCACCGCCACGTCTCCCCTTCGCGGTCTCGGAAGGCGACGGCCCCATCCCGTGAGGGGATCAGCGTCAGGACCTCGCGCGTGACGTCGCCGCGATCGGCGGCCACCTTCCCCACGAGGTGACGGACCACGCGATCGACGTTTCGCATCACCGCCTCGGGATCGCGGAACACGGCCCGGTTGATCCGCTGGAGGACGTACCGCCGGCCCGAGTCAGTGCGGATCTCGTGCGTCTCGTTGATGTGCCCGTCGCCGAGCGGCGCCACCGAGACGATCGAACCGTCGACGGCGAACTGCTCGGCTGCCACCCCGGGAGCGGAAGTCACTGCGCGACGCTCCAAAGCGGGGTCGGATACACCCCGCTCGCCGTCAGCTCCTCCAGCCGCTCGCGCATCCCTCGGACGTCGCCACGGTACGTGACACCGAACCACCTCTCGTCCGTCAGGAGGACGCGCACCTGCAACGCGCCGTCCGCTACCAGCCTCCCGACGGCCGCAGGAAGGTAGAACTCCGCTGTCGCGAGATCGTCCTCCTCTTCCATCAGGAACTCGCTGAGGCAACGGGACACGTCGTCGACGAACCGCCGCCCGAACGCCCACATGTTCATCGACACGGTGGCATCGGACGGGAGCTCGACCTGCGTCCCCTCATCGCCCAACGAGCGAATGGCGCCGTTCTGCAACGCGATACCCTCACGTTCGACGATCTCCAACAGCCAACCGTAAGCATCGCTTCGGCAGACCCCGCGGGTGACCGGTCCGTGCTCCGAGAGCGTATTTCGAAGCTCATACCCGACGAGCGCATGCTCCCGATCCAGCCGGCCTCCCTGCGCCAGAAACGCGGCGACCAGCTCGAACGCCCCGCGGCCGTAGAAGTCGTCGGCGTTGATCACCCCGAACGGACCTTCGATGACGTCTCGGCAGCTCCAGACCGCGTGTCCGGTGCCCCACGGCTTCACACGCTCGGGCGGCGGCGAGAAGCCGGCCGGCAGATCGGCCAACGACTGCACCACGACATCGACCCGGCAGACATCGCTCAGCAAGCGTTCGAATCGCTCTCGAAACGACGACGCCATCTCACGACGCACGACGAGGACGATCCGCCCGAACCCGGAGCGAAGCGCGTCGTACACCGAGTAGTCCATGATCCACTCCCCACTCGGCCCGACTGGCTCGACCTGCTTGAGCCCTCCGTATCGGCTCCCGATGCCGGCCGCCATGACGATCAGCGTCAGTCCGTCCATTCGCCTCCCTTGCGGCCCGGACCGAGCGTCCGCTGCCGCGCGCGCCATTCCGCCGCGCCGCGTTCGTCGGAGGCCGCCTCCGCGAGCTCGGCGAGCATCGCGGCGCAGGTGGCCGTGATCCCGCTCCACGGCGTCCCCTCGAGAACGGCGTACGCCTCCTCTAGGTGCTCTCGTGCCCTCTCCGTTTCCTCCCGGGAAAGGGCCAGGCGTCCTCGTTCCATCAGTGCCCGCGCGACGAGCAGCCGGCTGCCGGCCTGCCGCGCACGAGTCAGGCCTTCATGGGCGAGCGTCTCCGCTTCATCGTATTGCCCGAGCTTGCGCGCGATGCGAGCCCTCGCGATCTGACCGTTGACCACCATGTGCAGATCCTCGGCAATCGCGGCGGCCAGCCGCTCGCTCTGATCGTACCGGACCCCCGCGAGATCCCAATCGCCCTCGGCCTCCGCGAAGTGCGCCTGGATGGCGAGGCTCAACGCCTCCCCCCATCGGTCCCCGATCTCCCGACGCAACCGGAGGCCCTCGGCCGCGAGCCGCTCTCCTTCCTCGGGGTCGTGCGGAAAGACGGCTGCGGCAAGCGCGCTCAGTGTCAGCGCCTCTCCCCATCGGTCCTCGAGTCTGCGGTACTCCGCCAAGCTCCCACCCAGCCGCTCGCGCGCCTCCTCGACGCCGCCGAGCCCCCCGGCATAGCAGGCGATGACGTTCGCCAGTGCGTGGTCGACCGAGAACGGCTCCACCGTGTCCAACCGCTCCAGCCCCTCCCGGATCCAAGGATCCGGCTCCGCTTCGGCGGTGAACCCCGAGAACCAACCGTAGGCAACCCGCAGGAAGCCAGCAACAGCCTCATCCCGGGTGTCGTCGAACCGCCGGATCGCCTCTTTGAACGCGCGCGCCCCTTCCTCGAACCGCGCGCTCATGTCGAACCAGAAGAACAGGCCGTGTGCCGCCCGGCGCAGTAGGTCGGAACGACCCGCCTCTGCTGCATGGAGCCACGCGGCGCGGACGTTCGCCACGTCCTCCTGCAATCGATGGAGGGTCCTCACCTGCTCCGGCCCCTTCAGACGCTGAAACGCCCCCCCGACGTACCCGGCGAAGTACGCAGCGTGCCGATCGGCAACCGCTCCGTGTCCGCCGTCCTCGTCTCGGAGATTCGCGAGCGAGAACTGCCGCAGAAGCTCGTGCAGCTGATACCTCTCGGGGGCGACTCGCCGGATCAGCGATCGCCTGGCCAGCGCTGCCAGCACCGGCGGCGAGCTGTCGGTCGTCTGCTCCGCCGCTTCGATCGTGAACCCTCCTCGAAAGACGGCCAGTCCGCCCAGCGAGGCGCGTTCCTCGCGAGAGAGGAGGCTCCACGCCTGCTCGTAGACCGCTCGCAGATTCCGATGGCGGGGGGGAACGTCCCGATGCGTGTGCACGAGGAAGTCCAGGTTCGCGGAGATCCGCTCGGCGATCTCCCGCCACGAGAAGACGCCGCGCCACGCCCCCGCCATCTCCAGGCCGAGCGGGAATCCCTCGAGCATCCGCGCCACTCGCGCCATCGCCCCCAGCTCGTCTTCTTCCCGCATCGCGGGAGCGTCCGCTCGCCGCTCGGCCACCTTCAGAAGCCGAACGGCGTCGTACTCGCCCAGCGACTCGGTCGACGCGTCCTCCTGCGGGTAGTCGAGCCCGTGAACGGCTACGACCGATTCGCCGCGGACGTTCAACGGAACGTGAGACGTCACCAGGCACCACAGCCCGGGCGCGGCGGACAGCAGGTCCGTCAGTGTGCTTCCGATCTCGGGAGTCCCCTCGACCTCGTCGAGGATCAACAGCATCCGCCGCTCTCGAACGAAGTCGCTCAGCGCCAGGGCCAGGTCGGCCCCTCTGTCGCGAGAGTGGGGGAGGCCAAGCGCCTCCGCAATCGTGGGGGCGATCATCTCCTGCTCCTCGACCGTGCCCAACGGGACGAGGAAGACCCCATCGTCCAGTTCGTCGAGCAGGCTCCAGCCGACCTGGGTCGCGAGGCTCGTCTTGCCGATCCCGCCGAGGCCGACCAGGGTGACGAGCCGCGTCTGATCCTCAGCCAGGAGCCCTCGCACCTGGGAGATCATCTTGTCCCGTCCGACAAACGACGTCAGCGGAGCGGGGAGGTTGGTCGCGCGGACCGGGGTGGTGGGAGCGGAGGATTCGATGCGCGCGATCTCGGCATGTCGGATCCACTCCGCTGTTTCCGCCGTCGCCCGCTCCGGAGACAGCCCCAGCTCCTCCTTGAGCGTCCGCGCGCACTCCTCGTAGCAGCGAAGCGCCTCGCCCCGCCTCCCCAGCGAGCCCAACGCCTCCATCAGCCGGCGGCAACAGACCTCGTTCAGGCGATCGACACGGAGCCACCGTCGCGCCTGGCTCACGACGGCGTCCCAGTCCCCGACGCTGCCGTAGTGCGCGGTCAACCGATCGAGCGTCTCCGTGAGCTCGCGCTGCAGCGCTTCGCGCTCAGCGAACTGCCAGTCGTCGAACCCGCTCGCATTGGCAACCATGAACCCTTCCATGAACGGCGCCTCGGCCAAGGAGACGGCCTCCGCCAGCGCCGGCGCACACGCCGGACACGCACTCGTGTCTGGATGATCCCCCGTCGGGCACGCGCCGGTGAGGTCGCGGAAGGACACCACGTCCACCCGCAGGGTCCCGTCCTCGACGAGTTCCACGGTGCTTCGATCGGTATGCAGCAGCGGCGCGAGCGACGTCTGGCGGAGGATCCACAGCACGTTCCGGAGGGCGGAGAACGCCGCCGCGGGGCCCGATTCAGGCCACAGCAGCGCCGCCAGCGTCTCGCGATGATGTCGGCTCCGCGTCACGGCAAGATACGATAGAAGCGCCATCGCCTTGCGCCGTCCGAGCCGTATCGACTTCCCGTCGATGTCGAGGCAAGGCGTTCCGAACAGCCGGAGTGCGACTTCAGCCAACCGTCCCCTCCTTCGGCGCTCGACCTGTCCCATTGTACGCCGCGGGCTGCGAGGCTTCCCGCTCACGCCTCATGCGGTACCCCGGGCGCTTCTTCGCCGTCCGACGCCCCGTCTAGTCGAGCGGCTGGCAGCGCGGGCAGACGAAGCTGGACGTCGACCCGGTCTTGATCTTCTCGATCGCGGTTCCGCACGCCGGGCACGGCTCGCCTTCCCGATACCCGACCCGAAGATCGTCGGCGGTGAATCCGCCTCGCCGGCCGTGCAGGTCGACCTCATACCACGCGCTGCCTACGTCGATGCTCCGCTGCAGCTCCTCGCGGATCGCGCGGTGAAGGGCTTCGACCTCGCTCGCCAACAGCGTCGGGATCGTGCGCAACGGATGGAGCCGCGCGCGAAAGAGGATGTCGTGGACGTATGCGTTCCCGATGCCGGCGATCTTCGATTGGTCGAGAAGGAACGACTTGACCCGGCCGCGCCTTCCCGCGAGGAGCTCCGAGAACGCCTCGGGCGCGACGTCCAGCGCGTTCGGGCCAAGCCCCGCCGTCATCCGATGTTCGGCGAGCTTGCCCGGTTCGACGTAGTGCGTGTTCCCGACCCACCAGAAGTTCACGACAAGGGCTTCATCTCCATCGAGACCGAATCGGACCCGCCACTTCTCCGGAAGCTCGTCGTGCCTCGCGAGAAGCAGCTCGCCGCCCATCCCCATGTTGATCAGCAGATGGCCCTTCGACGTCTCGACGAACAGCCACTTGCCGCGGTGGCTCACGCCGACGATCTTCCCACCGGTCAGTCCGGCGCGGAACACGTCGACCGGGACGTTGAGGCATTTCGGCTGAAGAACGTCGATCGACCGGATCGTTCGTCCGACCAGCTCCTCGTTCATCTCCCGTGCGCGGCACGCGATCTCCGGCAGCTCGGGCACGACGCGACCTCCTTACCGATCCCTGGACATGATACGTTGTGCCGCCCCGCGTCTCACCGCGCCGTCTCTCGCGGGCGCGCCCAGAGCGCAATGCGGCCGGCTATACTCCGGCCATGCCCAAACCGCCACGTGTCCTGATCCTCGACAACGCCATTCATCGGCACCTGTACAGACCGGCGTGGGCCTGGAAGGCTCATCTCAAGGGGATCGAGACGAAGACGGTCAACATACCGTCCGGCGCACCGATCCCGCCGCTCGACGGGTTCACCCACCTGCTGGTCACCGGCTCGGAGGCATCGATTCTCGAGCCGAGGCCGTGGTTCGAACGGGAGGCGGTGCTTCTCCGCACGGCCGTCGATCGAGGGACCCCGATTCTCGGCTCCTGCTTCGGACACCAGATGCTCGTCCACGCCCTTTCGGGGCCCGAGTACCTCCGTCCCGCGGATCCGCCGGAGATCGGTTGGGCCGAGATCGAGATGGTGGCGTCCGATCCGCTGTTCGACGGCCTCGCCAACCCGTGGCGCGCGTTCGTATTCCACCTCGGTCAGGCCGTCGATCCGCCGCCCCCATGGCGGAAGCTCGGACGGACCCGGCACTGCGACACGCACGTCCTCCGCTACGGCGATCGCCCCGTCTGGGGGATCCAGGCGCATCCAGAGATCTCCTCGCGGAAGGCGAAGGTGTTCCTCCGGATCAGTCTCCTGCTCGGCCTGAAGCCCGCCCGCCACGTCCTCCGCGCCCTTCGGGACGCCCCGCCGCGAAACGACGTTGCCGAGACGGTCTTGCAGTGCTTCCTTCAGATCCCGGGGTGAGCCACCCGGTTACTCCGGGCTGAGGCCGAGGAACGCGCGCCAGCCTTTGAGGTGAACCAGCGTCCTCGACCCCGACATCCCACAGTAGCCGCCCGACCGCTCGACATACCAATCGCAGATTGCATCGATCAGACCGTCGGTCCCGTGCTCCTCGACGAGGTACGCGATGAAGCTGGTGCCGAGGGCTCGATGGGTTCCGGCGTCGACATCGAAGGCAAGCGGGGCCGCGTCCGCCACGGTGGGGAACTCGTGGCTCGCTGCGTACGCCCTCGCGACGGCGACCCGATCGACGCCGCCGAGCAGCCGGCCGACCGTGAAGCCTCCGATGCCCATTCGCACCAGCTGCGGGAGATTGTACGGCCTGCAGGCGCAGATCTGCGGAATCTCCAAGGCTCGGTCGAGCAGCCAAACAGCCGCCGCTTCGACAAACCGCTCTTCCCACCGCTCCACGGAGCAGCCGAACGCGATCGACGCTCCGGTCAGCTGCGCCAACCACTCCGCCACCTCGACCGGCATCGTGCCCTCATCGACGAAGCCCGGTTGGGGAGGAACGCCGTAGGTCAGGATCACCGGATCCGCCTGTGTTCCCGTCGCCTCCGCCAGCGCCTCGGCGTCGGGGAACAGCACGACCATGATCGGTGGCAGCAGCGCTCCTTCCCACCGGAGAGCGCGGAGGTCGACCGACCGCCCGTCGGCCGGGTCCCCCTTCCGCGCCACCCTCCGGCCCTGCGCTACCTCCGGAGGCGAGAACCCCCACAGCTCGAAGGACTCCTCGAACAGCCGGGACGCCGTCGTCGAGGCCCGAGCGAGACCCTCCTCCGGCAGCGGCTCGACCCACGCGATCCCGCCGTACGTCCACGATCTCAAAGCGTACGGTCCCTCGACCGGACGACGTGTCAGCAGCACGATCACGGCCACGATTCCTGCAGCGACCAGCGCGAGGACGATGGCCGTCTGAACCTTCCTAGAGCGCACGGTTCCCATCCTCCTCTCGTTCTTCCATCCCGCGGATGCGCGTGGTCGCGGCGAACCCCGCCGCCGCGACGATTCCAATCGCCGCGATGATCCCCCACAGGGCCGCCGGCGTCGCGGCCAAGCGATCGAACAGCTTCCCACCGATGAACGGGCCCACCGACCATCCGAGCGCCTCGGTCAATCCGAAGAACCCCATATAGCGCCCGACTCGCGCCCTCGGCGCCGCGTTCGCGACCGCGGCCATCGACGTCGGCGAGAACGTGATCTCCCCCAGCGTGATTATCACCATCGATCCAATCAGGAGCGGAAACGCCGACGCGAAGGAGACGGAGAAATACCCCATCGCATAAAGAAGGCATCCCAGCACGAGCCCCCGACGGATTCCGACCCGGGCGGCCAACCGTGCCGCCGGCCATTGGAAGAGAACGACGACCAGCCCGTTAATCATGAAGAGGATTCACAGTTGCGACTCCGCGATCCCCACGACCTCCGTCGAGAAGACCGCGAGCGTAGTCGCGAACTGCCCCATCACGATGAATAGGAGCACACTCCACCCGCAGAAGACCAGGAACCGCAGGTCGCTTGCGACATCCAGTACGCGCCCCAGCGAAAACTGTCCCGTGTCCGTCGTGCGGATCGACTCGCGGGTCAGGAAGACCATCAGAAGGAGGCCGATCAAGCTGGCCACCGTCGTCAGCAGGAAGAGCGACGCGTACGACGTGGCCACAAGGAACCCACCGATCGCGGGCCCGACGGCCCACCCGGCGTTCTGGCCGATCCGAAACAGCGCGTACGCCTCGACCCGCCGCCCCGGCTCCACAACGTCCGCGACCATCGCCGACAGCCCAGGTCGGACCATCGCGCCGACAAACCGCACCGCCACGAAGACGGTGCCGACGGCCCACGCGGGCGCCCGGACATAGATCACGTACGCCATCAATGCGAACACCAAGACCCGCGCGCTCATCCCACCTACGATGAGCGGCCTCCGCCCGAGCCGATCGGCGATCTCACCACCGAGCAGCCGCCCGCCAGCCGAGACGAGGGCCGAGAAGAGCATGATCGTCCCGACGTAGGTCATCGACACGCCGAGGACGTTGTGCAGGAAGATGCTGACGAACGGCATCGCCGCGCCGAACCCGACCGCAACGATCAGCTGAACGACGAACAGCGTCCAGAACTGCCGGTCGTAGCGCGCCAGCGTCTCGACCACTCGCTCTCGGATCCGCATCGTCACCGCCCTGTGCGCCGCGCTCGAACCGTCGGCCCCTAGGCCTCCAGGTACTCGGCCTCGGCGAGCAGCTCGACGCCCCGCTCGACGTCCGCTCGCGAAAACGGCCGCCCGAAGTCGAGGGTCAAATGGAGCGCGATCTCATCGACGTCGCGCGTCCCGTCACACAGGTTCACCAAGGACTCGATCACGGCCCGGTGGTTCCCCGACAGCTTCTCCTCCACGAACGCCCGGTCCTCGTCGCTCCACCGGTCCGCAATCTCGAACCGCACCGGCCCGTCCAGCCTCCTTCGCGGTTTGGAGTGCGTCGTCGCCTCCTGATGAGGCGCGGAATCGGCGAGCGTCGTCTCGACCGCCTCCAGCAGTTCGAGGTGCTTTTCGACGTCCCACCCTCCTTCGCCGATCAGGCGGCCAAGCGAGACGGCACGTGCGGCCTCGATCCTCCGGGAGACCGCAAGCAGCCTCCGCCCAGTGGCCGGCTCCATCCTCCGCGCCAGGGCGCTCGCCTGCGTGAGCGCTCGGCCGCTGAATGCGAAGAGCCACTCGCCCAACAGCCGCGGCGTCTCGGGGGCCCATGTCGGAAGGGTCGCGATCGCCGCGGTCACCAGACCGACGTGCTTCAGCCGCGTCGGGTCGACCTTGTCCGTCGTGTCCAGGTCGGTGTGCCAGTACGGATCGTCATGTCCCAGCATGACCGCGGGAAGCGCGTGCGGCGCCGCCTGGAAGACCAGGTGATCGCTGCCGCCGCTCGGACGATCGAGCATCCAGTGCAGCGGTCGCCGCGAGCCCCGGGACGAGAACGCCCGCTCGTCCTCTGCGATCCGTTCCAGGATCGGTGCGAAACAGGCGTTGAGGAAGGTCGGCCTGGCATTCGGCGCCCGGAAGACGCGAAGCGGCTCGCCGAGCCGATCGGGCGACTGGCCGACCATGTCGAGATTGAGCACATACCTCACGAGGCGGAGCGTCTCGGCGTTCGCCGCGGCCCAGGGGATCGTCCCGTTGAACTCGGGAACCCACAGGCAGCGCACCGTGTTTCGGAGCTCGCCGACGTGGGAGAGCGCGCTCAATGCCCCGGCCATCTCGATCAGCAGCCCGCTGCCGGATGCATTGTCGTTTGCCGACGGCCGCGGATGGCACAGGTGCGCAACGAGGAGGACCTCGCCGCTCTGCGGATCGTCTCCCGCGATCTCCGCCTCGAGGACGCGCATCGACCCTTCGAAGGAGTCCGCGTCGACTTCTCCTTCCAAGCGAACCGGGCCCTTCTCCAGCTCCTCGACGAGGCGGTCGGCCTCGCGTCGCGAGATCGAGAACCCCATCGGGGTCGTCTCCAGCTCACTCGCCTTTGGAAACAATCCGGCGTACTGCACCAGGTCGTAGGAGGCAGCAGTCCGCTCCGAATCCGGGTAGAGAACCAGTCCGGCGATCCCTCTGTCACGGATCCGCTTGAGGACCTCCGTGGGGCGACCGCAGGCGAGCGCGAACCGCCCCGACAGCTCGACCCCCTCGATGTCTTCCGGCGTTGTTCCTTTCCCAATGTGGACGAGTTCGCCCGCGGCCCGCCCGCCGGCCGACTGCCCGAGGATCGAGATCGGGCTCTCACCGAACGAGCAGAGCGTCCGCTCCGTCGGCGCCGTCTCGCGGAGACCTCCGTCCCGGATTCGCCAGCCGATCGGGGCTGTCCAGCCGTACGTCTCGGTCGCCCCGTCGGCCGGAAAGGATGAGGTCGGCGCATCGATCCCGAACCGCCCCACCGCGTCGCGTACCGCGTCGATCGCCTCGTCGTAGCCCGGCGACGCCTGGATTCGATGGTACCGAACGAGCTCCTCGACGTACCCCTTGGTTCGGCCGCCCGATACGGAGTCCAGAAGCCGATGGAGAGTCTCCTCGAATGTCATGGTGACCTCCTCGAGCCGGATTCTAGCGGGACTTCCTACCCATCGCGAGTCTCGCCGGGTTTTCGATAGACGTGGCGGACCTGTTCCGCGAAGTCCTCCATCGAGCGGCGCAACGCGTCCGGCGAGATCACCTCGACCGCGTTGCCGAGCGCGAGAAGCTCCCGCCGCGCCTCCTCCAGAAACGGGAAGGAGACGTCCATCGCCGTCCACTCGGCCGAAGTCGTCGGAATCGAATAGAAGACGCCTTGCCGCGCACCGAGGGCGTCCTCGACGTATCGAATCGCGTCCTTCCGCACACGCAGGCGGACGTCGAACGTCGGTCGCCCCTCCTCCTGCCGATCGCGCCAGGCCGTCCAGTAGGCTCCGAGGTCGAAACCGTCCGGCCGCTCGAACCGTTCGGCCTCGAGCTGCGCTTCCTGGACGCGCGACGTGCGGTCGACGCGCAACGGACCGTCCTCGCCCGCCCAGACGACGAACCACGCCCCCGCCTTGGCGACCAGCCCGTACGGTGCGATCCGCCGCTCGGTGACGACCCCGAACGGACGCGCGAACTTCACCGTGATCCACCGATCCTCCATGACGGCCCGGTGCAGTGTGTCCAGGCGTCCGATCGGTTCGGACGGGCGGCTCCACGGCTTGGGGTCGATGAAGATCCGCTCGGCGACCCGGCTCCGTGCGGCCTGACGGGATTCGGGGAGCGCCGCAGTCAGCTTGAGCACGGCGCCGCGGAGCGGCTCCGAAAGTCCGAGATCCTT
>Ga0180434_10000953_pt1 | contig 42544 bp, 38 predicted proteins | sample SS_ome_7_FD_132453 | JGI IMG/M metagenome (GOLD analysis project Ga0180434, IMG submission 132453) | Hypersaline lake sediment archaeal communities from the Salton Sea, California, USA - SS_1_D_2 metaG | ecosystem: Environmental > Aquatic > Non-marine Saline and Alkaline > Hypersaline >... | reverse complement strand
GGCGAGTACAACCGGTTGCGACTTGTGCCCATGGTCCTCATCCTTGCGATCGATCTCGTCTGGTGCGGCAACCGTTTACTCATCGGTGCGGTCCACCTAACAAGCAACAGACGCGCGGAGGGCCGCAACCCCTCCGAACCGATCAACACCCAAGCGATACTACTGCTCGTCCTCGTCATCCTGCTTAAATATGCGCTTCTACTGTCCTTACCGTACGGGGCACGCCGACAACCCCTCGACTGGCGCGAACAACTGGGCATCTTCTATCCCGACGTCCTTTATCGCCCACTGATTCTCATGCCGATTTGGGGCCGATGGGCCATGACCATGGCTTTGGTGATTGGCCGAATCGCGCCCGCCAGTTCCAACCGCCTACAGCAAATGGCCAGCGGCATGACCCTCTCGAGACTCATGCTCCAGTGGCTCGGCTGCTCCACACTCACGGTCATGTACTGCTGCGGAGCCGGTGAGCACCTCGCCCGAGGCGTCTTCATCGTCGTCGGCGTCATGCTGGCCGCCTACCTCGTCAGCTTCGTACTCGCCCGACGAGCAGGAGGTCAAACCGAAGCCACGGTTTGCGCCACTGGCCTGGCTGGCGAGCTCGCTTTTCTCCTGGTCTATCTACCTGTCGCCACCAATATCTACGGTTGGTAAAAGAACTTACAGCAGAGTACTCCCTATCCCAACAGCCAACACCCCGCTCCAGCTGCATGGAACGTACGGCCGATAACAAGAGTAGCCCCGGTCGGCGGAGGTTCGACCATCAAAGCCTTGAGGGCCAAGGCACCAGGAGGCAGGATGCCACCCAAACGAGTACGACAACCCAACAAACAATCGCGACGCGATTTCAATGCCCTAGTCGTCGCCTTGTCGATCGTCGGCATACTCGCCACATCGCGCACACCCGCCCAGGCAAACGGTTCCAGGCCAATCCTCATACGCTGTGCCCGCCTTGAACTCCACTACCAGCTCGAAGCTACCGGCTCCCCGGCGGAGATACAGCTGTGGTACACCCGCGACCGAGGCGTTACCTGGCACATGTGGGGCGTCGATGAAGACCAATCCAGCCCGATCGTCTTCGTCGCACCCGCGGAGGGGCTCTACGGCTTCACGCTCATCGCCCGCAATAACCACAAAATTGCCGAAAACCCTCCTCAACCTCACGATCCACCCCAACGCTGGGCGCTCATTGACTACACGCCGCCGCTTGCCCAATGGGACCAGGTCGAACCCGCGGACAATTTCGCTACCAAGCCGGTCCTCCGACTCCGATGGACCGCCCACGACGACCACCTTGCCTCCAGGCCCATTTCCTTGTGGTACCATGCCTCAATCGATCAAAAATGGCACCCTATCGAACAGGAACTCCCCAACGCGGGCTGGTACGATTGGAGCATGCCTGAAAACTTGAGTGGCCAAATCACACTCAAACTCATCGTTCGCGACGAGGCCGGGCACACCGTGGAGAGAACCTTCGGGCCCAAACCGGTCGAACATTGGCGCACATCCGCCGGGACAACTGCCCCAGCAACGACTACAGATCCAGCGTCACCTCCCCCCCAGAAGACGCAACCGCAAAATGTCCCCGTTATCAGCTTCCAGAAACGCCAGGAGGCCGAAGAGCTCTACCGCAAAGGAAGCTGGCACCTCATACGCGATCAATATGCACTGGCTGCGGAACGCTTCCGCGAAGCACTCGAATGCAACCCCAACATGCTGGCGGCCATGAATGATTTGGCCGGCATCCATTATTTGCAGCAAGATTACGACCAAGCCCTCGAGCTCTATCAGTCGGTCTTGCAGCGTGACGGCAAACACCCGCTGGCGCTCCGCGGCACCGCACTAGCATACCTCAGTCAAAGAAAGTATCCTCAAGCGCGTGACATGTGGCAAAAGTTGCTCGCGGTAGACAAAAAAAATGCAGCCACTTGGATGGACCTCGGAGACGTGATGTTCCTCATGGGAGACCGGGCGAACGCCCAAGACCACTGGCGGCAGGCCACCCAAGTCGACCGCTCAGCACAAGCGGTCATCCAAAAGGCTCGCAGCCGGCTCAAGCTCTACGGCACAACCCCGCCGAGCACAACGACCAACGCGAGACGCTAACCCGTAAAGGCCGCCCGTCCCATCTGATCTTGGGTGCACGACATGACGTCACCTCAATCCAGAAACGGGGCTAACGAACCGGATCGAAACACGGACGACAGAAATGCCCGCAAAACGCGATACAAAAAAAAAACAACCCGCAGCCATCTACGCCGTCTGCGGAACCGAGGCGTTCCTCAAACAGCAGAACCTCACCGCAATCATCGACCGCGTCCTCGGTAAAGCGGATCGGTCGCTTGCTTTCACCGAATACGACGGCTCCTCGTCCGCTGTAGAAGTGGCTGACGTACTCGATGATCTACGCACGTTGCCGTTTCTAACCGACCGTCGGCTTGTCCTGCTTCGCGATGCCGACAGTTTCATCACCCGTTATCGCAACCAACTCGAAACCTACGCCGAAAAACCCAGCGATACCGGCATCCTCGTGATCGAATGCAAAACGCTGCCGGCCAACACACGACTCTACAAGCGAATCACCGCCGTCGGCCAAGTCATCAAATGTGACCCAATCAAAGCCTACCAAGTTCCCCAGTGGGTGATGCAACGATGCCGAGAAGAACACGGCAAGCAAATCGACACACCCACCGCCACAATGATCTGCGACTTCGTGGGGACCGATCTCGGCCTGCTCGATGCCGAATTGGCCAAGCTGTCACTCTATGTCGGCGACCGCACAAAAATCACCCTGTCCGACGTCCAATCCCTCGTCGGTCATTCACGGGAAGAAGTCATCTGGGGCATCATGTCGGCTATACTCACAGGCGACAAGGCCAAAGCATTGTCACTCTGGGAAGACGTCTGGCAGACAGACCGGGCTGCCTCCGCGCGAGCCATCGCCGGTATTGCCTACAAGATCCGACAACTCCTCAACGCCAAACACGCCCAGCAAGCCGGCGCCTCTCGGAGCGAACTCGAACGCATGATGATGATCTTTCGCGATCCACGCCGACTCAACACGGAATTGAACGCTTTGACAATCGACCAAGTCCAAGAAATTCTTTGCCAACTGCTGGAAGCAGACGTCGCCGCCAAGACCGGGCGAGCCAGTGTACGCGCCTCCGTCGAGGCTATCATTCTCCAGCCACGCCGCCAACAACCAGCAAGAGGAATCCGATGAACCTAAAACAAAACCCCCTGCAAAAATGGACGACAGGCGGGCTCCTCATGAGCATGCTCATCCTTGGCTGCAACGCCGACGGCTTCATATTCGGTCCATCCCGCCCCGCTTCTCCACCACAAGAACCCATGACCGCTCAGCCCGTCGACACACCGGCTCAACCCCCTGCTGAACCCACCCGGGACGACGCGAGCACGACGATTGCACAGGACCCCGACGCGCCCACAGACTCACTACACAAACGCATCCAGCAATACGTCGGCCGCTTCCCCTCCGATGACTTAGCCCGCAAAGCTACCGGAAGAACCGTGCAATCGGCCGCAGCCTCCCCCGCCATGCACCAAGAACCCGCACAAAAACCCTCCGCCACATTCGATCAACAACAAGCCACCCCACTTACCATTGCACAACAAGAGGACGCGCCAACGCCAACCGAAGCAGTCGCCGCACCCCGAGTGGACGATTCGACAACACAGTTAACCATCCCCCCTCGAACAACGCCCCAATTCGGACAAACAGTACAACCCTCCACCCCAGTCAAACCCGATCAACACACCGTCCAGATCACACAAATCAAGCCTGCGCCCATGCCACCTGCAACCACCGCCGAAAAGCAAACCATCACCGCCGCGAATCTACCCACAACAAAACAAATCCGCACCGGAAAATCCGCTGCCGTGACCACCATCCCAACCGGCAACCTCCAACAGACCATCGAAAACCTTGAACAAACGATAAAGAACCGCCCACTCGAATGGGACGAGCAGTTCAGGCTCCGGCTCCTCTACTTGGCGAACGGAGAGACCGACAAGGCCACCGGCCCCATCGAAGGGGTCGACCCCGTACAAGCGGATCTCTTGGCCGCCATCTTCCGGACCGCCGCCACCGCCCAACAGGCCATGCACCAACCCGGTGGCGCCGACGCCACTGCATCCAACATGCAGGCACTCGGCGCGATCGACGAGCTGCGCCGCCTCATCGGGCAGCAATCCGGCGTCGTGATTCCCCGCATGGCCTTGGTCACCCGCGTCACAAGCTTCGGTGACTACGAAGAGATCGCGCCCCTCCGCTTCCAAGCCGGCCAACCAATTGAGGCCTTCGTCTATACGGAAGTCGCCAACTTCCACACCGAACCCACCGACGACGGCAAAGTCCGAACGGCACTTTCAGCGAAAGTCGAAGTCTTCAATGCCGACGGTAAATCCGTCTGGCACCGAACCGAACCGCGTATCGAAGACCGCACACGCAGTCCACGACGCGATTTCTTCATCCCCTTCCCCGTCAAACTACCTGCGAATATACCACCAGGCAATTACGTCTTAAAAGTCACCATTGAAGACACCATCGGCGCTACTGCAGACCAACAACGACTAACCTTCACCGTCGCCCACAAATAAAGAAAACAAAACGCCGCACCACAACAACCTGCCTTGCGACGCCAAAGAGGCAGCAAGATCGCCCCAAAACCCAAACCTGACAATATGGAAATGAACCACTACACTACCGTAATATGAGTTCGATTCGTATCACCGTCCTCGGTTCAGGAACCTCACACGGCATCCCGATGATCGCCTGCGATTGCCCGGTCTGTACATCACCCGACCCGCACGACAAACGAACCCGCACGAGTATCCGGGTCGAAATCAACAACCATGCGATGGTGATCGATACCGCCCCGGAATTTCGCATCCAATGCATCACGAACAACGTCCGACGGATCGATGCGATCCTTTACACACACCACCACAGCGATCACATCACCGGCCTGGACGACCTCCGCCGTTTCAATGCACTCCAACGGATGCCGCTTACCTGCTATGCTGACCCCATCACTGCCGACGTCGTCGAAAAGATGTTCGCCTACGCCTTCTGCAACAACCCCGACTATCCAAGCCACAAACCACAGCTCAAAATGCAGCAGATCAACGGACCCTTCGAGATTTTCGGCACACACATCATTCCTGTTCCCTTGATGCACGGGACCCTGCCGGTCCTCGGCTTTCGGATCGGCACCTTCGCCTACTGCACCGATTGCAGCGATATCCCCGAAGAATCGTTCGCGCTACTCAAGAACCTCGAGGTGTTCATGCTCGACGGCCTCCGCCGCCGCCCTCACCCCACCCATTTCAACCTCGAACAAGCCGTCGAAATCGCCCGCCGCATCGGCGCCAGGCAAACCTTCTTCACCCACATCGCCCACGAGTTGCCCCACGACGCAACCAACCAGGAGCTCCCTGACAACATGGCGCTCGCCTACGACGGCCAGATCATCACACTGCCCCTGTAAAAACGATGGGTTATTACGAAAAGGGAATACCCCGACCTATTTCCCGACCCCGATCGCGGTCGCTGCCCCATAGTGCGGTGTGTGGGTAATGGAGACCAGGATCTCCGTGATACCAAGGTCATCGGCAACGCGCTTACACTCCCCGGTCAGCTTCACATGCGGACGACCCGAATCGGCATTGAGGATTTCCATATCCCGCCACGCGATCTTGCCCCGCCAACCCGTCCCAAGCACCTTGAGGATGGCCTCCTTGGCTGCAAATCGCCCCGCCAACCGAGGCACCACATCGTTCCGAAACCGTTGCACGTATGCCCATTCCGCCGGCGTCAACAATCGGTCCGTCAACCGCTCGCCGTGTCGTTCATACACCTCGCGAATGCGATCACATTCGATCAAATCAATACCTTGTCCAATGATTCTCATAACACCTAGACTACTGGAAAACCCTATCCCCTCTCAAGTCGTGTCCCCACCCTACAATTGTAATCGTCACCAACCTCGATAAGATGCCAACAAGAAACGAAACGCAAACCGTCTCTATCATGCAGAAAACATTCCGAAACATGCACCATTCTGCCACGAAAAGGCCCTTCACCATAACAGGCAATCTTGGAACAACACGTAACCGCGGTATGCTTATCCTGTCATCTCTGATGGGACTGATGCTTTCGTTCGCTTGTTCTCAGCAACCCGACAAGTCCGACCCGAAAGATATGCATCCATGCGAGTATCGTCTCGCCACCCAAAACAGTCACTCCTTTTCGCCGAGCAAGCTGGTCCTAACCACTAACGCCACCCCACACCCAATCGTCATCAAGACGCTCGACGGGCAATACCAACCAATCAACTTCCCTTACCCCGTCAGCATCGCACCCATCGACCAACAACACTGTTTGATCTGCAATTACACCGACATCGCGCTGATCAACCTACCAGACCATACCGCCACCCTACTCACGCCCCCACCCGACATCCCCAAATGGAACCCCACCGGCCTGTGCTACCGCCAGGACGCGCGGAGACTCTACGTCGCCAACTACCTCGGCCACAACATCCTCATATTCGAATTCCACAAGGACAACTCACTCCATTGGGTTCGCGAAATCAAACATGAACAAATGCACAGCCCCGAAGGAATCGCCGTCACAAAAGACGGCACACGCATCGCCGCGGCCGACAATGACGGACACGCCGTCCTCATGTTCGATACCGATGGCAACTTGCGATGGAAGGCCCCCCTGCGAGGCGCGCACGGCGTCGCATTTACACCTGACCAACAACACCTCCTCGCCAGCGGCCTGGAAAGTCGCACGTTGGCCAAATACGACCTTACCGGCACGTTGGTCGCAGAGAACGGCTCCCTTGGCTGGACCCAAGATCAATACCTCTGGCCCACCGCAATGGCCGTCAGCTCCGAAAAGGTCATCGCCCTAACGGACGCGCACACGGGACAGATCAGCTTCGTAACCCAACACCTCGCCGAATACGCCTGCATCGGTGGCAACGGGCCCGATACCACCTTGTTCAACATGCCTTACGGGCTTGCTTGGCTCGACGAAAACACGCTCCTGGTGGCCGACACGCTCAAACACCGGTTACTGCGGGTGAATCCTTACGAAAACCGCATCGATACCATCGACCATCTCAGACCCCGCGCCATCACGCCCCCCGTTCATGCGACCTCCCACACACAACCAGCCAATCCAAAACGCGACACTTCAGAAATCCACCCACGCCTTTCACTACCCTTCAAACGAACCGACCGGATCATCACCGAAGCCCCACCCGCTACCGCGCAATACGACGGATACACCAATCGAGCCCACACTATCTACCTGAAACTACCCCGCCTAGGGAACGACATCCCCGAACAGTGGTATCCCGCTTATGACAAGTTCGTTGCCCCAAACGGCCGACTTGCCCACACGACATGGATCAGCAACGTCCTGTCGAATTACTCCTACTACTTCACCTTCGGTATGAATACGAACGACAACGGAAAAACCTACACACTCCTGGGCTCACCCCAAGCACGTGTCGTTCTCGTCGTTTGCGATGGCCTGGCCGCCCCCGTTCGCCTACCCACTGAATCCTGGCTCCTCAAAAACGAACTGGTCGGCGACGGCGTCGTCATCGCCCTCAGGGATGTCGTCACCGCCGGCGCACGCGCCCTCGACCAATTCAAAAGCGACATCCAAAACGGCATACACCCGATCGAAGCCACCCGAACACTCCTCAACCCCGCCCTATGGCACACAAAACACCCCGTATCACAGGACGATTTTCTCTACCGACTGGCCATTACCTTTCAAACCCGTCAAGGCAAGGAGTTCGCCAAACACTGCCATCCAGCCGCGACCGCCCAAGAACTGCGCCAAGCCGCCCAAACTTATTTCGACGCCCGAAGCCGAAAAAGCAACATCTCACTGCCCGAATATTTCCTCGTCAGCTTACTTTCATACACGCCCGATGAATAACCACCCCAAAACCATTCAACCACAACTTCCTTGATGGCGTTACCTCCGCACACCCGTTCCACCCAACTCGATTTTCCAACCGCCCAACGCTATAAAAGCTTCATGCCGTATTCATCATCCACGCAGAACCTACTCGACGGATTGACCGAGCCCCAACGCCAAGCCGTGACCCACATCGACGGACCACTGCTCGTCCTCGCAGGGCCCGGCAGCGGCAAAACCCGCGTCATTACGCACCGAGCCGCCTACTTGGCCTGGACCGCCACTCAACCGCACCACATCCTCGCCATCACCTTCACCAACAAGGCCGCCAACGAGATGGCCCAACGCATGCAACAACTCGACGTCGGCCGGGGACTCACCTGCGCCACGTTCCATTCATTCTGTGCCCGCATGCTACGTATCCACGCTGAACGAGCCAACCTGCGACCCAACTTCTCCATTTTCGACCAAGCCGACCAAGTCGCCGCCATGGCCGAAGCGGTCGCACGCACGGGCCTATCCAAAGAAAATTTCCCGCCTGCCCGCATCCTCAACAAAATCAGCGCCGCCAAGAACGAGATGATTTCCTGGCAACAGTACGCCGACGACGCCTATGACTGGCAAGAAAAACGCATCGCCGACCTCTACGCCGCCTACGAAACCGTTCTGGCTGAACAAAACGCTCTCGACTTCGACGACCTACTCACCAAAACCGCCCTGCTGCTAGGTAACGACCCCGAACTGCGCGACCAACTGCAACAACGGTATCGCTACATCCTCGTCGATGAATACCAGGACACGAACCACGCACAATATCTCATTGCCCGAGGCCTAGCCCTCGATCACGAAAACCTCTGCGTCACCGGCGACCCCGATCAATCCATCTACGCTTGGCGCGGAGCCAACCTGCACAACATCCTTCAGTTCGAGGAGGACTTCCCCAACGCCGTCGTCGTCCGACTCGAACAGAACTATCGCTCCACACCACAGATCCTCACCGCCGCCGATGCCGTCATCTCACACAATCGCAAACGCAAAGAAAAAAAACTCTGGACCGCCAACAACGACGGACCCGCCGTCGCCGTTACCGAATGTCAAGATGGCCATACCGAAGCCGCCTACATCGCATCGCAAATCCGACAGCACGTCGATGCCGGCGGCACATTCAGCGGAATCGCCATCTTCTATCGCGTCAACTGGTTATCGCGCAACATCGAACACGCCTTGTTACAGGCACGAATCCCCTACCAAGTCGCCCGAGGCGTCGCCTTCTACGGCCGAAAAGAAATCAAAGATACCTTGGCCTACCTCAAGCTCGTCGCCAATCCCGCCGATCGCGTCGCCCTCACACGCATCATCAACGTACCCACGCGCGGCATCGGCAAGACCACGGTCGATCGGCTCCTCAATTTCGCTGCCCAAACCGATCGCCCAATCCTGGACATCCTAAGCAACCCCAAAGAAATCCCGGACGTGAGCCGCGCCGCCAAGCATCTACAATCATTCGCGAACCTCATGACCGGAATCGCCCAAACCGCCGAAACCAACAGCATCCAGGACACACTCGAATACGTCGTGCGCTACAGCGGCCTACTTGCCATGTGGAACAAGGACACCGACAAGGAAGCGCTCGGCAACGTCCACGAACTCATCAGTGCCGCCACCGAATATGACCAACAGCATGCCGACGGCTCCGGCTCACTCACCGATTGGCTCCAGCAGATCAGCCTCGTCGGCGATGTCGATGCGATCGATCACCAACTCGGTGCTGTCACACTCATGACGCTTCATGCCGCCAAAGGACTCGAGTTCGACACCGTCTTCATCGCGGGCGTCGAAGCCGGCTTGTTACCCCACGAACGCAGCAACAACGAACGGGCCGATCTCGAAGAGGAACGCCGACTCTGCTTCGTCGGCATGACCCGCGCGGAACGTTCCCTCACGCTAACCAGCGCCCACTGGCGGAACGTCCACGGAATCATCCGCCGAACCGCTCGCTCCCTCTTCCTGACCGAACTCCCCAAAGACAGCGTCACCTGGCTAAACATCGGCCAAGAGGGTAAAACAGTCGATCATGACGACGACGGCCAGCGACCTGCCTCAGCCAACGATTACCTCACATGGCAGAAAGGACAGCTCGTTCGCCACCCAACCCACGGCATCGGCCGGGTACTGTGGATCCGACCCGCAAGTCAAGGCACCTATGCGGGAATACACTTCGCTGCCGAAGGCGAAAAAACACTTGTGTTGGAATACGCAAAACTCGAACTCATAGAACCGGATGAATTACCATGAGCTCAAAACAGGTCGCGTTACGGTTGAACACACATTACGTCCACGATAATCGCCTCGGCGAACACCGCCTCACCGAACAGGACCTCGCCGACCTCTACCCGCGTGTCACGAAAATCATCGAGGAAATCGCGAACGAACGGTCACAAGGCGACCACCGCTTCCGTGAACTACCCTACGCGAAAGAGCAAATCGCCGAGATCAAGCAAGCCGTCGCCGATCACCGCGAAACCACGGAGAACTTGATCGTTCTCGGCATCGGCGGGTCAGCCCTCGGCAATATCGCCCTCCAAACCGGCTTGAATCCATCAACCTACAATCTCCTGCCACGCCAACTGCGTAACGGCCCGCGACTGTTCGTTCTCGATAACGTCGATCCCGTCCACTTCGAAGCCGTGATGGACGTCATCGGCGACGACTGGGGCCGAACGCTGGTCAACGTCATCAGCAAGTCGGGCGAAACCGCCGAAACCTCCGCCCAGTTCCTCATCGTCCGCGATCGACTCCGCGAAGCACTCGGCGAAGCTGAAGGCGAAGACCGCCTCATCGTCACCACCGACACCGCCCAAGGAACGATGCGCCAAATCGTCAACGACCAAGAATACCATTCGCTCACCGTACCCGACGGCGTCGGCGGACGTTTCAGCGTACTCTCTGCCGTGGGGCTTTTCTCGGCCGCAATGTGCGGTATCGATATCGACGCCTTGCTCGAAGGCGCTGCCGCCATGGACCGCGCCGTCAGCGATCCCAACCCCCAAAGTAACCCCGCCGCACAGATCGCCATGATCCATTACCTCTACGCCGAAGCCGGTAAACCCATGCACGTCATGATGCCCTACAGCCAACAGCTCCGCGACCTAGCCGACTGGTATCGGCAGCTCTGGGCTGAAAGCCTCGGCAAAATCCGACCCCGCGACCACAAAAACGTCGGCCCCACACCCATCAAAGCCCTCGGCGCCACCGACCAACATTCGCAAGTCCAGCTCTACCGCGAAGGCCCGAACGACAAGGTTTTCACCTTCCTCGAAGTAGACGAATTCGAGTGCGACTCGGTCATCCCCATGGCATTCGAAGGCTACGAAGCCATGCAGTACCTCGGCCGAAGCGAAGACGGCACACTTGGCAACCTGCTCAACATCGAGAAAAAAGCGACACAACTCGCCATGCTGGCCAGCGAAAGACCCTCGCTCACCCTCCACTTCCCGCAGATCAACGCACGCACCGTCGGCGAGTTCATCTACCTTTACGAGTCAATCATCCCCATCATGGGTAAGCTCTACGGCATCAACCCGTACGATCAGCCCGCCGTCGAACTGGGCAAGATCCTCACGTTCCACTTCATGGGACGCAAAGGTTACGAAAATCCACCCATGACCTTGTAACCAAGCTCCAACATCGACATCAATGAATCAACAACGAGACCAAAGATAACCCAGTAAAGGACGAATCATGCGACATGCAGTGATCATGGCAGGGGGTTCCGGAACCCGCTTATGGCCCCTAAGCCGGCGCAACCACCCCAAACAACTCCTACGCATCTTTGACGGCCAATCGCTGCTACGGCAATCATTCGATCGCCTCGCCGCCCTGCTCGATCCGAAGCAAATCTACATCATCACCGGCCCAAGCTACATCACCGCCATGGCCGACGAACTCCCCGAGATGCCCCGCGAAAACATCCTGGCCGAACCCTGCGCCCGCGACACTGCCAATGCCGTCGGACTCGCGGCCCACCTGCTAGCACTCAAAGACCCTCAAGGCACCATGGGCATCTTCACCGCCGACCACATCATCACCCCGGTCGAAACCTTCGCCGATACCGTGCGCAAAGGCTTCGAAGCCGCCGAAACCTACAGCGACGCCCTGATCACCTTCGGCATAAAACCCACGTCGCCGCATACCGGCTACGGCTACGTCCACCGCGGCCAACAACTGGACCCAGGCCTCTACGAAGTCCAGAAATTCGAGGAGAAACCCGACCAACCCACCGCCAAACAATACTACGATAGCGGCGAATACTACTGGAACAGCGGCATGTTCGTCTGGCAACTGTCCACCATCATCCACCAGATCGACAAACACCAACCTGTGATGGCCCAAGGCCTACACGAAATCGCCGCCAACTTCCACGACGCCAACAAGCAGCGACAACGACTCGACACCTTCGCGTCCCTACCGAAAATCTCCGTCGATTACGCCATCATGGAGAAAGCCGATCGCGTCGCCACCGTCGAGATGGACTGCCATTGGCTCGACGTCGGCGCGTGGACTTCATTACCTGACGTCTTCGATCCCGACGACGCTGGCAACACCCGCGCCGCCCCCAACGTCCTCACCCTCGACGCCAACAACAACATCTTCGTCAGCGAATCCGACCACCTCATCGCCGCTATTGGCATCCAAGACATCGTCGTCATCCACGCCAACGACGCCACCGTCATCTGCCGAAAACAAGACGCCCAACGCATCAAAGAACTCGTCGAAAAAGTCAAAACCCAATCCGGCGAAAAACACATGTAGGGAGACATTGTCCGCAATAGGGACAAGTAACGATTCAATCAAACACGTTGTTTGGGCACCGCCCACCATCTTCCCTCAAACACGCCGCCGCAAAAAATGCCCTAACGGAACGAACCCAAAACATCCGTTTCGCAAACCCCTCAAAACCCGCATTCCTAAACCCAAAACGCGGATTTCTGTCCCGAAACACATCGTCACCCGCCGGACAAACCAACCCAAACGAACCCACTCCAAGCCACGGGAACGGGCTCATTTCCCCGAAATGTCCACGCAAAAAAAGACAGGGCCAATACCTGACCCTGCCTTGACTCAATGCTCAAAATGTGCGTTCGCGATTAGAACGAGCTTCCCGACGTATACACATAGTCAACGTCCGCTTCCCAAGCCGGATCGACACGAACCGCCTTGACCAGGAACTTGGCATAGCCGTCTAAACACTTAACCACGTAAACATGGCCCACCTGCAACGGCGGCAAACTCGCATCCGTGGTACCGTCCCACTCCGTCGGTACAGAGGTCACGGAAGCCAACGTCACCTCGCCCATATCCTTCGTGTAATTCGTCGTCTCGGTGTTTTCATCGGATCGCCACCATACCGAGTTGCCGTCGCCATTGTCCCACACGGTCGGCGCAGGAGACCAACCAATGATCTCGCCATCGGAATTCTCGACGTCGCCCGTCGTCGGGCTTCCGCCGGCATCTTCGGAAAAATCAAAGCCCGAGTGGGTCAGCGTCGCGGTCTTAACCGTGGCACTTCCATCCGTGGGCGTTAGATTGGGCAGACACAATTGCCCCGAACAAGCCAACACCACCGCCAGACAAAACAAAACTTTTCGCATGATACGCTCCTTATTCTCGTGCTGTGTAGAAACCATCAAGACATGGAAAAGGCGATTGCTCGAATCGCAAGAACCCGCCCCCATGTGCACATCCGCGTATACCACAAAGTATGGCAAATACAAATTGTCGGATCTTGGGGCCGAAGGGTCAAGCAAAACCGCCTTTGCCTCCAATGAGAGCTCGTAACCGCCCGCGTCTCACACGTGTCGGCTCAACACCATCGGCCATAGGCGTCCCCTCCAAATTCTGCTATCATTTCCTCTTGTACTTGACCAACGAGACAGAAAAATCAACCCAAAGTTGATCTCGCCCAATAGAAGGACTCAACACATGAGCGACGCCACAAATGGCATTATTGACTTGGGAATCGTCGTACGCGACCTACAGCGATCTGTTGCCTTCTATCGTGACGCACTCGGCTTCGAGCCCCTCTACACGTTTGACGTACCGGCTTCGGTCGGCGGCAACACTGGCCTGTCGGATCACAAACCATTCACAGTACAGGTGATGCAGTTGGCCGGAACTGAAGCGGGCACCAAAATCAAGCTGATCGAGTTCGCCGAGGCACCGGTCAACCCAACCGCTTTTATTCATTTAGCCACAGGCGTTCGGTATCTAACGCTCCATGTGCCGGACATCACAGCCGTATGCGATCAAGCTGCCCAAGCAGGTTGCAAGCCCCTCGCCAAAGGCCCCGCAAAGTTTGCGGAAAACGTGTGGATCGCCGTGATTCGCGATCCGGACGGCAACATGGTCGAGCTGGTCGGACCCAAGAAGTAGAGCCATACACTCCTATGCGATACATCGGCGTTGATCTGGGAACAAAACGAATCGGGCTTGCGTTAAGCGAGCAGGATGCCGGTATTGTGTCACCCCTGAAAGTGATCGAAGCCCACGCTGACATCGAAGTCAACGCCCAAGCCATTCTTGAGGTCACCCACGACTACGATGCAACGGGAATCGTCATCGGTTTGCCGTTGAACATGGACGGCACCGAGGGCCCACAAGCCAAACAATCCAAATCATTGGCCCAGATGATCCGCAAGTGCGTCGGACCGGACGCCCCCATCCAAGTCTTCTTGCACGACGAACGACTCACCTCGCACGCCGCCGACCAACGCCTCATCGAACGCGAATTGACACGCAAAAAGAAAAAGGCCCGGCAAGATGCCGTGGCCGCACAAATCCTTCTGCAGTCATTTCTGGAATGTCAAAAACCCTGAGAAAGCCGATCGGCGAAAAGCAGAAGCGGGGTAACACCCTCTGAAGGATACCCCGGACGCAATCCAAGCGGCACACACTCCCTCCGTGCCGCTTGCCGCACGCTCGCACCATCCGACCAGTCACCCCAGCCGTACCAACCCCGCTAGCCAGCGCGCCCTAAAACCGAACACCTGAACACCGCGCGCCAACTCAGAACGCGTCGAACAGTGTGCCGATAACCGCCAGCATCGCTGCATCCACCACACCCGTGGTGACCTGGACCAGCAGCTCAGCGAGGACAGCCCGGAACTCCATACCTCGAAGGTAGTCCCCGATCTCCGAGATGCTGAAGCCCATCAGCGGCACAAGAGCAAACGGGGCCGTAAAGCTATAGAGCTTCGCCTGCGAGAACATTGATTGAAATAGTCTCATAAGCCAATACTCCTCATCATGAACTGCAATTATAACCTTCGCATTCGGCGCGTAAAGCCGGCAGAGATAGGAATTGACGCCAAAATGCCCCCCCACCTCTACGCGTGTTTTTACGGGCCTACGGCTCAACCCACGTCATTCCCGGCAACTACCCCCCAATACGCAGTTTTATCTCATTGTCACCGAATACCGAGCCGATCTGTCCGATGCGTTAGAACCACCAGTGATGCGACACAACGTACGGGAAGGGCCTCGAATGGCTATCACCCTCATTTGCCCCAACCTCCGCTGCCGTGCGATCCTCCAAGTCCCGGAGAACGTCCGCGGACGGAAGGTTCGCTGCGGAAACTGCGGCAACAATTTCATGGTGCCCGACGAAACTCAAAAACGCGGTCGAAAAGGAAAAGCCGAACCCGCCCAGGTCAACAACGAATCGAACTGACAGCTACGACAGAGCGGGCTTCTGGGCCGGTCCGATAAGACTGGACATCTAGCCCCGCTCGCCAACCAACCAAGTTATTATTTCACCGCATCCGTCACGCACAACAACGCCAGAAAATCAATATGAATCAATAATGCTTGCGGATTCGCCAACATATTCACCATCTGACCTGCTTTACCTAATATGAAATTCATGCAGCTACAAACTAACAAGTCGAAGACAAAACTCAGCACCGAGAGCACCTCATTGATATCACAACCGCTCAAGTCGGGCTGACGGCAACGAGGCTTGATGCAAGTCCTTATCACACGCGGCTATAGGCCATGTTGATGTTCGCTACGCTGACGACATTCGTCGCTTCTGCCTGACAACCGTCCCGCTGTGAGGCATCAAAAACACACAGGCCAACACGTCAATCAAGGATCGTCAATTTGGGTAAAGTTCGGGATTGCCAAATCTCTTCTTCTGTGTCATACTAGGCCAAGTTGCAGTCCCGTCACCCATCTGTTACGACGGCAATCTTGATCCCTTCGGATGAGTGCCTCCGAGCCAATCGATCAACTTGATTGGACGAAAGCAGGAGCGGGGCATGATTGGACAGATTCGCTGTTACTTTCCCAAAAGCCGACGTGGGGTCCTACAGACAGGGGCCGGTCGGGAACTCATCTTCACCGTACCCGAAGGCATTGCCGATCTTGAGGGTGGTGATAATGTCGAGTTTGAGCTTGGCTCAAATGGTCAGTGGCCCGCTCTCACGATCACGGCACACCGCAGATGGGTCGACACCCTGAACCAAGAACATCGCTCCCTCGTCAACCAGTTCCACGCGACCATTCAAATCCACTCCTGACACGTTGATCATCTGGCCTCTTTTTCGACTCACGAATTGCCGGCCAGCAACGATTTCGGAACGCTCGGTGTCCCGCATCGATCAGATCTTCCTACAGAAGAAGTCCTCGGATATACTTGCGTGGACATACGGCTTCATACTTCTAGATCCGAGGGAAGTTGGATGAAAGGACCTTGTTCAGCGATACTGCGTTCCAGAGCCCCAATAAGAGTTTTTCACTTCTTGTCAGCCGGTTTTCTGGCGGCGATGGCAGGATGTTCGTCACCAACTCAACTTGCCGATCCGCTCAACCTTCTGGGCTTGGCCAAACCGCCCATCCTGATCGGCGTCACAACATGGGCGTTCTCGCCACCACCACTGATGATCCCACAACGAAGTTTGTTTCGGCAAGATCTCTCTTATGATCTGGGCGAATCGGTGGTTTTTCGACTGATGACTGCCCGACAAATCCGCGTGCACTTGGGGACCGGACGACTGAAATTCGCCATGCTGACGCCAGGTGATTATACCGAAATCGCATCGGCGGACACCTGCAAAACACTCGCTGTACCGATAAACGCCAACGGTCACACATCCCGCCGAGGCCTCATCATTGTGGCCCCGAAGTCGCCCATCCAAACATTGAGCGATATCAAAGGGCACCGCTTCCATTTCTTGCCGGAAGAAAACGCGATCCTAAACGAAGTCGCACTCGGTGCCTTGCTCGAATCGGGGATCAAGAAGGAGGACTTCGATAACGGCGTTCTAGGCTTGCGGCTGGATACCACGCATATCAACTCACTTGAAGTAGCCAAGAGCGTGGTCATGGAGCAAGCAGCAGCCGGGGTCATCGATGAGGCAGACTACGACAAGTGGCCCGAGAAGGGTGGTAGTCTTCTTCTCCTGACCCCCTCAAAAGACCAAGTGCGCATCATCGGAAAAACCGTCCGCGTACCCGAGGGGCCTTTCGTGGTTTCGAACGAAACAACGCCGGAGCTTACCGAAAAGGTTCGTCACTACTTGTTAAATGTGGTCGGCAAGAAGAAACTGATTCTGGGCCCGATGGGGCATACGGGGTTCGCCGAGCCCGTTGACATCAAGGAATACGAACCGTTTTTCAAATTGTGGCGTAAGCTTCATCCGCCAGAGCCCGAACCTGAGCAGGAAACCAAAACCGAGCCAGAATGGCAGCCCGCCCTGAATACGGCATCAGTCCCATCATAGAACGTAAAACGTCAAAGTTCGCCCCATCGCGAGACTCGTGAACAAGTTCGTCTATTTCGGGCACGAACGACTTGGCACCACCAATCACTCCTGATTCACAGGGACAGCCTGGCAGTATCTACGTTTGATACCATTCGCGTGAATGGGTTGATAGGTAAACTCGACTTGCGGCGCGACACGTGTCCCCTTGACTTCGTAGAGGTGGCGGTATTCCGAATTGGATTGTCTCAGCTGCGCGAGCAGGCGTTGCTCAAACCGCCGAGCGATGACTGGATCTTGGGGTTCACCTGGTTTCAGCCTGACCTGGAGCCTAAGCATCTGCTCGGCACATTCATCGTAGACCGTGTGCAGCCCAAACTCGCCCGTATGCAACCCCACAAGTTCGTGATGCAGAAGGGCTTCATAGACCGATTCCGTATAGATATTCACGCCGTAGATCGTCGCCACACCATCAGATCGGCCAAAGACATAGAACAACGGCAGTGGATACAACATCGACTTGGACCAACCGAGATCGTTCAGCAGCTCAATCGGATCATATCCGTGATCCTTAAGAACACGAATAGCCGTCTTCAAGGGCAAATGCTGACCTCGGTCGTGGATATTGTACCTCACAAGCGGCATTGCATTCCGGACGGTAAGCACAAGCTCACCCTCGACCGATTCCACTTGCAACCGCGTGGGATCATATTGAAAAACACTGGGCGGATAGACCTGCCCATCAAAAAGATCCGCGCACAACCGGCGGTCGCCTGTACACAAACGCCGCAGGATCAGGGGAAAGGGCGCTTCACCGCCACAACCGATCCCCGAATCGGCTGAACCATAGCAGGAGATAATATGAGGCCCTTCCGCAGAATTGATCTTTTTGATACCCAACATCGAGGCCATGTAGTCGCGCCATGACTCCGGAAACCCTTCTCCGCCACTGAGCAAATGGACGCGATACTTCGGCCAATCGATCCCCTGCCTTTGCCCCTGATCGACGATATCCTTCAAGGCAGGCGGGTACCCCGCGAGCACGATTTGTTCAAACCGGCCAATAAAGCTCGACAGGATCTCCAGGGTCTCCTCCAGGTGAATACCCGGAGACACCACGGTCACCTTCAGGGCCCCTGAAGCGCCCAGATTGCGAAGTGTCCGTGCGAATTTCTCGCCGGTCACCCAGGTCCCCTGGGACCAGGTAACAACCATCAAAGTCGTCCGTCGATGGGCCTGAAACATATCGCGGAAAAGATGGTGGGTGTGATCCCGCAACTGGCGATCCTCAGCCGCTTCGCGCAACCAGTAATGCGGCTGGCCAGAATAGCCGCTACTGCGTTCAAGCGTGTACTTACCGGCAAAAGAGCCGCCTCGACAGAGTTGCTCCAAGGAAAAACGCTTGAAGTAGCTGGCCTTATCAATAATGGGAACCTGCCGCCGAAACGCTTCGGGAGTCAGTATTCTTCGGGGCACCACGCCGTGTTCACGAAGAAGCTGGCGGTAAGCGGGGACTCTTCGTGCCGCTTCATGGAACGTTCGCAGCGCCTGCCAACGCTGGCCGCGTTCGATCACTTCTGCGGGAACCGCAGACAATATCAATCGGGAAAGTCGTGGACCCATCGTGCAAGCGCCGGCGCAAACCCCTAAGCTTCCATGCCCCACCATTCGAACACAATCAGAACGACCCACAAACCCGGAGCATCATACGAACCGCTGACACGATGCTACCGGAGAACCGACCAGGACACCGTAAGAATCCTGCGCCGTCATCCACCGGCTGTATTGTAACGTGCCCCAAGAACACAGGTCAATGTAGGAACCGAACCGGAAGCCAATCGCCGCGTGGGACACTTGGGGAGCACGGCCGGGACCTGAGACAAACCAGTCAAACAGGGAATGCGGCGTCAGGGGGGCCCCGCCGATAAGTTTGGCTCACTGCCCGGGTCAAATTATGCCGATCCAGGAACATTGCTGATTGGGTATTGCCCTCGACAGGCGATATGATCATTTGGCGGGTCCAGTCAATGAGCATCAAACCTGCACCAACGACGGTCCAACTGGCTCGGAGCGACCCGTACTACCTCGCTCCGTTCGACAAGGTAATGGCGTTCGTTGTCGCCCAATGGGCTCAAGACGACCGCGAACTCTTCTGGCTCGCCCCTAAGACCACGCACCCGCTCACTGCAACCAAGGTGGTGGCCTGGCCCGGCCCAGACGGCCAATCCATTCTGTTCCACCAGGACGACCTGGTCGAACCCCTGGGTTACCTCGAGCTCAACCCCATGCCTGGCCAGACGCTGCACGCATGGGTCGGACACTGTATCCTGCGTCCTGAACAACGTGGGATGGGATTGGGCACTCGAATGGTGCGGTTGGCTCTAAAGGTCGCCTTCGTGCGACGCCGAATGAACCGCGTGAGCCTCGTCGTGTTCCCCGACAATATCGCCGCCATCTACTGCTATCGATCCGTAGGTTTTCTTGACGCCGGCGAACAGACCAAATACTTCCACAGGACCGGCCGGGAACACCGGATGCTGCAAATGACAATCGACCTCGGACGGTACCGATCCCTTTACGGCATCCAGGATACCCACTGAAGAGTGGAAATCACTCACGGAACGCAACACATTCTCCGTGCATGATCAATGGACCAACCCGTTCAAATCGTACCGGAACGCGCAGTTCTTGCGCTATTTACAAAAGCAGCTTGAGTCGCTGCTATTTCAACCGGACGAACCGCTACTCGATTCACTGGTCGAACTCGAACCGTCGCCGGCACTTTCAATCGCGGCAACGAATCCATCGAGAACTCCGTTGACCATCGTCTTGAGCCCTTCGCCGATCGCACCCGTCGCCTCTTGGCGAAAGGTAGCAGAGGCTTCATCGTCACAACTGAGTCCTGTTGCACCCAATAGCGTGACTAACAAAAACAAGCCCAGGGCCCCTGCCTGTACCCCATAGAACCGGCCCTTTTTGTGATGGATTTGTGGCATGGTGAAAGCTCCTCTATCGAACCGCAACGAACCGTGGCTCCATCGCATTGTTACTACTGCCTATCGGCGAATCGCGACGAAACGGACGACCCGAATCCAGGTTCATGTCGTGGGAGTCTGCCAAGCTACGTTCGGCTGCGCAAAACCTGCGTGCGAGGAGGCGATGGCCGAACACGACATGTTACAGTGGCATCGATGGCGTGTGACCCAAGCGGACCGACTTGTTGGCGTTTGTTGGGGATGGCTTGTGGCTAGGACGGTTGAGTAATACAAAGCCGCAGTAGATCATGAGCAAGATCACTGCAATGCGCAACGCTGGCCTCGGCAAAGTGTGCGTGAGCCGGCTGCCAACAAAACTTCCAATCATGGCGGTGGGAAACAGGAAGAGTGCTAGTTTAAGTGCCGCGACGAATGGGATACCCGCTTGAGCGTTCAAGTAGTTTTTGAACGTCGCACCGATGAGACTCATGAGCACGATTGTCGCAGCGGAATTACCGATCGCTCGACGAAGAGGAATCTTGAGGAAAAGCTGCTGAAACGGAACGGCGAGAATCCCCCCGCCGATCCCCAGCAACCCACCAAAGAATCCTGTCGGTACGCCAACGATGAGGGCGATTTTCCATGTGGGGATGGCCTGAAACGCACGATCGTCCAAGCTTTGCGTCGGTCGCCGACGCACCAACAAGAAGACGTTGTAGACCGCCACGTAGAGCAGAAACGCACCAAACAAACGCGACAGGTAAACTTCGTTGGGACCGCGAAACCAGGGGCCGCTGCTGGTCCACGCCCCTGCTAAGACAGCGACCGCTGCCGAAGGTATTGTCACCCGTACGACTCGGTACAAAACCGCCCCTGCTCGACGATGTTGAATCGCAGCCGGCAGGACAATGAAGAAATTGACCATCATGGCCGCCCCTTGGTAGAGGTGCTGAGCCGGGCCGAAAATCAGGTGCATGGCGGGAATCATGAGGATACTACCTCCAATTCCCAGCAATCCGCCAAGTATGCCGGCGGCACACCCAATCGCCAGCAACATCGCTTCATCGGTCAGTGACATGCTTTCGAGAACTCCTCAGCGAGCAAAGACACAGGGTAAGCGATCGGCACAATCCCGCCCCGCCCAAACTTTGCATCGTCGCGACTGAGTCGCTACGGGCGAGCAACCCTTCATTGAACGTGGGCATTCTAGAACAGGCTGCAGTTCACGTCACGCGAGGGTAAAGATACGAAAAGTGGACAAGGAAGGTGGTGGGCTCAGGTCAGATCATAAAAAACGCGTGCGGAACTCGTCGCTCCGCACGCGTCCAATCCTATACGATGAAGAGAACCGATTTGCTTTGGGTAACGATGGCGACCCAATACAGCGCTTCCCCCTCCGCTGCTAAAGGCCTCCCTAGGCCCGACGCCGCCGTGTGAAGCCCAAAGCACCCAGCCCAAGCAGAGCTAGGGCCGCCGGCTCAGGGGCGGCATTGTCATTGGGGAACAGGGTATACTGCGTTTCACCAGTTCCATCAATCGTCTCCGTCCAATCCCATCCCGAAAGATCCTCACCTTTAACCGACACCGAAAGCGTATCGATACTGCTCAAGCCGGTAGCCGGCCAGACATTCGAACCGGGCAATGTGGGCGTCCCTGCGTTGAACAAGCCAGCACCGTTGATGCGATAAAGTGAACCAGCAATAAGTTCGTCGATGTCAATGACCAAGCCGGAAATCGGTCCACCAATGGAGTAGCTCTGGGCCGGGTTAGAGTCATTGACATCCGCATCGTAGTCGAAGTTCAACGACAAGCTTCCGCCGGTAAACAAGGCTTTGCCGGGAAACGTCGTATCGAAGTCCTTGAATGTCGTATTCAGTACGAACGTGGCCGATTGGACTGCGCCTCCGGTAAGAGCCGGGTCATCGTTCAACGTCAAGTTCGTCGAGGAATCACTCATTGTGAGCACGCCGCTCAAGGCATCATAACTCACGTCGGTCGCCCCATTGACGAGGTTGTGCTGAATCGAAATATACGCACCCAGCGCAGGCACTCCCGCGATCCCAACAAAAAACGCCACCAGGCTAACGCCAATAACACCTGTACCCTTCATCGTCGTTCCCTTTCAAAAAGTGTGCTTACTTTCCCACTACTCCCGCTAATATCCGAGAGTTACCATCGTCTCCCCTGCCGCTTATTTCCCCTGCCACAGGGACAAAAACCAAAACGATTCTGCGCCCCCTAATGCTCCACTGGGACGCTTCACATCACCCCACGGGTGTGCCGCTGAAACTACCTTTTTCTACGAAAGAGCATTCCAGAAGCCATAAGCCCAACCATCAGAATGGTTGTCGGTTCGGGCACGCGAAAGAGCTGAACCTCCGTTCCGACGTTCATGGCAATGGCGTCCTGAAAATTGTTCAAGGGCCCCCCAGACTGTTGGGCATTCGTTATACTCATGCTAACCAACTGCGGGCTCCCGTCATAAGCCATCCCGTTCGGAATCGTATTGTTCACCAAAAAACCATCGCTCGGTACCAGGGTGACGTAACCTTTCAGATCCAGGAAGTTCGCGCTGTAGGGGTCTTCTTCCATTCGAAATCCGGAAACGGTCGCGCGTAGCAGCAGCTCATTATCACTGGCGGTGAGGCGAGTGTAAAAAAGGTCGTACACACCCCCCCAAATCTCGATCGTTCCGCCTGCGGCAAAGGTTCCCGCGGCTACGGGACCAGAAGGATTATCATCTGACGCAAGCGCACTGCCTGTCCATGAGAAAGCCCCCTTGGGCATTCCCGTCGGGCAAATGTTCCACATTTTCGTGAACGTCGTATCCAGGAGCGAACCGCCCTCAAACTCCAAGCCTTCCATACACCATTCTGAAGGCGGCAAGTCCAATGGACCGTTATAGATGAAACCGGGGAGAACGTTGCCCGAGGTCATATAGATAGGCGTTTGCGCTGCTTTGACCTCGGTGATGACTATGCAAACCATCGCCAAGGCAATGCCACCCAACCACAATGATCTCTGAACTGTCTCACGTTGCGTTGGGTAAACGAATTGGGCTTCTTTCTTCACTTCCGTGCTTCCTTTCGCTTGGGCCGTCCGAAATGCCTCGGCCTACCCCCGCTTGCCCTCACTCCACTCCATGTACTCACCCTAAATCCCGAAGTGAATACAACGAAACCTCCTTCGCCCTCCAGCCAGAATACACCTTATACTACACTCTACTTTATGGTGATATCGCGTCACTGTCAATCTTTTTCACCGATCAACACCCGTTTTTTCGGGCTTTTTTCGACAACATCGACTACCGGTTCGCCACTTGCCTTCTATATCTTTCCAGTCCTACTGACCCCGAACAACCCGTCTATTTCCAACCGCGACTCTCACGGACAAGCGGTATTGTAATGCGTATACACCCCCACGAAATCATTGTATCCCACGCACCCATCGCGGTTTACGTCGGCCGCGGGATTGTACGCGGGGTCCCCAATGATGCTGTTGTAGGCCGTATAAACCTGGACAAAATCTGGATAATTGACCCAACCATCGCCGTTGACATCATAGGGGCACTCCATAATTGACACGAGTCCACCAGGTCCAACCCTAAGCCTCATCAGCGGATCACCAATAATAACCTCCGCCCAACTCAGGTAAGGTAAAGCCGTGGAAGCCGCCTCCACCCATGACAAATCAGCGACACCATCACTGTCTTCATCACGAATCAAATTCCGCAATAGAAAATCGCCCTGAACCAGAGCGTCACTCACGGGCTCGAACGCATGCCCCATGGCTCCGCTGCCGCCAATCGCAATGAATTCGGCAATCTTGGCCTGGGTGGTCGAGGGGTTGGTGAACATGGTGAGGGCGTTGTAACTCTCAAGAGAGCTAAAAACTGCTCCGGGGACACACTCAAACAGCGGGCCACCACCGGGACCTCCGGTCAGAAGGTAGTCGGCCGCTCGGCCATCGCCCCCATTACGTCCGTATGTCAACAAAGCCAGAAGCCCCGACCCCGAAGGCAACGGCGTGCTGTTCATGACGGCCTGCGTGTCGTCCCAGAGTAGTTGCCCCTGCAATCCGGGAACAATCGTGGTCGCTTGCATGACGTCCAGAGGGGGCGCCGGATCGCCCGTCAGCAAAGAATAGGCTCGCTGATAGTGATGAGCTTCGTTAAATCCGGAGATATACTCCTCCGCACCGGGAGGGACGGGTGAATCCTCGAAACACAGGAACTCGTACTGCGAGGGGAAATTGTAGATCCGACTAAAAGCGATCAGGTTCATCGCGTTGTCATGCCAGCCATCAATCACCGTCCAGGCGGAATCGGGATCATATCCAACAAACTGAGGCGAAGCTGGATCACTCACCATGGCGGACCGATCAAGCATTCGCTTGACCGCGAAAATCGGATATTCACCCTCGTTGCGAGGTCCATCCAAACGAGCCACGAGATAAAGATCGGCTGGGGCCATGAATCGCAGCTTGGCAGAGTAGCCTCCATTATCGCGCCGTCCTTCGATCTTGGGACTGTTCGTCACCCGCCACATGTAGGTCCAGGCCAATTGCGTCCGTCGCGCGAGGATATCGCGTGTGGCCGCCCATGCCTTGATGCCACTGTGGTACCCCTGATAGGGATTCACGACGCGGGTCTGGCGAGGCATCATGACGGCGAGATCAAGCGCAGGATCACCCTGAAAAAGCACCGCCAATTCAGATTCAACGGAAGCGGCATCGATCGTCGCCAAGTTATTCACGACCAGTATCGGATTTGAAGAGGCAGGCCCGACCACCGCATCCAGCGCAGCGTTCGTGTCCTCAATACGGTAAGGCATACCGGCGGTGGTAATCAGGCAATAGACGCTGTCAACCATGTCGTTCGCGACCAAATAGTCGCGCACCGGCTGAGCGATGAGTGTCTCATATTGCTGGCGTGTGATGATCTCATCGGCTGGACCGGCTGAGGTGGAGGCGCAATCTGGCAGACCGGCAAGGTAGAGCACTTGCTCATCGGTAATCGATGGGTAATAACGACGATAAAGATTAGCAATGGAGCAGCTGACGGGACTGTCAGCATTGACGAGGAGCAAGACATCCGACGCGGATAAGGATGATGCACTAGTCGCCAACACCGCAGTGTTGGCCAAGGCAACCATCCCCACCAGTAAAACGCCGATCCACAGGAGCCCCTCACGTCTCCTTCTAGCGCGTTCCATACTCCCCTGCTTTCCGCAAGCAAAAGCCTGCCAGCCACGCGGTCCGATGAGGTGATCACATGTCGTAAAGCGTACATGCGTCAGCAGGAATCGCAGGGGCGCGATATGAGCTTGGTTCGATCCTTATCCAAACCGGGTCGAAGCCACGTCAGGACCTCATCGGCCGCTACCCGAGCGTCGCCCGTCCATTCTTCATCCCAACAGCCAGGCGACGTCCGGCGTTCTTTCCCCGTTTTACTCGTTATACTCACTCTGCTACCAGCAGAGACCTGCTCCTAGCAAGAAAAGCAACGCCGGCGTTTCGCAATCATCGCCAGCCCCACCAACATCATCCCAGCTAAGCCCGGCTCAGGGAGATGCACTGTCATCGCCTGAGGCGACTCCAGGACCGTCACGTTCGCACTGCCCCCGCCTTCGATGGTGACTTCCCACACCCTTTGTGGGGCAACGTTCGCAAAGGCGTACGTCACTTGCCCCTGGCCAATGGGTTGCACCGAAAAAGTGGCCAGCAACTGAGGCCCACTGGATCCAAAAGACGTCCCCATAAATGAAAAAGCTCCTCGCGAAACATCACCACTTTCAGGGCTGTTGTCGATACCTTGAGGAGGAAACGGCGTCATCCCCGCTTGGTCGGCAAAACTGATCGGATCAAACTGAATCACGCCCGTCTCGCCAGGATCGATGTCGAGAAAAAACGAATACCCCACCATCTTGAGATTGGTCGGGTTGTTCTTCAATTCCATCCAAATCTCAAGATCGAGCTTGTCGTTTGATATGTCCAACTTCAAATCCCAGTCGGGCTCGGTAGCTGCCTTGCGTAGTTCAAACACCGCATCAACAGCCTGAGTCTCCGCTGGCAAAGACGCCATAAGCCCACCGAATACTACCACGGCGAGCCCCAAGGCGCGAGACCGGCAATGAATAGGAGACATATGCTCCGTCCTCCTCTCCTGAATCATGTGCGCAAAACGCTACATGATCAAAGCTGACCCTCCGTCTCGTGACGATCGCTAGTAGCCAGATATGAAACAGCTACCAACAACAGTCATCCCTCTCCCCACTCCAATCGCGTGCCGCAGCTCTTGAACGCCCTGGAAGACTATATCGCTGCTTTCGACGGATCGAGGCTCATGTGTGCAGGCTCATGTATGCTCTGTGAAGGGGGCGTCAACAACTTGGCCTTCTTTCCTTGCTGACTCAACCCAAATGTTCATGCACACAGTTTACACAACGCCTCAGCGCATTCTCCTCGCATCAAAACACGCAAAACTTATCAAAACCTCCCCATCTCAGAACTCAAGATGATACCCTTCCCCCCTTTTTCACATGATTACCTTGCATTCTACAGCGACCCCGCAACGGCGCCAAGAATAATTTCGATGCGGGTCAAAACAGAGTCCCCAAGATGCTTCCGGACCCGTTGGCGGTTATCGACGCAAAATACCATTGAAGGTTCTAAATGTACGCCCTTCACTTTAATTTCCGGACCTTGCGTCTCAACGAGCCCGAACATTCAGTCTTGCTTTTTTTTCAAAAATAACAAGCGAGGCTTCGCAACCCGCCTGTGACATATCAGGACTACGGGCGCGAACGGGTTACGTTCCGAAGGCACAGCCGCCGGTTCGCAACGGGCGTCGCTCCAACCGATCGTCATCCCCAAAGGCTATATCGTTAAGAACCCCTCGCCTTTGCTTGGCAAAATCCGAAATTGGATTATCATCAGCCCCGACACGGTTCCTTTGCGACCCTGGAAATAGCGGGAGATGGTCTACGACTTCGTAAGCAGGTAACGGGTGGTCATTGCGGCCTCCGGGTTCGTATCTCAAGCAGTACTCGCAAAACTGCCTCTGATGAGTCGTTACGACGACGGCAATGCACGAACGACGTGCCTTGGAGTTAACGTTGATGTCATGGGAAGCGTGGTTATCACTGGGTACGGTTGTCCTTGTTTTTATAGGGCTTGCCAAAAACGTGGGCCCAGCCGACGTCTTGCTTACAGGTGGAGTGGTCCTGCTCGGGCTGGCGGGCGTCATCACGCCATTCGAAGTCTTTGCCGGCTTCTCCAACCAAGGGATGCTCACCGTAGCGGCTCTGTTCATCGTGGCGGCTGGACTGCGGGAAACCGGCGTTTTAGACGCAGTGGGTGGTCGAATTCTAGGGCGAACTCAAACCGCAAACGGTGCGATGCTTCGTATGACGGCCCCGGTAGTCGGCATGTCGGCTTTTCTGAACAATACCCCCGTGGTCGGCCTGTTTATGCCCATTGTCACGGATTGGTGCCGAAAACATCAGATTTCCCCTTCTTCACTTTTGATCCCTCTATCTTATTTGGCCATTCTCGGTGGCACATGCACACTGATCGGGACGAGCACGAATCTCGTAGTCAACGGCCTGATGATCAAGGAAGGCCTACCGTCCATGTCGCTGTTTGAGCTCGGCTACGTAGGTCTACCCTATGCGGCCATCGGACTGTTGTACCTGTTACTCATCGGCCGTCGCCTCCTTCCGGATCGTAAGGATTTGCTTGAACAATTGGGGGAATCGCCACGCGAATTCTTGGTCGATATGCAGATCCAACCCGGCTGTCGGTTGATCGGACAGCGCATCCAGGACGCGGGTCTTCGGCGGTTGCCGGGGCTGTTCCTCATCGAGATTACACGTGGCGATCAAATCATCGCTCCGGTTGACCCGGATCAGATTTTGCGTGAAGGGGACTACCTGACATTCACCGGTGTCGTAACGACCATCGTCGACCTCGAACGCATCGCCGGCCTTGTACCTATTGCCGACGAAGCCTATGAGGCCCATTCCGTTGCCCAGCGAGGCCGACGCCTTTGTGAGGCCGTCATTTCGAACACATCCCCCTTGATCGGCAAGACGATCCGCGACGCGAACTTTCGAGCTGCTTATAACGCCGCCATTGTCGCGGTTCACCGAGGCGGTTCTCGGCTGAAGGGGCGCATTGGCGACATCGTGCTGCGTGCGGGGGACACGTTGCTGTTGCAAACGGGGCCCCACTTTGTCAGCGCGCATCGAAACAATCCGGACTTCTACTTAGTCAGTAGAGTGGAAGAGGCCCGCCCTGTTCGGCACGACCGGGCTTCCGTATCAACCTTATTGCTGTTAGGACTTATCGCGCTGATGATGAGCGGCTATGTCCCGATCGTCCTTGCCGCCTTCCTGGCGGCTGGGCTGATGATTGCAACGCGGTGCATCTCACCGGCAGACGCCCGGCAAAGCATCGACTGGCAAACGCTCATCACGATCGCATCCGCCCTTGGGATCGCCCAGGCGCTGCAAAAGACGGGTGCGGCGGAAGTCATCGCCCATCACATTTTTGGTATCACCGAAGGGTTAGGCCCACGTGGGGCTTTGGCGGCGGTCTACCTGGCGACCATGATCTTCACTGAGCTGATCACCAACAATGCTGCAGCCGCCCTGATTTTTCCGTTTGCGATGGCGCTGGCGGCTGAAGGTGGGTTCGATCCGCGTCCGTTCGCCATGGCGGTGGCATTTGCCGCTTCAGCCAGCTTCGCTACGCCGATTGGGTACCAGACGAATATGATGGTGTGCGGACCGGGCGGATACCGCTTCACCGATTTCCTGCGAGTCGGTATCCCCTTGAGTCTAATTTTGTTCCTGGTGGCGATTGTGTTGGTTCCGTTGATTTGGCCTTTTTGATTGAAAACGAAAATACCAGAGGAAACCGTCATGAACTCGAACAAGTCGACGCGACGTGACTGGCTGGCTGCTGCTACAGGTGCGGCTGTTTCCGTGACGCTGGCGGGGAAATTGAAGCAGGCGGTGGCGGATGCACGTTCGGCGGGACTACGGATAGGCATGTGCGACTGGTCGATGAGGCGTCAGGATACCAGCGCGTTCGAGTTGGCCAAGCAAATCGGGCTCAACGGCGTCGAGGTGAGCATCGGGACGGAGGAGAACAAGTTATGGCTGCGCCGTCCCGAGATTCAGAAGCAATACCTCGAGGCAGCCCAACGATACGGCATGGCCATTCCGTCGATCGCGATGGGTCTTTTGAACGATGTGCCTTTGATGTCCGAGCCACGGGCTGCGTTGTGGGCGGCGGATACGATTGAGGTTGCCAAGGCTTTGGGAGCGCGAGTCATTCTTCTTGCGTTCTTCATTAAAGGCGAACTCAAGGAACAGAACACCGACGACATGCGTCGCGTAACTGAAGTGCTCGCAGAGTTGGCACCTCGGGCGGAAAAGGCGGGCGTCATCCTCGCCTTGGAATCGATGCTTTCAGCGGAGGCCCACCTGAAGATCATCAACGCGGTTCAATCCAAACAAATCAAGGTCTATTACGACGCCTTCAATGCAGCCAGTGCTGGGCATGACGTACTCAAGGAAATCAAGCTGCTGGGCCGAGAGCACATCTGCCAAGTCCACTTCAAAGACAAACCCTCATTGGGGGAACCCACCGGCAAGGTCGATTGGCCGGCAACGGTGGCGGCACTCAAGGCAATTCGTTACGACGGCTGGATTGTGCTGGAAACGCCTTGCCCGAACGATGTGCTCAGCGATACGAAGAAGAATGTGGCGCTTGTCCGGCAATGGTTCGCTTGATCTGCGTCGAAAAATGGGTTCGTTTGGGTTGTCGAAGCCACGTTTCGCGACTCGTTGCTGGGTGAAAAATCCGCGTTCTTGGCGCCGGCAATCCGGTTTTTGAGGTAACTGCGGTACACTTACCGTGGGTTCGTTTCGTCAGGGCATATTTTTCCATCACCGGGATTCCTCGCGACGTCGTGTTGAACTGAGACATGGCACGATCGTCTGCCCGCAACGCTTCGGCTGGCACAGCATCTATCTGGATATCAAAGAGCCCTTGATTGAAAACACGGGCGGTGTTCCGTTTGGAGGTTGAGAAGTGGAACGGAGGGGAAAGAGTTTCACCACAGAGGCACAGAGGACGCGGAGAAAAGAAGAAGAATTTAAAATCTCAGATCTCAGAGAATCGGTTTGCTCGCAACTTAAGGATCAATATCGCGTCGCCAATGTTTTTGTGTTCTTGCATGGCCGACGAGCGGCCATGACACCCCTCTGATGAATGATCCGTGTTATGTGTTCGGGCGGCAGGAGGTGATGATTTCGTCGGCGCCTTTGTGGCGGAGGTCGGTTACGACTTGATGGGCGATTGCGGTGACATCCGAAAGAGGGCCGACGGCTTGAACGCGAACAGGTTGTGTGCCGTCGGGGTAAACGACGAGGGCTTGGCAATAGAGTTCGTCATCTTCGACCGTTACGTAGACGGCTGCGGGGGCGCGGCAGCCTGCGTCTAGGGCATCGAGTACGGCTCGTTCGCAACTGACGGCTGCGGCGGTGTCCGGGTGATTGACGGCTTGGAGGATGGCTTGAACGCGCGTGTCGTCAGCTCGGCCCTCGATGGCAAGCGCGCCTTGGCCGGGGGCGGGCAGTAAAACCGTAGGCGCGAAGGGGTGCGTGACGTGTTCGGCTAAGCCGGTGCGATTGAGACCGGCCATCGCCAGGACGGCGCCGGCACAATCGCCTCGATGAATCTTTTTGATTCGCGTATCGACGTTGCCTCGGAGTTGAACGAACGTGATATCCTTTCGGCACATCAGCAGTTGGGCTTGTCGGCGAAGGCTTGTGGTTCCTACCTGGCTGTTCGGCGGCAGGTCGTCAAACGCGAGACCGTCACAAGCGACCCAGGCGTCACGCGGATCCTCACGCGCTGGATAGGCTAAGACCGCTAATTGAGCTGGCAACTGGGTGGGCAGGTCCTTGGCGGAGTGAACGGCGATGTCGATCGAGCCATCTCGTAGGGCTTGTTCGAGTTCTTCGGTGAACAGCCCTTTGCCGCCGATCTCTGGTAACGGCTGGCCTTGCAGTTGATCGCCTTGAGTGGTGATGACTTCGGTACGAATGTCGAGTTCGGGATAGGCGTGAGTCAGTTGATCAACCACCCACTGGGTTTGTTTGCGCGCCAGCAGTGAGCCTCGGGTTCCCACCACCAATGGGGGTTTCAATATGGATGGAGTCACTTGGATCGGCTGGTTCACGTCATCGCTCGAATGATGGCCTGGGTGAACTGTTCGGTTCCGCCCGTCCCGCCGATATCGCGCGTCAGATTCTCAGGATTGGCCTCGACCAGCACTTGGTGACAGGCGTTGCGAATCTTCGTGGCGGCGGCGTTCTCGTCAAGATGATCAAGCATCATGGCACCGCTCAAGATGCACGCGAGTGGATTGGCGATACCTTTGCGTGCGATGTCCAGTGCCGACCCGTGCACGGGTTCAAAAATCGCAACGTTCTTACCGATGTTGGCGCCCGGCACAACGCCAAGCCCCCCCACGAAGCCGGCCACCAGGTTACTGATGATGTCGCCGTAAAAGTTCTCCAGCAGCAACACATCAAACTGGGAGGGGTCCTTCACGAGCTGGGCACAGCCATGGTCAATGATGAGTTCTTCGTATCCCAGACGGTCCGCATACGCAGCGTAGGCTTTTCGCGCGCAACGCAGAAACAGTCCGTGCGACTTCTTCATGATATCGGCTTTGTGTAAAACCGTGACCTTCTTACGCCCCTGTTGAACGGCTTGGTCGAAGGCAAAATGGGCGATCAGCGTGGAGGCTGTGGCCGTTGCCACTTTGAGGCTCTGGATCACGTCGGTCACGATCTCATTTTCGGTACACGAGCAGAGGCCTTCCGTATTCTCACGGATGATGAGGAGATCCATGTTGTCATAGCGTGTCTTGATGCCCGGAAGCGTGCACACCGGGCGAATCGCTGCGTAAAGGTTCAACCGGGTACGGAGACGCACGTTGACGCTTTCGTAACCTCGGCCAATCGGCGTGGTGACGGGCCCCTTGAGGGCGATGCCGTGCCCGGCGATCGATGCGATGGTACGCTCGGGCAGAACGTTGCCGCAAAACTCCAGGGCTGCAGCCCCGGCTGGCAGATTGACCCATTCGATATCGACACCGGTCGCCTCGATCACCTGCCGAGCCGCGGAGGTCACTTCAGGTCCAATGCCGTCGCCCGGCAAGAAACAGACCGTGTGGGTCATGCGGAAACCCTTTCCATTCATATGCATCGAGCTTGCAGAAAACCGGCCCGAAATCCCGCCCCGTGCGAAACTTCACAAACACCGGCTTGCGTTCCGCTGGCTGATCGCGATTATAGCGGACACAAACCGACCGGCAACGTGCTGAGTAGGCAACGGGTGGGCAAACGGGATTCGAGGAGTGACGGTTGTTCCTTGCGGTAGCAGCTCCGGCAGAAGCGGCAGTATTCGCGTTCCGCAACGACGGATGGATCCATTTCGTCGTCGAAGGGCAAAACCTTGCCCGAGGTCCGCTTGGCGTGCTGCTCTACGTGCTGTTCGTCCCGTTGTATGGGTATGTGCCTCAAGCTCACCGGGCAAGTTACCTGAGCATCACGAGTCTTCTGTTGGCGTTGGGGACGGTCGGGCCGGGCTACACCGCGACCCTCGCCATCCTTGCGCTGTTCAGTCTGGGAATCGTTCGCCAGTTCGGCACGCCATCCAAGCGGTGGTCAGGAACGGCCCTGCTGGCCCTGGTCTACAGTGCCTTGCTTGTCCACCCGCAACCACCGTGGTTACCTGCCATCCATACTCCGGAACCGCTCTATTTTTATCTGCACTGGGCGGGGATCGGCTACCTGTTTCTCCGAACGTACCATGTGCTGGCGGATGTCGCGTTGGGCCGACTGGAGCAGCCTGGTCTCGCCAATTTCTCCGCCTACCTTCTGTTCGCGCCGACCCTGCGAATGGGGCCGATTTATCGCTACCGTGCATTCGCGGAACAACTCGCCGACGGACCCGCCCAACATCGCAACTTGCTTTCAGCGTTTGGGCGGCTCGTCACCGGCCTGGTTCGGCTTGGGGTTCTCGGTATCGTCCTCAAGGAACTCCCGCTGGACCGACTCTTCCATGAGCCGCAAACCCTCTCCACGGGCCAACTCATCTTCGGACTCTATTGGGCGCCCATGTCCTTCTATCTTTGGGTGAGTGGGTACGTGGATTTGAGTATTGCCGTCGGCAAGGTGTTGGGTTTTACCATCCCGGACAACTTCGCTTATCCGTGGAAAGCGACGAACATTGCTGAATTTTGGCAGCGCTGGCACATCACCTTGAGCGAATGGCTGCGCGACTACCTGTTCCTCCAAATGATCCGCAAGCGCTGGCCGGTCGCAGTGAGCTATGTGAGCACGTTCCTGTTCTGCGGTCTTTGGCACGCACCCATTCGTTGCTACCTCTTGTGGGGACTGACCCAGGGCGTCGGCTTGGCGATTCGGCGCATGTGGCTCGATTATTGGAAACATCAGCGCAACGCGAAGTCCCCCAAGTACCAGATACTGGCGCGTGCCCGGCTTGTCGATAGCCCGCTCAGTGCCGGCATCGGTTGGCTCGTTACGTTCCACTATTTGATGTTTACGCTGACGATCGGGGTGGACGTTGCGCATGCGGGCTTGCGTTTCTTTCGGCAACTATACGTCGTTGTTGGAATCGGATAGGTAGGACGTCGCGACCTGACGAGCCAACAAACCGGCTCACCGTAAAGCACAACCGTGCGGGCGGCTTGCGACTTCTGTTATGTACAATTTGTGTATGTACACCTTGATGGCGCGACAGTCTCCACGGCTTCACATGACGGATCGTAACCATACGGGGTCATAAGGGACGCGATCTGCGAACAGCACCGCTGGGCCAGCTCGATTGGAATGTGGTTTCGCCAATCGCCGCGGGTGCCGGTACGGTAGAAGCTCTTCGGGTCGGCTTGGCCAGGTTTACGTCCGCCGGACCATTTTTCAAAGCGCGCAAACGCGTGACATTGCGCAATCGCTTGATCCGAAGCATCTACTCCGAGAAAGGCCAGGACCTTTTGGATGTGTGACGTCGGTTCAGCATGAAGATCTTCGTAACGCAGTTCCAGATACCGATCCCCCAAGGGCGGGCCGGCCTGGCGGGCGCCGCCAACATTGACCGGCCAGACTTGCGTCATGAAGTAGTGCACATACGTTTCAAACGATCGGGGATCCGATTGACCGAAGTGGAACCACGCGCTGGTGGCGACGTCGCGCGGATCGCGAACGATGTGGATGAACTTCGCATCCGGGTAAAGCTGATTCAATAAGGGGATCCCGATCGAATGCTGCGGCGTCTTGTCGCCCACCACGCGGATCCGAGCTGGATCCGACGCGGACTCGGTGACGTAGCGGCTGAACTGGCTATCGATGATCGTCCGGGCCACCAGAAGCAGATCGATATCACGCAATTGTACGATCGGCTTCATCTTCTTCTGGTGCTGATTGAACGCACGAAAGGCTTGGGTCAACATCGGAACGAGCTGCCACGCGAACGCCCCTTCACCGCAAACGACCACCTCGTCATGCCCGTTCAAAAGGTTCATGAGCCAGGTGGTGCCCGACTTGGGGCAACCCACGAGAAAGAGTTTCTGCCGCCCGGCCACGTCATCGTGCCCTTGCCGCCATTGCTGGTAAACGCGCTCGAAGCTTTCGTTCATCTCATGGACCTTGACGAAGAGAAACTTCCCAGATCACCCCCCCCAGTTATCGGTCCAAAACAACGGCTTCTGAAACTTACGCTAAAGCGTTCATTGTGCCCTGAAAATACTTCACACGGTTTTAGCGATTAATACCGTGTATGAGATGTTTTAAGAGTTTTTATGCCTTTTGTTGCATAGGGACTTTTTCCGAATCGCGGCGTGGAACAGCCCTTTTTTTCGTCCTGTTCGTGGATTCGATCGGCCGCAGTAAGCCTTGACAGCCAGCGTTAAGATGGTTAGATTTCTTTACTTGCGCCGAAAGAGGCTTGCAATGGCGGCCTGGCCACGCTGGGCCGATGATGCAAGCCTCTTTTTGCGATGCTAAGCGGAAACGTGGGTGAAGGGCTGCGATTTGCCACGGGCAAATCCCGGCTGTTTGCCAGGAAGCGTTGACAACCTAAGTTATTGCTGGAAAAGAAGATGGTACCCGTAGCGAAAACTTCAAAAGCGAGAAAAAACAAGCGACGGTCGCACCACGCGTTGTCGCGGCCTAATCTGGTCGCCTGCCCGAAATGCGGGATCGCGAAGCTGCCCCATGCCGCCTGTGAAAACTGCGGCTATGTCAGCAGCGGCGTGGCACTTGTCTTGAAGAGCCAGGAGAGCTAACCCGGATGCGCATCGGTATCGACGCGATGGGCGGGGACGCTGCACCTCGGGAGATCGTTCGTGGTGTCCTGGAGGTGTTGCCCTCGGTGAATGGCCATGAGGTGGTCCTGGTCGGGATCGAGGACGTGGTCCACCGTGAAATTGAACGTTGCTGCGGTGGATCCGGTCGGAATCTGGCTAGCTACGAGGGCCTCCGTGTCGTTCACGCCTCCCAGGTGATCGGCATGGACGAGGTGCCGGTCGAAGCGGTCCGCCAGAAAAAGGATTCATCGATCTGTCGGTTGACCAAGATGGTGGCCGACGGCGAGTTGGATGCTGTCATCAGCGCCGGGAATACGGGTGCTTTTGCTGCCGCCAGCCAGCTTCGCATGAAGCTACTGCCGGGCGTGTCGCGCCCAGGCGTAGCCGTCGTTCTGCCTTCTTTCATGGGCCCGATCATCCTTTGCGATGCCGGCGCCAACCTGACCCCCAAGCTGCACCACTTAATGCAGTATGCGATCATGGCGAGTGCGTATGCCAAGTACGTCCTGAAGGTGGAGCGGCCTCGTGTGGGCTTACTCTCCGTCGGCGAAGAAGACCTCAAAGGCACCACGCTGGTGAAGCAGGCCCACGAGCTGCTGCGGGTCAGTGATCGTGTCAATTTTGTCGGCAACGTCGAGGGACGCGATCTGTTTCGAGGCAGCTGCGATGTCGTGATTTGCGACGGTTTTGTAGGCAATATCGCGCTGAAATTGACGGAGGGCCTGGCGGAGGGACTGTTTAAAACAATCTCGAAGGAACTGGCGTTGGCAAGCCCAGAACTCGCCAAGAGCTTTGAACCCGTGGTAAAGCGTGTATGGGCCAACCACGATTACGCCGAATATGGCGGAGCGCCCTTGCTCGGCGTTGACGGCGCTTGCATCATCTGCCATGGCAGCAGTAGTCATGTCGCGATCCGAAACGCGGTCCGGGTGGCGACGGAATACTTGGAAAATAAGTTGAACTCGATCATTGCCGCAGAGTTGGCGGATGAGCCGGCCACCTCGGCGGCGAACTCGTGAAGACAACCTCATGAGCAACCGACTACCGATTATGATTCGGGGCACGGGTCATGCTGTGCCCCCACGCGTGATGACCAACGCCGACTTCGAGGCGTTTCTTGACACCTCGGACGAGTGGATCCAAACGCGCAGCGGTATTCGGGAACGCCGGATCGCGGCCGCCGACGAGAACACACTCACGTTAGCGACAAACGCCGCACAAGAAGCGATGACCAACGCAAACCTGTCCCCTCAGGACATCGACTTGATCGTCGTCGCGACCTGCACGCCCGTGACGCCGCTACCGGCCACGGCGTGTCAACTGCAGCACGCCCTTGGATGCGGCACCGTACCTGCTTTTGATCTCCAGGCGGCATGCAGCGGCTTCGTGTATGGCCTTGTGACGTCGGCCTACCTCATGCAATCCAAGCAGTACAAGAACTGCCTGGTCGTCGGGGCGGAAACGATGTCACGCATCACCGATTTTGAAGACCGTTCGACATGTGTCCTGCTGGGCGACGCTGCGGGCGCAGCCATTCTCACCCAAGCGGACAACAAGTTGAGCGGCCTGTACGATCATGCGCTCGGTGCGGACGGGGGGGGTGCCCAGTTGATCTGGGTCCCCGCCGGCGGATCAGCGGAACCCGCGAGCACGAAAACCGTGAATGAACGGTTGCATTACATGCGCATGAAAGGACGTGAGGTCTACAAGTTTGCCGTCACGCGGATGCAGGAGGTGGTCGTCAGTGCGCTGGAACGGGCAGGCATCAACGCAGAAGAGCTGGCGCTTGTCATTCCGCACCAAAGTAACCTGCGAATTATGGAATCCGCCCGGGAGAAACTTGGACTACCTCCCGAAAAAATGGTGGTCAACATTGACCGGTACGGCAACACATCAGCCGCTTCGATCCCCTTAGCACTGGATGAGGCATGGCGGGATAAGCGGATCAAACGGGGCGATTGGGTTTTATTAGCCGGTTTTGGCGCGGGCTTGACGTGGGGTTCTGCGTTGTTGAGGCTTTGACGCGCTGTTGAGGATTTGACGCGGCCGCCTCAGGAAGCTTGTGATTTGCGGGAGCAATGGGAAGATGGCAAAAAGAGCCGTTCTATTTCCAGGCCAGGGAGCCCAATCCGTGGGAATGGGCCGAGAGATCGCCGATGCTTCACCGGCGGCAGCGGCGGTTTTTGATCGTGCCAACGAGATCGTGGGCTACGACCTGAAATCACTCTGCTTTGAGGGGCCGGCCGAAAAGCTAGAGCAAACGGACATTCAGCAACCAGCCATCCTGGCAACCAGCGTGGCCATCTGGCGAGCGTTGGACAACGGCAAGGCGTTGAACGATAAGCCGGTAGCCATGGCAGGATTAAGCTTAGGCGAATATACGGCCCTTTTCGCGGCTGGCGCACTCTCATTTGAAGACGCCCTGCGTTTGGTCAAACGGCGTGGCGAACTCATGCAGGCTGCTGCTGAGGCGGTTCCGGGCGGTATGGTGACGGCTCTAGGGCTTGATGCCAAGAAGGTGGAGTCGATTTGCCAGCAAGCTTCGTCGGTAGGTGTGATAAGCCCAGCAAATTTTAATTGTCCCGGTCAAATCGTGCTTTCTGGAGCCAAGGCCGCCTGCGAGGTAGCCGCCAAGCTGATCGACGAGGCCGGGGGACGGGCAATTCCGTTGAAGGTGGCAGGCGCTTTTCATTCAGCCCTTATGAAGCCCGCTGCTGACGATTTGGCCCAGACCCTTGGACGAACCGATTTTCAAACAGGAGAAATCCCGGTTTTGGCCAACGTGAATTGCCAAAAGCATACCGATGCCAGTACTATTCGCCAATTGCTGACCGACCAGCTCACCCATCCGGTGCGCTGGCAGGAGACGATAGAGAAGCTGATCGGTGAAGGCATCGAGCAATTTATCGAGATCGGTCCGGGCCGGGTGTTGACCGGGCTCCTGAAAAAGATCTCGCGGCGAACACCGGTGGTCAACGTCAGCACCGCGGATGACCTCACCGGTATGGCAACATCGGCGAGTTGAGTGGACGAGCTGATTGAGCGATTCGGCCAAGTTCTGATCTAGTCAGGCAGCAGTCGCTTCCAAGCTGATGCGTCTGAGAGGACTCGACGCGGGACGTGTGAAAACGAGAGGAACGATTCATGCCATTGAGCAAGCAGGTAGCGGTTGTAACGGGTGGAGCACGAGGCATTGGCCGGGAAATCAGTCTCGTCCTGGCAAAGCAATCCGCCACGGTCATCGCAGTGGACCTGAATGCTGAAGGTCTTGCCGAACTTGCCGAAGAAGCGAAAAAACGCGAGCTGAGTGGGACGATCGTGCCCAAGATACTCGACGTGACCGACAAGACCGCCGTCGATGCCTTTGTCGAGGAGGTGGTCGAAGAGTTTGGCAAAATTGATATTCTGGTGAACAATGCAGGCATCACCCGTGACGGGTTGATGATGAACATGGAAGACGAGCAATTCGACCTCGTCATCAACGTGAACCTGCGTTCTGTATTCCTGATGACCCGTGCCGTAAGTCGCTACATGGTCCGTTCCCGCTATGGCCGAATCATTAACATGGCCAGTGTGTCGGGCATGATGGGGAACGCGGGCCAGGGTAACTACGCCGCCAGCAAGGCTGGTGTCATCGGCTTCACCAAGACCGTGGGCAAGGAACTGGGACGCCGGAACATTACGGCCAACGCGGTCGCCCCCGGCTTTATTGATACCGATATGACCAAGGTACTGCCGGACAAGCTCAAAGAGGAAGTCAAGCAAATCATTCCGTGCCGAAAGTTCGGTGAACCAGCCGACATCGCGGCGGCGGTTGCTTTTCTCGCCTCACCCGGAGCGAAATACGTCAACGGGCAGGTGTTGGCCGTCGACGGTGGATTGAATATGTAGTTTGTTTTTCATCTGGATCCAAGCCGTAACAACGTAATTGGGCTTGGTTCAAGCAATAGTGTCTTGACAGGAAACATTCCGAGTGGACAGGAGGATCCTCTGGTGACAGTTGAAGAAATTGAGGACAAGGTATTTACGATCGTCAGCGAGCAAATGGCCATCAACAAGGCAGAGATCACTCGCGAAACCTCGTTCGTCAACGACCTCAATGCGGACTCGCTCGATATCGTCGAACTTGTCATGGAATTCGAAGACAATTTCGATATGAGCATTCCGGACGAAGAGGCGGAAAAGATCAAAACCGTCGGCCAAGTGGTGGACTACATCGCCACACAGCAGCAGAAGTAACATCAGGGACAGAGAAAGGTCCGCATGACAAAGCGACGTGTTGTCATCACGGGTATGGGGGCGGTTACGCCCCTGGGTAACGCCGTGGATACATACTGGGACGGCCTCGTCACCGGCAGAAGTGGTATCGGTCCGCTTACGCTCTTCGATACGACCGATTTCGCGACCCGTATTGCCGGGCAGTGCCGGGATTTCGAGCCCACCCGCTGGATCGACGCCAAAGCGATCAAGCGGTTGGACCGGTTTTCGCAGTTCGCGCTTGCGGCCGCGATTGACGCAGTGGCCAATAGTGGGCTTGACTTCTCGCAGGAGGACACGTGCCGTGCTGGCGTGATCCTGGGCTCAGGGATCGGCGGCATTCAGGAGCTTCAACAACAGCACGTCCGACTGCTGGAAAAGGGCCCGTCCCGCGTGTCCGCGTTTACCATCCCAAAACTGATGGTCAACGCAGCCACCGGCAACATCTCCATCCACTTCGGCCTGTGCGGCCCGAGCAGCGCGGTCGTTACCGCCTGCGCGTCGGCCACCAATGCGATGGGCGATGCTTTGCGATCCATCCAGCGTAGTGAAAGTGACATCATGCTCACCGGCGGAAGCGAAGCCGCTCTCACTACAATCGCTATGGCTGCTTTCAACGCGATGCACGCACTCAGTACGCGTAACGAAGAACCCACACGAGCAAGTCGGCCGTTTGATAAGGATCGCGACGGATTCGTCATGGGCGAGGGAGCCGGCGTCCTTGTTTTCGAGGAACTCGAACACGCCAAGAAACGCGGGGCTCAGATCTACGCGGAAGTGCTGGGTTATGGCATGAGTGCCGACGGCAGTCATATCACGCAACCGGATGAGAATGGCAAGTCGGCGACGGTGGCTATGCAGAACTGCATCCGCGATGCTGAAATCAGCCTGGACACGCTCGACTACATCAATGCCCACGGCACAAGCACAACGCTCGGCGACATTGCTGAGACCCGAGCGATCAAACAGGTCCTGGGAGCACGAGCCAAGCAGGTCGCCGTCAGCAGCACGAAATCCGCAACCGGACACCTTCTGGGGGCCAGCGGAGGAATCGAGCTGATTGCGGGTGTTCTGGCGATCGTCAACAAGACCGTGCCTCCGACCATCAACCTGGAAATGCCGGATCCTGAATGTGATCTGGATTATGTTCCCAACTGTGCCCGCGACATGCAGGTTCGGCAGGTGATGAGCAATTCGTTCGGCTTCGGCGGCCACAACGCTTGCATACTCATCGGCGAGTTCGTGTCGTCGAAATAGGCCCTTGACGGTGGGCTTTGGAAAACCGCGGGCCCACCAGCTGGGTCTTGTTTCCAGACCTGTCAGAAGTTGTCTCGTCGCGTCAACAGGTCAAGCGTAGACCCAAATCCGCCGATAATCTTTCCAGGGAGGGCATGCGCCCAGTTTCTGCCCACATGGGGTGTGGCCCAATTGGCCCGGGATGTGTCCCAGTAAGAACAGTCGAATTGCAGCCCAATGGTTGAGAGCCAAGAAGATATTGATGCCCTATTGGCGGAGGTAAACGCTCTCGCTGACGAAGCGATTGCCGATATCGTCGGCGACGATGTTACTGTCGGACTTGACCTCACTGCTGCCAACGACCCCGAAACAGCACCACCGACCGCCGCAGAGGCAACCTCTTCAGCAACATCCGATCACCAGGCCGCGTCGACAAAACCCGCCGGCACCGCATCCCTAGCGGTCGAAGACCCGAAACGCATTCTCAACCTCGAGGTCCCGGTGATCGTCCAGCTCGCCCGCCGAACCATGCCCCTCTCGGACATCTTGGCGCTGACGACGGGTGCCATCGTCGAATTCGAAAAACCCGCCGACAGCGAACTTGATCTGCTCATCAACAACCATTACGTCGGCCAGGGGCAAGCCGTCAAGGTTGGCGAAAACTTCGGCCTACGGGTCACGAATATCGGCTCGCTCCATTCCCGAATCAAGGCCATGGGCAAGCAGTAGCCCTCTCCGCACCTAAACACCTTCACAGAATGGGCGACGTGAATGGTAACAAATTGTGGCTGCGCATCGCGTGAGCTATTACGCAATCCGCTCCCAAGCCTCCTCCAGGACACGCTCAAACGCTTCGTAATCGCCGTCCTTACGAAACAGCGTAGCTCGGCCCACACCCCGATTCAGAACATGGTACGCCAGCCCACCCATCGCATGT
>Ga0180434_10000952_pt1 | contig 42548 bp, 39 predicted proteins | sample SS_ome_7_FD_132453 | JGI IMG/M metagenome (GOLD analysis project Ga0180434, IMG submission 132453) | Hypersaline lake sediment archaeal communities from the Salton Sea, California, USA - SS_1_D_2 metaG | ecosystem: Environmental > Aquatic > Non-marine Saline and Alkaline > Hypersaline >... | reverse complement strand
GAACAACTACGGGTTCTGCTTCGGGGATCCTTATTACAAGGGAAGCCCTTATTACCGTCTGCCGGGGCGCGGAGAGGCCACACTCCACCCGAAGGTAATCTTCGAAGGGGTTCGGGAAGGGGTGGAACACGGCGGGAACAAGAGCGGGATCCCCACGGCCTGGGGTTTCCTCACCTTCGACCCCCGTTACATGGGCAAGCCCCTCGTGTTTGTCGGCACGGTGGGGCTCTTGCCGGCAACCCTTCATGGGAGGCCCTCCCACGAAAAAATGGCGCAACCCGGAGACCGGATCATCATGGCGGGAGGCCGGGTGGGCAAGGACGGCATCCACGGGGCGACCTTTTCGTCCGAGGCCATGCACGCGGGCAGCCCGGCAACAGCGGTCCAGATCGGTGACCCGATCACCCAGAAAAAGCTGGCCGATGCACAGATCGAAATCCGGGATCTGGGGCTATACAACTCCGTGACGGACAACGGGGCAGGAGGGCTGTCCTGCTCGGTGGCGGAAATGGCGCGGGAGTGCGGCGGTTGCCGGGTCGTACTCGATCAGGTGCCGATCAAGTACGAGGGCCTGCTACCGTACGAGACCTGGATCAGCGAGTCCCAGGAACGGATGACCTATGCCGTTCCCCCGGAGAACGTGGACGCCCTCTGCGACCTGATGCGGCGCAGGGGCGTGGAGGCCACCGTGATCGGCGAGTTCACGGACGACGGTCTTTGCGTCGTCGAATTCGAGGGGCGCCGCATCATGGACCTGGACATGGAGTTCCTCCACGAGGGGAACCCGCAGAAGATCCTCGAGACGACCTACACCGAGCCGGACCACCCGGAGCCTGAATTCCCGGAGCCCGAAGATCCGGCCGAAATCCTTAGGCGGATGCTGGGCAGGCTGAACCTGTGCAGCAAGGAGTATGTTGTCCGACAGTACGATCACGAGGTTCAGGCGGGTTCGGTGATCAAGCCGCTCGTGGGGAAGTATCAGGACGTGGCGAGCGATGCGGCGGTCACCCGCCCCCTGCTCGACCATCCGGAGGGCATCGGGCTGTCCCACAGCCTGTATCCGACCTACGGGGATATCGATCCGTATTGGATGGCCGCCTGCGCGATCGACACGGCGATCCGCAACCTGGTGGTCGTCGGCGCCGCACCGCAAAGGATCGCCCTTCTGGACAACTTCTGCTGGTGCAGCTCGGACGATCCGGAGAGGCTGGGCCAACTGAAACGAGCGGCCCGCGCCTGCTATGATTTCGCCGTCGCCTACGGTACGCCCTTCATATCGGGCAAGGACAGCATGTACAACGATTTCAAAGGATTCGACCAAGACGACCGGCCCGTGAAGATCTCCGTACCCCCTACCCTGTTGATCAGCTCCCTCGGCATCCTGGAAGACGTGACCCACAGCGTTACCCTGGACGCCAAGATGCCGGGAGACCGGCTCTACCTGCTGGGCACGACCCGGGACGAGCTGGGGGCATCGGAATACTATGCCCTCATGGGCGAGGCCCAGCAGGGGGAACGGTTCATTGGAAAACGTGTTCCCACCGTGGAGGCGGGACCGCATCTAAGTATCTATACGGCCCTTCATCAGGCGATCCTCGAAGGGCAGGTCTCTGCCGCGGCAAGCCTGGGATTGGGAGGCCTGGCCACGGCCGCATCCAAGATGGCCCTGGCAGGCGATCTCGGGATGGAAATCGACCTCTCCGCCGTGATCACAGAACCAGGGGGCCTTCGCGCGGACCGGATCCTGTATTCCGAGTCCCAGGGCAGGGTCCTGGTCTCCGTGAGCCCGGGAAAGGAAGAGGCCTTCCTCGCCCTTTTCGAAGGCCTTCCCTGCCGGCTGGTGGGCCGCATGCATGAGGATGCCTTTTTCAAGGTTCGAGGAAAGGACGGCAGCCCCTACATTGAGGAAGGCTTGCCGAAATTACGAGAGGCGTACAAGAAGACGTTGTGGTGGTGATACAAACGGGTATTAGGTGTTAGGTATTAGGTATTAGCTCCCATCCGCCGCCACCCAACTGGATGCGCGTCGAGGGGGATGGGGGTGGGCTAATACCTAAAACCTAATACCTAACTGCAAGGATTCAGGATTGCATACCATGGCCAAACCAAGAGCGCTGGTGCTGACAGGGTACGGGATCAACTGCGACGGGGAAACCGCCTTTGCCTTCGAGAAGGCGGGCGCAGAGGCCCGGAGGGTGCACGTCAACGACCTGATCGACGGACATGACAGCCTAAATCGATACCAGATCCTTTCCTTTCCGGGCGGATTTTCCTACGGGGACGACATTTCCTCCGGCAAGGTCCTGGCCAATCGGGTGAAGACCCATCTGGCCGAAGGGATCAAGCGGTTCATCGAGAAGGGAGGCCTCGTCATCGGAATCTGCAATGGATTCCAGGTGGTCGTCAAGTACGGGCTGCTCGGGTCACCGGAAGGGCCCATCGAAGAACAGAAATCCACGCTGACCAACAATGACTCGAGCCGGTACGAAGACCGATGGGTCCACCTTCGTCCCGAAGACGACCGTTGCGTGTTCACCCGCGGGATCGACAGGCTCTACCTCCCCGTTGCCCACGGAGAAGGGAAATTCTTCACCGACCCGCAAACGCTGGAAGGCCTCGAGGCGGCCGGCTGTGTGGTGCTGCGCTATGCGGATGAACAAGGGCAAGCCGCAGGAGGGCGATTCCCCTGGAATCCGAACGGCTCGTTGAACGACATCGCCGGTATCTGCGACCCGTCGGGGCGCGTCTTCGGGCTCATGCCCCACCCGGAGCGCCATCTGCACTTCACACAACACCCTCTGTGGACCCGGATCGCAGAGGAATACCGGAGGGAAGGCAGGCCCCTGCCCGAGGAAGGCGACGGCATGGCCCTCTTCCGCAACGCGGTCACCTTTTTCACGGACTAGGAGTCCCTTTACAGAAGGGGAAAGGGCAGAGGCAAAAGGTGAAAGGGGTCAGGGATCAGGGATCGGGGATCAGGCCCAGCCCCACGCGACCGGGAAGGAGGCTGTCGTCCCCGCCCCGGTGGAGGTCCGGTCAGTGGCCTCGTGTCATCCCGACCCAACTGCTGTCATCCCCGAGCACGCGGGGATCCAGGACGGGAGCGGGGAGGGGACGCGACCTCGGCCTCGGATACCTTCTGGCATTCGCGTGCTTCATGGGCACAGCTCTTGTCTTGTTCACGCTGACAGGCTGTACGAACAACCCGTACCGCCCTTCCGAAAAGAGCAAGAACTATCTGTACACAACCTTTGGCGAGTCACCCAAGCATCTTGACCCTGCGGTTTCGTATTCCTCGGACGAGTACGACCTCATCCTGCAGATCTACGAGCCCCCACTGCAATACCACTACCTCAAGCGCCCCTACGAGTTGACTCCCCTCACGGCCGAAGAAGTGCCTGTGCCGGTTTACCATGACCGGCATGGAAACGTACTCGAAGGGGATCCCCCATCCGACCAGGTCGGAAAAGCGGTTTACACCATTCGCATCCGGCAGGGGGTTCTCTACCAGGACCATCCGTGCTTCGCAACGGATACAGACGGCCGGCACCTCTACCACGACCTGACGGAAAACCGGCTCAGGGAAATCGAGGAGATCGACGAATTCCCGAAGAACGGCACCCGCGAGCTGACCGCCGCAGACTACGTGTACCAGATCAAGAGACTCGCTCACCCGAAGCTCGAATGCCCCCTGTTCAGCACCATGGCAAAGTACATTCTCGGCCTCGACGAGCTGGCACAGGGGCTTCAGGGAGAACTCAACCGGATCCGGACCGAGAGGAGGAAGGAGAAGGGGGCCCTGTACAACCAGGAGAGAGACGAGCGGGAGGACCCGATCCTGCTCGACCTCGACGCCTTCCCCTTGGAGGGTGCACGCGTCGTGGACCGTTACACGTACCAGATCACCCTGAAACGGAAATACCCGCAGTTCGTCTACTGGCTGGCCATGCCTTTCTTTGCACCCATGCCCCGTGAGGCGGATCGCTTCTACGAACAGGCGCCCCTCATCGCGCGCAACCTGAAGCTGGACAACCGTCCGGTCGGAACCGGCCCCTATACACTGAAGACGTACCTGCCGAACAAGGAGATCACGCTTTCTCGAAACGAGAACTTCCACGAGGAAACCTATCCGGAAGAAGGCGAGCCCGAAGACCGGGGCCGGGGACTCCTCGACGATGCGGGAAAGAGACTCCCCTTCATCGAAAAGGTGATCCACAAGCAGGAGAAGGAAGCGATCCCCCGGTGGAACAAGTTTCTCCAGGGTTACTACGACACCTCCGGCATCATCAACGAAGTGTTCGACCAGGCCGTTCAGATGAGCACCGAAGGAGACATCGCCCTTTCAGACACGATGCAGGACAGGGGCATCCGGCTCCTGAAGACCGTTACGACGGTGACCTACTATTTTGCCTTCAACATGCTCGACGACGTGGTCGGCGGGTACACCCCGGAGAAACAGAAACTCCGCAGGGCAATCTCCATCGCCGTGGACATGGAGGAATGGATTCAGATCTTCGACAACGGCCGCGGGATTCCGGCACAGGACATCTTGCCGCCCGGGATCTTCGGTCAGCGGCCCGGCAGGGAGGGCTTGAACGAATACGTATACGAGTGGGACGAAGAGAGGGGAAGGCCGCAGAGGAGATCGATCGAACAGGCAAGAGAGCTCCTGGCAGAGGCCGGATATCCCGGTGGAAAGGACGAGCAGGGCAACCCCCTGGTGGTTCACTTCGACACCGCCTGGACCGGGGCCTGGGCCAAGCCGAGAATCGACTGGCTCAGAAAGCAGTTCAGAAAGATCGACGTGGATCTCCAGATTCGTCAGACCGACTACAACCGGTTCCGGGACAAGGCCAAGAAGGGGAACTTCCAGATCCTCTTCTGGGGGTGGCACGCGGACTACCCGGACCCGGAAAACTTCCTGTTCCTCCTATACGGGCCCAACGGCAAGGCAAGGCATGGAGGGGAGAATGCCGCGAACTACGCGAACCCGGCCTTTGACGTCCTTTTTCGACAGATGGAATCCATGCAGAACGGTCCGGAGCGTCTGGGGATCATCGGCGAAATAACCCGGATCGCCGGGCGGGACGCACCCATGATCTGGGGATATCACCCGGTGGCCTTTGGCCTGTACCACGACTGGTACGGAAACGCCAAGCCCATGACGATCGGCGGCAACACGCTCAAGTACAAGCGGGTCGACCCGGAACTGCGGGAAAGGCAGCGTGAGGCATGGAACAGGCCGATCCTTTGGCCTGTGGTCGCTTTCTTCGCCGTCCTCGTGGCGGCCGCTCTGCCGGCGGTCTATGCGGCGTGGGCACGTCAAAGAAGGAGGCACGTGCCATGACCGCATACGTCATTCGCAGGATCCTGTATGCGCTCCCCATCGTGATCGGCGTCAACCTGATCACCTTTGCCCTCTTCTTCTTCGTCAATACACCGGACGACATGGCCAGGGCACACCTGGGCGCGAAACGAGTCACAGAAGAACAGATCTCACGATGGAAGCGGGAGCGAGGATATCAATTCCCCTACTTCTACAACGATGGCTGGTCCGAGACCGAGGTCCGTCAGGTCAGCGGAGGCGATGTGTCGTTGCGAATGCCTACGCAGCGTGCAGGAGAGTACAGGCTGCGTATCGAAGTCCCAAGCCCCGACAAGGGGACCCTGGACGTAGAGATCGCTGCCGGCGAGACCGCCCGCCTGCTCCTTCCGGACGGGCCCGGGCGGGGCAGAGTCCGCATCGACCTGGCAGACCCGGATCGGAAAGCGATTCTCTTCCGCCTCGAGTCGACAGAGGGGGAGTACCATGCGCTCGAGCTGTCGTTCCGTCCTTCGGAGGCAGCCCCCCTGGCGGTCGTCCGGCTGTACCTCAAGGAGGACCTCTCCTTCACGGAGCGCTTCACAGAGACCATCTTCTGGAAGAAATCGGTCCGGCTCCTCTTCTTCCGGTTCGGCACCTCGGACGACGGACGGAACATCGGCGAGGAGATCCGCAAGAGGATCAAACCGAGCCTTGCAGTGACCCTCCCGATCTTCCTGATCGGCCTCGCCGTGAACATCACCGTGGCGGGCATTCTGGCCTTCTACCGGGGGACCTACCTCGACTTCTGGGGCGTCGTGACCTGCGTCGTGATGATGTCCGTATCGATCCTGTTCTACGTAATCGGCGGCCAGTGGCTCCTCGGAAAAATCTTGCGGCTCGTGCCCGTCTCGGGCTACGACACAGGCCTCTACGCGGCCAAGTTCGTGCTTCTGCCCGTGGTGATCGGCATCATCGGCGGGATCGGAAACGGCGTGCGGTGGTATCGGACCATCTACCTGGAAGAAATGGGAAAGGACTACGTCCGTACCGCGCGGGCCAAGGGGCTTCCCGAGTCGGTGGTCCTGTACAAGCACACGCTCAAGAACGCCATGATCCCGATCCTGACAGGCGTGGTCGTGACGATCCCGTTCCTGTTCATCGGCAGTCTGGTGCTCGAATCCTTCTTCGCCATCCCGGGCATGGGCAGCTTCACCCTGGAGGCGATCCAACGTCAGGACTTCGCGATCGTGCAGGCCATGGTCTTCCTTGGATCGGTCCTGTACATCGCTGGCTTGATCATGACCGACATATCCTACACCCTCGTGGACCCGAGAATCCGGCTGGAGTAGAAAGAACGCATGATCCGATTGACCCTTGACAGCTTCCGCCTCGTCCTCCTGCCGACGGATCTCCTCCTGTTTCTCCTCCTGTTCGCAACGATCGGCTTCCTCCTGTATGCCCGAAGGAGGGAGTACTACCGGGTCGCGTGGCGCCAGATCGTTGCCAGGCCCCTTGCCATGATTTGCATGGGCATCTGCCTGCTCTACGCCTCGGTCGCTCTCCTGGACTCGGTGCGATTCCAGCAAAGGGCAACCGCACTCGACGGAACGCAACAGACCACCGACAAGGGAAACGCGGTCTACAGGCCCGAGGTCCTCACGTTGCTCGACGTCCTCTGCTCCGGCCTGCGCGAACGCACCGAGACGACCTTCTCGGCCCCCTTCGCCTCCCATCAGTTCACGAAAGAGACAATGGAACGGGCCGACGGCAGGACGATCCGGGGCTACCCAAAGCTCAAGTACGGCGGGGCCCCGCTCGCGAACGCGGAAGAGAAATGGAGGCAGGTCGGGCGAATTGCTCTCAGGGGGCTCATGCACGGGATCGCTGTGGGCGGGATGCTGATCGTCCTGGCAATCGGCTTCTTCGTTGCACGACGCCGCGTTTCACAAAACGCGAAACCGGAAGAGCCCGTAGGTTCAGGGCTCAGGGTGGGGGGCTTTCTGGCCGCGCTCGCCGTCCTTGCGGGGGTCCTGGTCAGCCTCTCCGCCGAGTACCACGTTCTCGGCACGGATCAAGTCGGCCAGGACGTGCTCTACCGTTCACTCAAGGGGTGTCGAGTCGGCTTGGTGGTCGGGACGCTGACGACCCTGATCGCAACCCCATTGGCCATTCTGTTCGGAATCATGGCCGGATACTTCGGCGGCAGGATCGATGACATCATTCAATACCTGTACACCACCCTCGACTCGATCCCGAGCATCCTGCTCATCGCAGCAGCCATGCTGATCGTCACCACCCGGGTGGAGGTCCAGCAGGCGGCCGTAGCCTCGGATACCCGGCTCCTCTGGCTCTGCGTGGTCCTGGGAATCGGAAGCTGGACAGGCCTGTGCCGCCTCCTCAGGGGAGAGACCCTCAAGGTCCGGGAAAACGAATACGTCGAGGCCGCCGAGGCCTTTGGAGTGAGCCGCGTCGAAATCATGTTCCGCCACCTTCTTCCGAACGTCATGCACATCGTGCTGATCTCGATCATCCTCAGGTTCAGCGGGCTCGTGCTGGCCGAGGCGGTGCTCGCTTACGTGGGCATCGGGGTGGACCCCTCCATGGAAAGCTGGGGAAACATGATCAACGCGGCGCGGCTGGATATCTCGCGCGATCCGATCGTGTGGTGGAACCTGTTGGCCGCCTTTGTGTTCATGTTCGGACTGGTCCTGCCGGCCAACATCTTTGGAGACGCGGTGAGGGACGCACTCGATCCGCGGCTGAAGACGGAGTAGCACAGGGGCAAAAGGCGAAAGGGTCAAGGGCAAAGGTGAAAGGGGTGGTTGACGTTTTGAAGAAGGCATTCCCACCGGCAAATGGCCGGGTGGGAAAATCTACTTGATCCGCTCTTCAATACTTGATCCATCCCTTTCGCCTTTCGCCTTTGTCCTTTCGCCTGAGAGAAACAAGAAGGGGGCAAGTCTGTATATGGGTGAGTCGGAAAGGGATTCGGAGCGGATGGCAAATGGCTAACAGCCAAGGGACAAAGGAGCAACTCATCCTGGAGGTGCGGGACCTGAAGACCTACTTCCGCACCTCGGAAGGAATCGCTCGTGCCGTGGACGGGGTGTCGTTCCAGGTCCGGGCGGGCGAGTCTTTTGCACTGGTCGGTGAGTCCGGGTGCGGAAAGAGCGTAACCGCCCTTTCGATCATTCAACTCGTCCAGGGCCCCGCCGGGTACATAGCGGGAGGGGAGATCGCGTACCAAGGGAAGGACGTCGTTCACATCCCGGAGACGGAAAAGCGGGCGCTGCGCGGCAACGAGATTTCCATGATCTTCCAGGAGCCCATGACCAGCCTGAATCCCGTCTTTACCGTTGAGCAGCAACTCACCGAGGTGATGCGGCGGCACCGGGGCCTCAGCCGAAAGGAGGCACATGACGAGACGCTCCGGATGCTGGAACGGGTGAAGATGCCGGAAGCCGGCCTGCGGCTGCGAGAGTACCCCCATCAGCTCTCAGGGGGGATGAAACAGCGCGTGATGATCGCCATGGCCCTGGCCTGTCATCCCGGGCTTCTGATTGCCGACGAACCGACGACAGCACTCGACGTAACGATCCAGGAACAGATCCTCTCCCTGATGCGGGAGCTTCGCAAAGAGTTCGGCACCGCTGTGTTGCTGATCACCCACGACCTCGGCGTTGTCGCCGAGAACGCAGACCGCGTGGGCGTGATGTACGCGGGAAGGATCGTGGAGGAAGGCAGCCTGGAGCAGATCCTCCGCAGCCCGGCGCATCCATACACGGTGAAGCTGCTCGATTCGCTCCCGTCCGCCGGAAAGCGGAAGGAGGCCTTGCAGACCATCGAAGGGAGGGTCCCGCCGGCCACGGACTTCCCTGCCGGCTGCCGGTTCGAGCCCCGTTGCCACAAGGCGATGGAGATCTGTCGGAAGATCGATCCGGCGCTGATTCCTGTCGAGAATGGGCAGCGGGCCGCCTGTGTCCTCTACGATGAAGATCGAATCGGTCGCCGACTCTCTCCGGGTGAGGTGCGGGATCAGGCGCCTCCGATACCGCGAGAAAAGGACTTGGTGGATCCCTCTCCCCTGGTCACTGTGCGGGATCTCGAGCTCTGGTTCCCCATAAGGCGTGGTCTGTTCAAGAAGACGGTGGGCCACGTCCGTGCAGTGGACGGAGTGGACCTGGCAATGTCCAGGGGCAGGACATCGGCGCTCGTCGGCGAATCCGGATGCGGCAAGACAACCCTTGGAAAGGCGGTCCTCCAGCTCCTTCGCCCAACTGGAGGATCGGTCGTGTTCGATGGAGCCGAACTCACCACGGTCGCGAGAGCCGAGCTCAAGCCTTTTCGCCGCAGGCTCCAGATCATCTTCCAGGACCCATTCAGCTCGCTCGATCCCCGGATGATGGTAGGGGAGATCCTGATGGAAGGCATGGCAGCACACCGGCTGGGAAGGTCGCGGTCGGAGCGCTTGGCAAGGGCAGAAGACCTCATGGACAGGGTGGGACTCGACCCGCAGATGGTCCACCGGTATCCACACGAGTTTTCGGGAGGGCAGCGTCAACGGATCGCTATCGCTCGCTGTCTGGCCGTGGACCCGGAACTTATCGTGTGCGACGAGGCGACGAGCGCCCTGGATGTTTCGGTCCAGGCCCAGATCATCAACCTGTTGAAAAAGCTTCAGTCCGAGTTGGGCCTGACGTATCTCTTCATCACCCACGATCTTTCGGTGGTGGAGTACCTGGCAGACGAGGTTTGTGTAATGTATCTCGGGCGGATCGTGGAACGGGGCCGGACCGAGGAAATCTTCCTGAACCCGATGCATCCTTACACGCGGGCGCTCCTCTCTGCGGTCCCGCAGATCGACCCCTCAACAGGGGTGAAGAAGATCCGGCTCTCGGGCGATACGCCTTCGCCGGTCCATCCCCCTTCAGGCTGTCACTTTCATCCCCGCTGCCCGGAGGCGATGGAGAGATGCTCGAGCGAGTATCCGTGTGAGTCTGAGTTTTCCGAAACCCATTCCGCGTGTTGTTGGTTGTATGAGGGAAAGGGAGAAGGCTAAAGGTGAAAGGGCACAGGGACCCGTAGCTGTCATTCCTGCGCAGGCAGGAATCCCTCAGCTTAATGCCGGACATTGCCACGCTTGGCTCACAATATCTGCGTCTTGACCGGGCACGGGCACGCACACGCACACGGCACGAACCCGTGGCAGCGGCTGGGAGCTAATGGCCGATAGCGATGAGGAGCTAAGGATGCACACTGTACTCATCACCGGGGCCAGCGGGTTCGTGGGAGAGAACCTTGCCCACCGCTTCGCGCGGGAAGCCGAAGTTGTTCTGGCTTACGCAACCCAGAGACCGCGGGCTGTGACGGAGAAGGCCTATTCCGTGGATCTCGCCGTGCGCGACAACTTCACGGAGGCCCTTGGAGATCTCACCGTAGAGGCGGTCATTCATGCAGCGGCCATGGTCAGCCCGGACCTTTGTGAGAAAGACCCGCGTACGGCGCAGGCCGTCAACGTGGAGGGCACCCGGGAGGTCGCCCATTGGGCAGAGGCAAGGAACGCCACGATGGTCTATTTCTCAACAGACCTCGTCTTCGACGGGAAAAGGGGCAACTACAACGAGGAGGATTCCCCGGCCCCGCTGAATGTATACGGCAGGTCCAAGCTCGCGGGCGAAGAAGAGGTTCTTCGGATCTGTACCCGTGCAGTGGTCGTAAGGCTGGCCTTGAGCTACGGCACGACCCGGGGAGCCAGGGGGGACTGGACTTTGTCCATGCGCAGGGCCCTCGATGCAGGCGAGACACTCCACCTGTACACAGACCAGTTCCGCACCCCTGCGTATGTGGGCGACACGGCAGAGGCGGTCTTCCGGCTGGCCCGGTCCGGCAGGAGCGGAATCTATCACATGGGCGGCGGAGAAAGAGTCAGCCGATACGGTTTCGGCCAGACATTCTGCCGCATCTTTGGCCTCGATGAAAGGAGGTTCCTACCGGCCCGCATGGAGGAGAACCGGATGGACGCACCCCGGGCAACAGACTGCTCCCTTGACACGGAGAAGATCTCCCGGGAAATCGGCCTGGTCCCGTGCGGAGTCGAACAGGGCCTGCGTTTGCAGAAATTGGAGGAAGAAGCCCTTGCAGAAGCAGACCGGTCCCCTCCTGGAGATTGAGGGGCTTCGGACCGGATTCCGGACCCGCACGGGCCCGGCCTGGGCCGTGGACGGAATCGACCTGACCGTCCGCCGGGGAACGACGGTCTGTCTCGTCGGGGAATCCGGCAGCGGCAAGACCGTTACCGCCCTGTCGATCCTTCGGCTGGTGCCGGACCCGCCCGGCCGGATCGCGGCGGGGAGCATCCGGTTCGAGGGAGAGGACCTGCTCGAGATGGCGGAAAAGGAGATGCGCCGCATACGAGGGAATCGCATCTCCATGATCTTCCAGGAACCGATGACCTCTCTGAATCCCGTGTTCACAATCGGCGACCAGGTGGCTGAGGCGATTCGTCTTCACCAGCGGATCTCTCGCAAAGAGGCAGAAGACAGGGCTGTCTCCATGCTGGCCCAGGTCGGGCTTCCGTCCCCCGAGAAGGCAATGAAGGACTACCCGAACAAGCTGAGCGGTGGAATGCGGCAGCGCGCAATGATCGCCATGGCGTTGAGCTGCCGCCCGGACCTCCTGATCGCGGACGAGCCGACCACGGCCCTGGATGTGACGATCCAGGCACAAATTCTCGACCTGATGAGAGCGTTGCAGGAACAGATGGGCATGTCGATCCTGTTCATCTCCCACGACCTGGGCATCGTTGCCCAGACAGCCGACGAGGTCGCCATCATGTACGCGGGCCGCGTTGTTGAGTATGCACCGGTCGCTGCCTTGTTCGCGGCCCCCCGTCATCCCTACACGGTCGGCCTCCTGCGTTCTCTTCCACGAAAACGAACCGATTTCAGCAATCGCCGCCCCCTGGAAGCGATCGCGGGGAGGGTCCCGGATCTCACCCGCCTTCCCCGGGGTTGCCGCTACCAGGACCGTTGTGAATGGGCCGTGGACAAATGCCGAAAGGAGGAGCCGCGGCTCCTCTGGTTTGATGAAGCAGAGAGCCTTCGCCGGGGCTCTGCATGCTGGAGGCACCCCGAGATTTGCGTGAAGACGAAACCCTGCTAGAGGCCAAGGGCCTGAAGAAGACCTTTCCCGTAAGGTCCGGCGTCCTCGGACGGGCCACCGGAGATCTGCGGGCCGTGGACGGGATCGATCTCACGATCCGTAAGGGCGAGACCCTGGGCCTGGTGGGGGAGAGCGGTTGCGGCAAGACCACCCTGGGGCGGACACTGCTGCGCCTCGTCGAGCCCTCCGCAGGCTCGATCTTCTTCGACGGCAGGGAAATCACGCATCTGCCGCAGGAACCCATGCGAAGGCTCAGGCGCGAGATGCAGATGATCTTTCAGGACCCCTATTCCTCCCTGAACCCGAAAATGCGCGTGGGCCCGATGATCGAAGAGGGGATGCTCGTCCACGGCCTGGGCAACCGTAAGAAAAGAAAGGAGAGGGTGGCCGAACTCCTGGAGGTCGTGGGCCTCAGGCCCGACGCCGCAGGCAGGTACCCTCATGAATTCAGCGGGGGCCAGCGGCAACGCATCGGCATCGCTCGGGCATTGGCACTCCTGCCCAAGCTGGTCATTGCCGACGAGCCGGTCTCCGCGCTGGACGTCTCGATCCAGGCCCAGATATTGAACCTGATGATGGATCTGCAGGGATCCTACGGGCTCACCTACTTGCTGATCTCTCACGACCTTCGTGTCGTAGAGCATATGTGTGATCGCGTGTGTGTCATGTATCTCGGAAGGATCGTGGAGATCGCGCCAAGCGCCTCGCTGTACATGAGCCCCTGTCATCCCTACACGCAGGCCCTGCTCGCGGCCGTGCCTGTGGCCGACCCGAACCGGAAGCCCTCTTCCGAAGCCCTTCGGGGCGACGTGCCGTCTCCGCTGGCCCCACCTCCGGGTTGCCGCTTTCACCCCCGATGCCCGAACCGCGTGGAGAACTGCACCCGGGCGGTGCCCAGCCTCGGGGAAGTTCGTCCGGAGCACTTCGTCGCCTGCCATCTTTATGCGGGATCGAACGATTAGGGAACAGGGATCAGGGGTCGGGGTTCAGGCCCTACCCAGCCCCCCTGCGTGAACATCACGGAATTCGCAGCAGCGCTATTGATCCTCTCCTTGTCCAACGCTTCCGGGGGCGGGAAGCGGGGCCTGGCCCCTGCGCCCGATCCCTGGCCCCTCACTTCTCTTCCCTTCGCCTTTGCCCTTTCACCTGCTTTCTCTACACCGTGTCCTTCTGTTCACGAAACACCAGGGTCGTGAACAACCCACAACAACCATCCTCTCGGCCCGGTTCACGCCGGAGGCTCCGCAAACCCTCTGCCGGAGCCGTCCTCCACGGTGTCCGCTTTCTTCTCGAAACACCTGAACCCTGTCGGAACAGATCTTGCTCGTTCCGGACCCGGTAACCTCCCCGTCTCTTCACTACAATGCAAAGGAAGAGCCATGAAAGCCTCGGGCAAAGCCAGAAACAGATTCAGGTTCCACGGACCTGAATCGAATACGGAAGCATTGGATTCCGCTCCGACCCTTGACAAGAAAATGCAGGAGAGCCGATTCGTCATCACTGGGTCCTATTTCGTGCTGGGCGGCCTTGCCTATGCAATCGGCGCGGTGGACGGAAACATCCTGAAGGTACTGTGCGCCATCGGCATCATGCCACTGTCGAGCCTTGTCTCGATCAGGTGGATGCACGGGATGCCGGACCTTCAGGCCAGGATCACTGCTTTCAACCTGGTCCTGGACATGCTCTTGACGTCCTGGGTCGTCTTCTGGACCGGCGGCGCCCTCAGCCCCTGCCTCCCCTTCTATCTCACCACCGTAATGGCCGCCTCCTTTCGGTTCGGCCCGCGAGGCAGCCTGCTCTGCACCCTGGTGGCCGTCACCTGCTATTGCACAGTGGGCACCCTGGATCCGGACATTCCCAACACCCTTCACGGCATGGCCGGCACGGCCCTGCGGATCGCCTTCCTGTTCGCCGCTGCGGGTTTCGGAATTCGGGCCCTTCACCAGAAGCTCGAACGCTACCGAAAGGAGAAGACCCTGAATAGAGAGCTGGAACGGGCCAACCGGGAACTCACAGCCGCCTACCAGGACCTCCAGGCGACGCAGGATCAGCTCCACCACGCAGAAAGACTCGCGTCCATCGGGCGGCTCGTGGCCGGTGTGGCTCACGAAATCAACAACCCCATAAGTTTTATCTATGGAAACCTGATCCATCTTCAGACATACGTGCAACGGCTCAAGTCCCTTCTCCGCTTCGACGACAATCTCCCCCTCCCGTCCCCCTTCCGCGAGGAGCGAGAGGAAGCCAAGAAAGCGATCGATTACGAATACCTGCTCGAAGATCTCGAAGGTGCCTTGGGATCGTCCCGCAACGGGGCGGAAAGGATTCAAAGGATCGTAGAGGCGCTGCTCGATCTCTCTCGCGTCCGCAAGGCCACATTCCGGGATGTGGATCTCCGAGAGCCTCTGGAAAACGCCCTGTGCATCCTGGCGAGCAAGCTCAAGGGGGACATCGAGGTCAGGCGCGAATACGCCGAAACGAGCACCGTTCGTGGAGACCCGAACGAACTCGGCCAGCTCTTCTTGAACCTCCTGACAAATGCCCTCGATGCGGTCGAAGGAGGTGGAACGATACGGGTGAGGACCCTTGGCCGGCAAGACGGGAAGAACATCGGCAGGGTCTTCGTAGAGGTCGAGGACAACGGCCCGGGGATTGACCCTGAGGATCGGGACCGGATCTTCGAGCCCTTCTTCACGACCAAGGACGTGGGCAAGGGCACGGGGCTCGGCTTGTCGATCGCCTACAGTATCGCCAAGCGACACAAAGGCGAATTGTCAGCGCTGGCCGCTTTTCCCAAGGGCACGCTCTTCCGGGTCTCGTTACCCGCACCCTAATGCAGCTTCCGTCCCAAGGCGAAAGGACAGAGCGTCGTCTTGCGAAAAAAAGAGTTGCACGATGCATTTAGAATATGCATATTTGTACATATTAATCATGCATATTCTTGCGTAAGGATCCCGCCATGCGAACCACGCTGAATATCGACGACGAGTTGATCGAACAGGCAAGCAGGCTCACGGGCATCAAGGAGAAGACAGCCCTGGTGAAACTTGGTCTTCAAGCATTGATTGCCCGCGAAAGCAGCGCGCGACTCGCCAGGCTCGGCGGGACCGAAAAAGAATTGAAGGCTCCGCGCAGGAGAAGGCCGGCCCGTGCCTGAGATGATCCTGGTCGATACATCCGTTTGGGTGTCACATCTGCGGAAGGGGAATCCTCGCCTTGCGGATTTGCTCGAAGAAGGAGGTGTGCTCGTTCACCCCTTTGTCATCGGCGAGCTGGCTTGTGGAAATCTGAAGAACGGAGCCGAGATTCTATCCCTTCTCCGTGCCCTTCCTTTGACCGCCGTGGCGGAACACGAAGAGATCATGCTCTTCATTGAGAGGAACGGCTTGATGGGAAGGGGGCTCGGCTATGTTGATGTGCACCTGCTCGCTGCCGCAGTTCTGTCGGACGTCCGCCTCTGGACAGCGGATAGATCCCTTCGCCAGGCTTGCGAAGACCTCGAATTAGGATGATCTTGGGGAGCACTCGATTCACCGTCTTCGATGAAGGGCTTCCTGTTGGCCTTGCAACTTCGACGTCTTTGTCAAATGTGTACAGGCTGTTGCCCGAATCCGCCGGAGTTCGGGGACAGGCACCGATCTCCTTCAGACAACCACCAAAGATAGCAGAGATAGGTGCCTGTCCCCGAACTCGAGAGCGCGGTTTCGACAGGATCCTGTTTGGGCAGCAGCCCGTGTAGGTTTGACCCCTACCCGCGGACAGTTTTGCGAATACAACCGGCAGTTGTATAATCGCAGCCTGCCTTTTTCGGTTGCTTGGAGACCCTCAACGTGAACATCGATTTGCACATCCACAGCACGGCCTCGGACGGATCGCTGACGCCAACACAGGTCGTGCAGGAAGCTCGGCAGGCAGGTCTGAGCGTCATATCGGTCGCAGACCACGACACGACGAGCGGTGTTGCCGAGGCGTTGGCGGGGCAGGATGCACACGGCGTCATCGTCGTGCCCGGCGTGGAGATCAGCGCCTCACACCCTTCCGGAGAGGCGCACATCCTCGGCTACTGGATGGACCACAACGATTCGGCCTTCCAGGCCTTTCTGGAAAGGCCACGATCCACGCGCGGCCCCAGGATCGTCGAGATGTGCAAGTGCCTGCGTGGTCTTGGCCTCGAAGTCCAGGCCGAGGAGGTCTTCGAGGAGGCGGGCGGCAAGGAAACGGTGGGCAGGCCGCACCTTGCCAAGGTGTTGCTCGCAAAGGGGTACGTGAAAGACATGGAGGAGGCCTTCCGAAGCTACCTCACCAAAGGGGCCCCTGCTTATGTGAAGAGAATCAAGAACAGTACGGCAGAGACAATCGCCGCGATTCACCGGTTCGGAGGGATCTCGGTAATCGCCCACCCGGGCCTTCTCAAGGATCCCGGGCTCGTGGACAGCCTCATCCAGGAGGGGGCCATGGGCATCGAGGTGCTGTGCCACGAACATGACGGTGCAGCTGTGGAAAGATACTCGGAGATGGCCGACAGGAATGGGTTGCTGAAGACGGGTGGCTCGGACTACCATGGCGACATGCTGGAGAAGTCTTTTCGTCTCGGCGATCTCAAGGTACCCTACCCGTTCTACCTCGAACTCAAAGCGGCCAAGGCCCGCATTCAGTCCCCAACAAGAGACCGGTAGGCCTTTTCGATCCGGTCCCAGTTGTGCTCCCGGTCGAGGGCCCAGTACCTGCCCATGACCGTGACCACTTCCCCCAATCCCAGTTCGGCAGCCTTCTGTTCCACCTTGTCGACGTAGATCGCACCGCTCGCAGGTTTCTCCCCTCTTCTGCCCAGCAGGCTGTGGATGCAGACCGTCCTCACCCCTTCGCGCTTGGCCATCTCCATGAGGGCGAAGAGGTGATCCAAAGAGCCGTGGGAGCTGTAGAAGGAAACGATGCCCAGCAGGTGCAGTGTCTTTCCTTCTCCCCGGCAAGGGGCCATGGCCCAACGAAAGGCCTCGTTTTCATGGAATGCACCGGTACGAATGGCCTCATCGATACGCACTCGATCGGAAGGGACCACCCTGCCCGCCCCAATGTGCAGATGACCGGACTCGGAGTTGCCGACACTCCCCTCGGGCATACCAACCGCCATCCCTGCGGCCTCCAGCAGGGTCCACGGACAGGTCTCCGTCAGGCGGTCCATTGTGGGCGTGGGTGTCTGAGCGATGAGGTTTCCCTCCTCGGTCGGCCTGTAGCCCCAGCCGTCGAGAATCAACAGCAGCACTCCAGGCTCGCCTTCACACAGGCTTCCGGCTCCCTTCCGAAGCCCCTCCACAAGGCTGCGGCCCGTCATTTCCTCCGGAATCGGGATGCCGAGGACATCCAGGACCGTAGGGGCCACGTCGACAAGAGACCCCCCCGACCGGAGCTCGATCGGGGCCGCTCCGTCCGGCGGGACGATCAGGAAGGGCACCAGGCTGTCGCTGTGCCCTGTGTCGATGGTCCCGTCCGGGTACAACCTCTTTTCCACGGTCCCATGATCCGCCGTAATCAACGTCACGTACCCCTGCTTCTTCGCCTCTTCCACCACGATTCCCGCCTGGGTATCCACCACCTTGATCGCCGTACCCACGGCCGCTTCGTCCTCCATGTGTCCCACCACGTCCACGTTGGCGAAGTTGCCCAGCACGAACGAATACGCTCCTTCATGCAACTTTTCCACCAGGGTATCGGCCACCTCCGAAGCGCTCATTTCGGGCAGCTCGTCGAAGTTCTGCACCTCTTTGCTGGAAGGCACGAACACGCGGTCCTCGAGGGGAAAGGGTTCCGGGGCCTTTCCGTTGAGGAAGTAGGAAACGTGAATCGCCTTCTCTGATTCCACGACACGGACCTGGCGCTTTCCCCGATTGCTCAGCACTTCGCCGAGCGTGTTCTTGATCTGTCCGATCGGGGGAAACCCCACCCGGACGGGCAAGGCTTCCTCATACTCGATCATCGTTGCCATACGGGCGGGACGACCGGAAGCCCTTTCGAAGTGGCTGAAATCAGGATCCGCGAGTGCCTGGGTAAGCTGTACCTCCCTTTCGCCGCGGATGTTGTAGAAGATCACACACTCCTCTTCCCGAATCGCACCGGCGAGGTCCCCGCCGGCATCCACGGAAACAATCGGCTCGAAAAGCTCGTCTTCCTGACCTTGTGCATACGCCTGCCGAACAGCTTCGGCCATCGTCGCCACGTCTTTGCCAATATTCACTTTGCGCATCGTCTTTGCCTTTGTTCTATTCGTTGTGCCCTTCGTATCCCTTTTTGGGTATTAGGTTTTAGGTATTAGCTCCCAGCCCTTGCCACCACCAGGACTCTCGACCGTCCTCGTCCTCCTCCTCGTCCTCGAACAGGGAGGAGCTGGGGCGGGCTAATACCTAACAGCTAATACCTAACACCTGTCTTTTCGCTTATTCCAGCCTCTCCCTCGACTCTTCGTTCCACGGGTTGTGCTTCAGTGCCTTGCCGTATGCGGCCCTTGCCTCGTCCCAGGAATCGAGCGCCTCCCAGTACCGGCCTTCACGGGTGTAAACCTCGCCCAACCAGTAAGGATGGCCTTGGAACAGGACTTCCGCCTGATGAAGCAGAATGATGGCCTGCCGCGTCTCCCCTTCCCTGGAACGGATCTCTGCCAGATAGAGATAGCAGAACGGGTTTCTCGGATCCACGGACAAGGCCTTCTCCAGCCTGTCTTCCGCCTCCTGCAACCTCCCTCCCCGGAGCGCCCGGTATCCCTCGGCCGCGAGGCGGAAGGAAGCAGCCCGATGGGCAGGGGCATCCACCGGAACCGTCTCAACCGTGAAGGACCGGTCTTCCAGAACCGCCCTCTTGAGCTCGGCTTCGCGGGCCGATTCCCTGCTGAGGGCGGCACACCCGGAGATCAGCAGGGCTCCGAGCAGCAAATATCCGAAGGAGAGATACCTTCCGCTTCTTATGGGAAACGGGCCACCCACAGCCTGTCACCTCCCCAAGAGATGTTGGTGGTTCGTGAACAGCTTTGTGTGCTCATCCATAGGCTCACGAAAAAAAGGGAGGCTGGAAGAACCTCCCTTTGCTGTCTGCATTGTCTCCGATCGCCCGGCCGATATCAACGCGCCCTTTTTGCCTTCTTGACCGGCTTCTTGGCCTTCGTCGTGACGGTCTTCTTGGCCGTCTTCGTCTTGGCAATCTTCTTCACAGCCTTCTTCTTGACTATCTTCTTCACGTTCTTCTTCTTCTTGATCGTCTTCTTCGCTGCGGCCGCCTTCTTCAAGGCAGGGCCTTTGCCCGGCTTCTCAAGGGCCAGCTTGACCGCTTCGCCGATTTCGTCCACCGGAACGAATTTCATCTCCTTGCGTACCGACTCCGGCAGCTCCTCGAGGTCCTTCTTGTTCAGCTTGGGAAGCAGAATCGTCTTGATCCCTGCCCTGTGGGCTGCCAGCGCCTTCTCCTTGATCCCGCCTACGGGAAGAACCTTGCCTCGCAGCGTAATCTCACCCGTCATGGCCACGTCCGATCTCACCCTGCGGCCTGTCAGCAGGCTGCACAGGGCCACCACCAAGGTGACACCCGCGGAAGGGCCGTCTTTGGGAATGGCGCCGGCCGGCACATGGACATGGAGGTCTGCCGTGTCGAAGAAATTCTTCTCGACCCCGAGTTCGGAAGCGTTGGCCCGGATGTAGCTCAAGGCAGCCTGAGCACTCTCCCTCATCACGTCGCCGAGCTGGCCCGTGATGATCAGTTGCTTCCTGCCTTCCATCCGGGTTGCCTCCACGAACAGAATGTCCCCCCCTGTCGGCGTCCAGGCAAGCCCGGTGGCAATCCCGGCCACCGTCATACGCTCGGCCGTATCGGAAAAGAACTTGGTCGGCCCCAGGTATTCGCTCACGTCCTTCGCATCGACACGGGCAGACTCGGTTTCCCCTTCCGCCACCTGCCGAGCCACGGCTCGACAAATCGAGGCAAGCTCACGCTCCAGGTTCCGGACACCCGCCTCCCGCGTGTAGTCCTGGACGACACGGCCGATCGCCTTGTCCGTGATCTCGAGCTGCTCGGACTTCAGGCCGTGCTCCTCCACCTGTTTAGGGAAGAGATACTTTCTGGCGATCCACCCCTTTTCCTCCTGTGTGTACCCGGGAAGTTCCAGGACCTCCATTCGGTCACGAAGGGGAGCGGGGATGGTGCCGAGCTGGTTGGCCGTTGTAATGAAGAAGACCTTCGACAAGTCGAAGGGCACTTCCAGGTAGTGGTCCGAGAAGCTGAAATTCTGTTCCGGGTCGAGCACTTCGAGCAAGGCCGAGGAAGGGTCCCCGCGGAAGTCGGCGCCGATCTTGTCGATTTCGTCCAGGATGAAGACCGGGTTGTTCGTACCCGCCTTCTTCAATCCCTGGATCACCCTGCCCGGCAGGGCCCCCACATAGGTCCTCCTGTGGCCACGGATCTCTGCCTCATCGCGCACCCCCCCCAAGGACATACGAATGAACTCCCGGCCCAGGGCCCTTGCGACGGACTTTCCAAGAGAGGTCTTGCCCACGCCGGGAGGGCCTGCGAAGCAGAGGATCGGGCCTTTCATGTCCTTCTTGAGCTTTCGTACGGCCAGATATTCGAGGATCCGCTTCTTGACCTTTTCCAGATCGTAGTGATCCTCGTTGAGGATGCCTTCCGCCTTCTTCACGTCCAGATCATCCTCGCTGGATTTGGACCAGGGCACCTCGATCAGCCAGTCCAGATAGGTCCGGGAGACGGAGTACTCGGGCGCGGCCGGATTCATCATGCTCAACCGGTCCACCTCCTTCTGGGCGGCCTTCTCCGCGTCGGGGGGGAGATCCGCCTCGGCGATCTTCGTGCGCAACGTCTCGATCTCGGCCGTCTTCTCGTCCTTTACCCCGAGCTCCTCCTGAATCTTCTTCAATTGCTCGCGGAGGATGTGTTTTCGTTGCTCCTCGCCCATTTCCCCCGCGATCTCTTCCTGAATCTTCTTGCTCACTTCCATCTTCTGGATTTCGCGGTTCACCAGGACCATCACCTTCCGGATTCTCTCCCGCTGGCGAAGCTCCTCGAGGATATCCTGCTGATCCGCCGGAGGCACGGGCATGTTGGCAATCACGAAGTCGGCGAGCCTTCCCGGATCCTTGATGTTCATGGCCGTCATCAGGGCAGGGGAGGGGAAATTGGGGACCAACTCGGCCAGGCGCTGGAAGACCTGCCGCAAGCCGGACATGAGGGCCTCCATGTCACTGTCATTGGAGGGCACTTCTTCGAGCTTCTTGACGCGTGCGACAAAATAGGGTTCCTGTTTCGTGTACTCTTCGATCCGAATCCTCGACAGCCCCTGTACGAGGAAACTCACCCCCCCCGTGGGCAGCTGCATCATCTTCAGCACCTTGGCCGCCGTGCCCACCCTGGACAGGGTCGCAATTTCCGGCTCCTTGTCCGCCTCGGGCTGCTGGTTTGAAGTCACTCCGATCAGCGTGTCCTGGACCACGGCCTCGTCGACGAGCTGGATGTAGTTCTTCTGCCCCACCATCAAGGGGGCAGCGATTCCAGGAAACAGAACAACACCGGAAAGGGGCAGAATGGGGAGCTCTTCAGGGATCGAGATCTTTTCGGCGCCTGCCTCGTGATTGTCCAATGCCGTCGGGTCTGTTTGCGGATCCATTCTCTCCCCCCGTTCAGTAGGATTCCTCAGGCTCAATCACGATTTCGACCGGTTCCTTCTCCTTCTTCGGAAGAAGAACCTCCAAGAGCCCGTTTTTGTGCTCTGCCTTTATGCTTTCCACGTCAAGGTCCTGAGGAACCCGGAACAGCTTCTGAAAAGGCCCGTAGTCGATCTCCATCCGGTGGAACCGCTTCATCCCGGGGACCGGTTTTCTCGTCCTCACACCGGAAATCTGTAACAGATCTCCCTCGCGAACAATCTTGATGGCTTCCCTGTCCAACCCGGCAAGCTCCATCAAGATCACCACGGTATCTTCCGTCTCCACGATGTCCGTGCTCGGCGTCCATCCTTCCCGACCGACGAATCGGTTGTGACCAAAAGGGTCGAGACAACACTCCCGGCCCTCCTCGTCGTTTCGGAAACGGACGGTAAAGAGCTTTTTCGATCGATCCATGACGCCTCCTCCGGGGACCGTGCGGGAAGACCGGTCTCCCATTCCATGTGCATAGGCCGTGATTTTCTTCTTATAGCGCATCACGCCGTGAGAGTCGAGTTCCGGGAGAAACCAGACAAGACGTGTCATCGAAACCAGTCCAGCACCTTCCGAAACACGCCTCTCCGCGGCTTCTTCCCGGTCCCCTTCCCGGTCGAATCGTCCGGATGGAGGGGACAGGGCAACCTTGGCTCTGTTCCCTCGACAAAGACCTCGGTAATCGTATCCGTACAGGCCTTTGTGGCCGTGAGACCGCTCAGGCGATCGATCTCGACAGAGACGACCCCGGGCGGGGGCACAAACTCCTCTGTAACGAGCCAGTCAGCGGTGTTCCGGATGAAATCGGCCCAGATGGGCAGGGCCGCCTGAGAACCACTCCGCCCGATGCTTTTCGGCTTGTCAAAGCCCACCCAGACCAGTGCGCTCAATCGAGGCGTATACCCGGCAAACCAGGCATCCCAGCTCTCGTTGGTCGTCCCTGTTTTCCCTGCCGCGGGGACCCCTATCTTGCCGGAAACGGAGCGTGCCGTCCCCCGCTCGAAAACCCCTTGCAGGATGGAGGTGATCACGTAGGCAACCTCCGGGGAAATAGCCTGCTGGAGGTCCATGGGCCTTCTCTCCAGGAGGGCGCCTTCCTGGTTCAAGACCTTCTTGATGGCCCGGGGCCGGGCCAGGACTCCATGATTGGCAAAGGCCCCAAAGGCGGATGTCAACTCCAGGGGTTGGGTCTCAAAGGCCCCAAGGACCAGGGAAGGTGCGGCGTCCATCGGTGAGGTGATGCCCAGACTCCGGGCGGTCTCGATGATCCCTTCCAGGCCGGTGCGCTGACTCAGCCGGACGGTTGCACAATTCAGTGAGTTCTCCAGAGCGGTACGCACGGTCACCTTGCCGAAGTATTGATCGTTGAAGTTGCTCGGCCTCCAGGACTTTCCCTCGTAACGGATGCGTATCGGCTCGTCCCGAAGGATGGAAGAGGCCGTGAAGCGAGGCGCCTTGCCACCGCCCTCCAGGGCCGTCGCATAGACGATCGGCTTGAACAGGCTGCCCGGCTGACGGCGGGCCTGGACCACCCGGTTGAACTGGCTCGTCTGGTAGTCTCTTCCCCCGATCATGGCACGAATAAAACCGGTTTGCGGTTCGATGGCCACCAGGCATGCCTGGAGATCCTGTTCGGGATCCTCCCCCTTCGCTCGCCTGAGGGACGGGACCTGTGCCTCCAGGCGTTCCAGACCCTTCTTCACACTCTTCCTTGCCTCGTTCTGCATCTCCACATCCAGCGTCGTAAAGATCAGGAGGCCTTCTGATATCAATATGTCGAGCGAGTATTCCTTCTCCAGTTCCTTGACCAGATAATCGACGAAGTACGGGGCATCGTTGCGCTCCGGCTGGAAGGCCCGGACCTCCACAGGCGTCTTCTTTGCCTCTTCGTACTGCTCCTCCGAGATCTGTCCGGAACCCCACATTCTCTTCAGAACGCTGTCCCTTCGCTTGTGGATCCTGCCCACATCCTTGTGGGGAGCGTAAAGGTTGGGTGACCGTATGAGTCCCGCCAGGAAGGCGCTCTCCGGCAAGGTCAGCTTCCGCACGGGCTTTCCAAAATAGAATTCCGAAGCCTCGCCGACCCCGTAGATGCCCTGCGATCCTTTCTGTCCGAAGTAGATCTCGTTCAGATAGGCCTCGAGGATCTGCTCCTTCGAGTACCTGACCTCCAGGAGAAGCGCCATCAGAGCTTCCTGGGCCTTTCTCGAGAAGGTCCTCTTGGGCGTGAGGTAGAAGTTCTTGACCAGTTGCTGCGTCAGCGTGCTGGCCCCCTGCACAATTCTTCGGGCCTCAAGGTTGGCGAGCACCGCCCTCCCGATGGAGGGAAGATCGAGGCCGAAATGTTCGTAGAAACGATGGTCCTCGACCGCGATGACGGCATCCACCGTATGTTCGGGCACCTCGGAAAGGCTCACCAGCGTCCTCTCTTCCCATACCTGTTCGAAGAGACCGGTGATCAGCTCCGGTTCGAGATCGATCGCGTGGATTTCCTTGGCCGGCTCCCGAAGGTCCCGGAGTCGCTTGATCGTACCCTCCGCGGTCTCGATACGGACCGGAAACCCCTCGAACTCCCCGCTTGGATAAAGGAAATCGTGGAGGGCAATCTCCATGAATCCCCGACCCTGCCGGTATTCCCCCTTCCTGGGGGGGCGCCGCTTCGTCGGCTGGTATCCGAGACGGCGCAACCGATTCCGGACATGGGAACCCTGGAACGGGCCTCCCGTGTAGAGGGAAAAGGAGTCGGAATAGATCTTTGAAGGCAACCGCCAGCGTCTGCCCTCGAAGCGGCTGACAATTTCCCGGTCCAGCAGGAGCAGGTAGCCTCCACCCAGTCCCGCCAGCGTCACCACCAGGGCGATCAGGGCTATCCAGGCGGCGCGGGTACGAGGGCTCAGCTTCCTGGTACGGGTGGCTGCGCTCGGTTTCTTCGGTTTCTTTGGCGAAGGCTTCCGCGTCCCGGTGCGCGTACCCGGTCGGCTCAGACGGGGCTTGCGTGTGGGGCGTTTCTTCGGGGGACTTGTCTTCCGCAGCGGACTTCTCGTGCGCTTGTTTGACTTAATTGCTTGCGTCTTTCTTCGTTCCTGCCTGACCGGACCTGAGTTGCTCTATCTTCCGGGTCGCCAGCTTTGCCTGAGGGGCCTTGGGGTAGACCTTCAAGAGCTTCTCCATGGCCGCGACGGCGGCGACGGGCTCGTTCATCTTCTCTAGGGCATATCCCATCTTGAGCAACGCGTCGGGGCCTTTGGACCCTTTCGGGTATTCCTTGACCACCTGCTGGTACTTGAGAACAGCGCTCTCGTAGTCTTCGGTACGGTAGTAGGTCTCTCCCATCCAGAAAAGGGCATTATCGACGAGGGAGGATTCTGGATAGCGATGAACGAACTGATCCAAGGCCTTGCGGGCCGCCTCGTTTTCGTTCGACTTGAACAGATGGTAGGCCATCTCGTAAGCCTCCTCCGCACTCAACTCTTTCTTGGGAGGGGTTGCCGGAACGACCAGGGCCGCTGACTTCTCTTCTCGCCCCGTTGTCGCCGGAGGCGCCGAGCCCTGTCTTGGCGGGCTCTTCGTGGTGGCCTTTGCACTCGGAAGCGGTTTCAGGCCGAAGTAATCCTCGATTCGAGCAAGGCGGGCTTCCGTCGTCTCCATCTGCTGCTGCAGGTAGCCGAGTTGAAGGGCAACCGATTCCTCCATCGACTGCCTTGCCTGCCCCGCTTGCTCCCGCTCGTGCATACCGGACGACAACTCTCCCCGCAACGTCTGGATCTCCATGCGCACATCGATCAAGTCCGCCTTGATGTCCGCCTGATCCGAACGAACCGCCCCGAGAATCCTCTCAATCTCTTTCTCTATCTTCGGCAAACGCTTCTCGAGCCGGTCTGTCTCCACCTCGAGGTCCCGGACACTTTCTTGATAGGGCTGGAATTCCGTCTTCGACACGCAGCCGAACAGGAGGCAAACAAGAAGCGTCAGAATAGCGTGCTTCATCGAAAGGTGCCCCTATCTCTTCAGGATAACGAAATGGCATCGCCGGTTCTTGGCCCAGGCCTCTTCCGTCTGCCGCGGATCCAGGGGCCTCTCTTCGCCATAGCTGACGGTGCTCACCTGGCCGGCACCCATCCCGAGGCTTATCAGGTAGTCTCGTGCTGCATTGGCCCGCCTCTGCCCCAGGGCCAGGTTGTATTCCACTGTTCCCCGTTCGTCGCAATGCCCCTCCACGAAGACCTCGGCGCCCGGGGCCCCTTGAAGCACTTCGTAGTTCCTCTTGAGGATCAGACGCGCATCCGGTCTGATGTTGTACTTGTCAAAATCAAAACGGATGTCCTCCAGCCGGTCCTGGAGCTCCTGGCGGGCCTGGGCACGCAGGCTTTCCTCCGTGAGCCCTTCTCCCATGTCCCCATCCGCCGAAGGCACGGGCTCCCCGATGGCTTCTTCGACTTCCACGACCTCAACCTCGTCCGGCCCGGGGGGCACCTGGCCCTTCTTGGCACATCCGAAGAACCCGAAAAGGGCCATCGTCACCACCAGCCCCATGACGATCCTTTGTAGCGTGCTGTCGCTCGTCATCTTCTTATCCCCTTTTTTCTCCTATATTGGTGTATGCGCACACTGTGTTTGACTCGAATCTATAACACAAAGGTTCCATGAATCACAAGATCTGCGCTGCACCATTCGTGCCCGTGCCCGCGTGCGTGCCCGTGCCCGAATTCAGTGGCTGTCCCCGATTTCGTGGCGCAAGGCGTAAAGTCCGAGTTCATCCGTCCGAAGGGGTGGCCAGGGATGAGAGCAAGAAGACCGGACACGGGCACGAAGACGGAAAATCTTCATGCCCGGAAGACCCCTAACGTGAAGCCGGGGACCAGGCGGGATCTGTCTCATCGTGGGGGCTCCAGGTGAGCCGTTTCACCCCTGTCCCATCCGCCCGCATCAGGTAGAGATCCGGGGATCCCCCCCGATTGGAGCTGAAAACAACCAATCGCCCGTCGGGTGACCAGCTGGGCTTGAGGTGGTCGCCGGCGCCTTCGGTCAACTGCCTTCTGTCCCTCCCGTCCGGCCGGATGCGAAACACCTGAAAATACCCTGCCACCCGTGAGACGTACACGATTCCATCTCCCCGGGGGGACCATTCCGGGTCCGCGTTGTAGGAACCCTCGAAGGTAAGCCGCCTCATTTTTCCGTTTTCAGGCTGCAGGACGTACAGGTCGGGCCGACCGGCCCTGTCCGAGACGAACACGATATGCTTCCCGTCGGGCGACCAGGAAGGGGACACGTCGATTGCCCAGTTCTTGGTCAATCTCTCTGGCTTGCCCTCACCTCCCGAAGGCAGGCGGAACAGCTCGGTGTTCCCCTCCAGAGACGCCGAAAAGGCCATCCACTGCCCGCCGGCCGACCAGGCGCCCCCCGAACAGAGAGGGGAGAATCCCGCCAGCATCTGCTGCAGGGACGAAGAACCCTTTAAATCCAACAGGTACAGCCCCGGATTCCTCTTCCAAAAGGAGGTGAACACGATCTTGTGGCCGCCCGGGGACCATGCCGGGGACAAACAGATGGATTTCAAATCGGTCAGCTTCCTCGGCCCGTGCCCGTCATAATCCATCACGTAGAGTTCTTTCGACCCCGTGGCGTTCGAAATGTACGCGATGCGCGTGTCAAAGGCACCCGGCACCCCGGTCAGTTCCTTTGCCACCTCGTTGGCAAAGCGATGTGCCACGAGCCGGAAGCCCGTGGGCTCGCTCTTGTACCGCTTCCAGGTCAGCAACCTTCCCGTGAGAACATCCAGCAACTGGGCTTCGGTCTCGATCTGTCCCGCCTTGCAGGTGGTCCGCAAGAGGATCAGGGCTTCGGCGCCGATCAGGGACCACGCGCGATAGTCGATCTTCTCCGGGTAGAACTTCACCGTGTCGCGTTCCACAAGGAAGACGTCGGGCGAAAGGGGTCGGAAGAAGCCGGACACATCCAGGTCATGGAGAAGCACCTTCTCGAGGTTCTTCGCAATTTGTCGATCCGGACAGGAGGACTCCCCGGGTCGAGCGTCCAGGGAGAGAACGGCCAGCGGCAAACGCCGAAATCCGGGCGAATCGATATCGATGTACACCTTTGCATGCACAGGGGGCCGCAACGACCCAACGAGGAAGAGAACTAGGGCGACCCGCCCGAAAAGCCGCATTGGGGTCTTTGCTTTGACCTTTGACCTTTGACCTTTGACCTCGATTGGGCAGTACGACGGATCCATGTTTGTCATCGGCTTGATGCGCATCCTTCTCATGGGGTCTCAAGGGGTTGAATGGAAACGGAGTCCCAGATCGAAACGCTGCTGCTTCAGCCCGATAGGCGGCGGCGGGAAGGGCGTTGACTTGAGGATTGCCCGCATGACGGACTGGTCGAATTGAGGATCCCCGGAGGTCTCCTCGATGTAGGACTTCAGGACCCTTCCATCCGGCAGCAGGGTAAGGGAGACAACCGTAATGGCCGACTCCTCCTCGAAATTCCTGTCCTGCGGCGGGATCCAGTTCTCCCGGACGGCCCGTTCCACCTGGTCGTAATAGGCACTGTATTCGATCTCTTTCTGTTTTTCCTCCCAGGAAGAAGATTCCCCCGGAACGTTGGCTGCGACCTTCTCCCGGGATCCGGCCCTCTTCTTGATCCTTGCCAGCGCCTCTTCCAGGACCTCTTCGGCAGCAGGCTCGGGTGGCTCCTCTACAGGGGCGGGACTCGGCTCGGGCTTCTTCTCGACCTTCTTCTTGGGCTGGCTCTTCTCGGGCGGAGGTTTCTCAGCCTTCTTCTCTTTCGGCGGTGTGGCCTCCTTCTTCGGCACAACCACCTTCTTCGGCTTTGGCTTGGGCTTCGAGATCTGTGGAGGGGGCTTGGGCTTTACGACCTTCTTCGGCCCGGGCTTCGCTAGCGAGGAGACTTCCTGAGGCCTGACGAGGCGCACCTGGTACTGGGGTTTGTAGACCACCCGCGCCCGCCCCGTACTCGACACGAGCAACAGGGCCAGGAAGAGCACTACATGAAAAATGGCTGACAGGAGAATCGACCCTCTCAGACTCAACATGGATCCCCGTTCCTGTCCCGGCTCTTAGAGAAGTGCTAGCTGCGACCACCTCCCGTGCCCGTGTGCGTGCCCGTGCCCGTGCCCGAGGGGTGGTGGGCTAGAACCTAGTTTACTGTCAGGTATTTAGACGGCTTCTCGGCGCCTGAAGTTCTTGATTTCTTGAAAAACCTCAGGGGCACGACCCTAGTCCGGCGATTCCGTAATCAGGCCCATCTGGTCGATGCCCGCCGCCCGGATGACCGCCATGGTCTGTACCACGAACCCATAGGGCACGCTCTTGTCCGCCTGGAGGAAGATCTCCCTCCTCTGCTTTCCCTTGTAGATCGCCTCGAGCTTCTGTCCCAGCTCTGCCAATGAGGTCTTGTACCGGTCCACATAGATGGTACGATCCTTGGCGATGCTGAGAACGACCTGCTCCTTCGGGATTTCCATGGGCTCGCGGCTCGACTCCGGGAGATCCACTTCAACCCCGTACTGGAGCAGAGGCGCGGTGACCATGAAGATGATCAACAGGACCAACATCACGTCCACGAAAGGCGTGACATTGATTTCGCTCAGCGGCTGGTTTTCCTCTTCCGTTGATTTCATCGCCCTCAATTCACGACGTCTTGCGAAGATGTCTCTCGATCGAGTTGATCAAGTCCGTGGAGAAATTCTCCATGTCCTTCGTGACGACACGAACCCGATGGATGAAGAAATTGTACGCCACCACGGCGGGAATGGCGGCGAACAGGCCCACGGCGGTCGCGATCAACGCCTCGGCGATCCCGGGCGCTACCGTTGCCAGGTTTGCGCTGCCCGTTGCCCCGATGCTCCGGAAGGCGTTCATGATGCCCCACACGGTTCCGAAGAGCCCTATAAAAGGAGCCGTCGAGCCGGTGGTGGCCAGAAAGGTCAGATATTTTTCCAAGTGGGTGGTCACCCTGCTCTTCGCCTTCTGCATCGCCCGGCCCACGTTGTCCACGCCGCCCATCTTGAGGGAGGCCACGGAGGGGTCGCCCCCTGTCTGGGGCGAAGCCGACCCCGCGGTGGAGGCGAGCAGTCGTGATAGCTCCCGATAGCCGGCCTCGAACACATCGAGCAGAGGGCTGGAAGGGATGTTCTTCGATGCGTGGTAGACCTCCATCAGGCTCGAGGCCTTGGAGAAGAGATCCGAGAACTCCTGGCCGTTTTCATGGGCCCTGCGAAGCACGAGGTACTTGTACAGGATGATCCCCCAGCAGGCCACGGAAAGCATGACCAGGAGGAGCAAAACGAGCTTCACAACAGGACCGGCCTGGAGAAAGGTATCCGCGAGCAGGCTTCCCCCGGCGGCGGTCGAGACACTCTCCCGCAACGCCTCCTGGATCGGCGCCTCCTGCTGCAAAGGGGTCTGGGCGGTTGCTTGGAGGAGAAATATGGCGTTCATACGGCCCCTTGGAAATGAAAGAATATCTGTGGTATAATAAGAAGTTTGCTTGACCCTAGAAATTCGATATAATACCGACCAAAAGGCAAGGGATATTCCCCCGGACCCACAGAATGGACCTGACCCCGAGTCAGGGACCCGAAGATTGAGCGCATGTTTGACAACCTCTCTGACAAGCTTTCCCTGGTCTTCAAGAAGGTCCGTGGACACGGAAAGCTCAATGAAAAGAACATCCAAGAGGCTCTCCGGGAGGTAAGGATGGCGCTTTTGGAGGCGGATGTCAACTACAAGGTTGTCAAGGAATTCACCGGCGCGGTGAAGGGGCGCGCCAACGGCAGCGAGGTGATGGAGAGCCTCACGCCGGGGCAGCAATTCGTCAAGATTGTGCACGAAGAGCTGATCCAGACCATGGGTTCGGAGAAGGCTGAGCTGGATCTGAGTGGGCAAGATCCGGCGAGTCTCGTCCTGATCGGACTCCAGGGTTCGGGAAAGACGACCACTGCGGCCAAGCTCGCGGTCTGGCTTCGAACGACCAAGCGTCTCCCCTACCTCGTGCCGGCGGACGTGTATCGCCCCGCGGCCATCGAGCAACTGACCCGGCTCGGGGACCAGATCCAGGTGCCCGTCTACCCGTCCGGAGTCGACCAGAACCCGGTGGACATCTGTCTGGCGGCCCGGGAAGAGGCCCGCGCGCAGGGTCGAGACACGCTGATCATCGACACGGCGGGAAGGCTGCACATCGACGAAGAGCTGATGGACGAACTCCGCAGGATCCGCGAGGCGATCGACCCTTCGGAGATCCTGATGGTCGCGGACGCCATGACGGGCCAGGACGCTGTCAACGTCGCCTCACGGTTCGACGAGTTGCTGGATATCGACGGCGTGGTTCTCACGAAGCTCGACGGGGACGCCCGGGGCGGCGCGGCTCTTTCGATACGGTCCGTGACCGGGAAGCCGATCAAATTCGTCGGTGTGGGGGAGAAAACGAGTGCCTTGGAGCCCTTCCATCCGGATCGAATGGCCAACCGGATTCTCGGCATGGGAGACATCCTCTCGCTGATCGAGAAGGCGGAGGCCTCCATAGACGAGAAGAAGGCCAAGGAGTTGGAGGAGAAGCTCCGGAAGGACGCGTTCACTCTGGAGGATTTCCAGGATCAGTTGAAGCAGGTTCGCCAAATGGGGTCCCTGGACGAGCTCGTTTCGATGATCCCGGGTTTCAACAAGCTCAAGAAGATGTCGGGCGCCGAGCCGGATGAGAGGGAACTGGTCAAGATCGAAGCCATTATCAACTCCATGACCCTCAAGGAGAGGCGGGATCATACGATTCTGAACGGGAGCCGGAGGAAACGTATCGCCAGAGGAAGCGGCACATCCGTCCAGGACGTCAACCGACTTCTGAAGCAGTACATACAGGCCCGGCAGATGATGAAGAAGATTCAGAAGATGGGGCCGCGCGGACTGGGAAAACTGTTCATGCAATAGGGAGAGAAAAGGAGGAAGCAAGTATGGCCGTCAGGATTCGTTTGCAGAGAAGGGGAACCCACAAGAGACCCTTCTATCACATCGTGGTCGCAGACCGCCGAGCCCCGCGAGACGGTAAGTTCATCGAAAAGGTGGGGACTTACAATCCGTTGACAGATCCGGCGGAGATCACGCTCAAGACCGATCGCTACGATCAGTGGGTTGACAAGGGGGCTTTGCCCTCAGACGCCGTGGCCGATCTCGTACGCCGGTTTCGGAAATCGACGCAGGTCGAAATCCAGCCTTGACCCGACGGAGAAGGGAACGGGAAAAGGCAAGGGGAGCGGATAGCTCTTGAAGATTCGTAGGATGGCCAGGTGAGAACCCTGCTTAATCGAGAGAGAGGAGTGACCAAGCTATGACGGCTCCAGGATCGGCGGACAACATGAAGGATCTGATCGAGTACATCGCTAAGGCACTGGTGGACGCACCGGACCAAGTAAAGGTAAACGAAGTGGAGGGAGAGAAGACTTCGGTTCTCGAACTCACCGTTGCGAAAGAAGACCTGGGAAAGGTGATCGGAAAACAGGGCCGAACGGCTCGGGCGATTCGAACCATCCTGAGTGCCGCATCCACGAAGATTCGAAAACGGTCCGTCCTGGAGATCATTGAGTAGCGCCACCCTTCCTTATCATACATGACAGAATGCGCAAGACGGAGATCTCGCCGGAAACGAGCCTTGCAATCGGCAAGGTGTTGAAGCCCTGGGGTCTGAAGGGAGCCGTCAAGGTTTACAGTTACGCCGAATCGATCGAGAGCTTCCTTCGAATCTCGGAGCTCCGGGTCCAGGGCAAAGACGGCCCAACCGTGCTTTCCCTTGAAGAGGCGAAGAAACATCAGAAAGGGATCCTGCTCAAGTTCAAGGGGCGCGACCGTATCGAGGACGTGGAGGACCTGGTCGGGCTCACCCTGTACATGGACAGGAAAGACCTGCCCCGGCTGGAGGAAGGCGAGTATTACTGGCACGAACTGATCGGCATGGAGGTCTCTACGGACTCCGGCAAATCGATCGGGACGCTCGAAAGGGTCCTGGAAACAGGAAGCCACGATGTGTATGTAGTCAGGAAAGGAGAACGGGAATCCCTTATTCCGGCCATTCGAGACGTGGTAAGGAAGGTGGATGTACCTTCAAAACGAATGGTCATCCACGCCGTCGAGGGACTCCTGAACGAAGATGATCTTTGAGATTCTGACCCTCTTTCCGGAGATGTTTGACTCGTATCTGGCCTCCAGCATCCTGGGCCGGGCGATTGCGCAGGGGCACATCCAGGTGCGACGCCACAACATACGGGACTTCGCCACGGACAAGCATCGCATGACGGACGATGCGCCCTACGGAGGCGGCAGCGGGATGGTCATGAAGCCCGAACCGCTGGTGCGAGGGTTGGAGGCGGTTCAGGGAACGGAGGAGACCAGGGCGCGGGTCATCCTGCTGAGCCCACGGGGGCGGCTGTTCGATCAGAAGGTGGCCAGGGAACTCAGCCGGCTTCCCCGTCTCATCATGGTGTGCGGGAAGTATGAAGGCGTGGACGAGCGTGTTCGGGTATTGGCCGTGGACGAAGAGATCTCGATCGGCGACTACATCCTTACCGGGGGAGAACTTGCGGCCATGGTCATCCTGGAGGCGACGGCGCGGCTTCTCCCGGGCGTTCTCGGCGACGAGACGTCGACCCGGGAGGAGTCCTTTTCGGAGGGGCTTCTCGAGTACCCGCACTACACGAGGCCCAGGGAGTTCATGGGATGCCAGGTTCCGGACGTCCTGCTGTCCGGGAATCATCAGGAGATCGCGGCCTGGAGGAGGCGGAAGGCTATCGAGGGGACCTTCGAAAAGAGGCCCGACCTGCTCGGAAGCGCAAACCTGACGGAAGAGGACCGGGAGTATCTGGAACGGATTGAACAGGGGGAAGAGCGAGGTAGCTGAACATACAGGTATTAGGTTTTAGGTATTAGCTCCCAGCCACTGCCTCCCCGACAGAACGTGTGCCCAGGGGGAGCGGGGTGGGCTAATACCTAACTGCAAGAAAAGCATGCTAAACCGAGCAGACAGAAAATGCACCCAATGAATCAGGGACCGAATCTCCATGATGCAGCGAGCGTTGAGTCCTGTATACGTTGCGCTTGTCCACCACCCGGTGTACAACAAGAATCGTCGGGTCGTACGAACCTGTCTGACCCCTCTGGACCTGCACGACATCTCCAGGGCCTGTCGGACTTACGGCGTTCGCGCATTCTATTTTATCAACCCCATGCGGAGCCAGAGAGATCTCGGCCAGATGATCTTCGACCACTGGAATACCGGATGGGGCTCCCGGTACAACCCGAACCGAAAAGAGGCGATTTCCTTGATACGGATCGCGCCCGATCTGGAGGGGCCCCGAAAGGATATAGAACAAGAGTGGGGAAGCCCCCCCAAGACCGTGGCAACCAGCGCCCGAATGACGAGCACGGATCTCGACTATCCGGAAATGAGAACCCGCATCCGAAAAGGGGAGGATGCCTTCTTGCTCCTCTTCGGAACCGGATGGGGACTTCTCGAGGAGGACATAGACGCCGCCGACTATCGGCTGCTCCCGATCCATGGAGCGGGAGAATTCAATCACCTGTCTGTACGGTCTGCCGTTTCGATCATACTCGATCGGATCTTGTGTGATCGGTGATTTTTTTCACGTTTTATGCGACTATAAGGCCCTCGGAAAACCCGAGAGGCTGAGCGCAGAGCAGAAGGAGCAGGAAAAATGAACAACATCGAACAGATCGAAAAGGAACAGATGCGTGCAGACCTGCCCGAGGTCAACACGGGCGACACGGTACGCGTCTACTGCAAGTTTCGGGAGGGCGCCAAGGAGCGGGTCCAGCCCTACGAGGGCGTGGTCATCCGCGTGAAAAAGGGGCTCGCCCGAGGGACCTTCACGGTCAGAAAGGTCTCCTACGGGATCGGCGTCGAGAGGATCTTCCCGATACACTCCCCGAATCTCGTCAAGATCGAGATCATCAAGCGGGCTCGTGTGAGGCGTTCGAGAATCTACTTCCTCCGCGAGCGCTCCGGCAAGGCCGCCCGACTGAAAGAAATACGGGAGTACCAGACCAAAAAGAAATCGTGAAGCGCACGACCACACAACAAGACCTGTGGGAAGCGCCTGCGGACATGCTCCATTTCGAGACCTCGTGGCTGGCGAAGGGATACAGTCACATCGCAGGCCTGGATGAAGCCGGCAGGGGCCCTCTTGCCGGCCCCGTGGTCGCTGCCGCAGTGATCCTGCCTCCCGGCGAACGTTACCCGGGCATCACCGATTCCAAGAAGCTTCGACCTGCAGCGAGGGAGAGGGAGTACGACTTGATTCGCGAAAAGGCGCTGGCCTTCGCGATCTCGGAGGTAAGCCATGAGGAAATCGACGCGCTGAACATCCTCGTGGCCAGCCGCAAGGCGATGGAAAGGGCCGTCAGGGGGCTTCCCCTGGTCCCCGGCTTCCTTCTGATCGACGGCATTGTCCCCCTGGAAACCGAACTCCCCCAGAAGTGCATCAAGAAGGGCGACCAGAGGAGCCAGTCGGTTGCCGCGGCCTCCATCCTGGCCAAGGTAACCAGGGATCGGCTCATGGAGGCCTTTCACCAACAATACCCGCAATACAACTTCCAGAAGAACAAGGGGTACGGTACGCGCGAACACCTGGAAGCGCTGCAGGCACACGGCGTTTGCCCGATACATCGCAGGAGCTTCCGGGGCGTCAAGGAGCTCCTGGCATCGAAAGTGCATTCCCCCCTTCCCGAGCTTTATTCTCAGGACAGAACCTCCTAAACTATTTCCGGCAGTTGGGCGATCATGAAGAAGCGCTCCACAAAGGAGAAGGGGCAAGAGGGGGAGCGGCTTGCCGCCCGCTTCCTGAAAGAACAGGGGTTTCGCATCCTGGATCGCAACTACCGGAACCGTATCGGAGAGATCGACATCGTGGCCGAAGACAGAGGGGTCCTCGTGTTCGTCGAGGTGCGCACCCTGGAGGCGTCTGCCGGGCACTCCCCGGAGGAGACGATCCAGTGGAAGAAGCAACGGAGCATCTCCCGGACCGCCGAGGCCTACATCCATTACAAGCGTCTGGAAGACCGGCCGGCAAGGTTCGATGTGGTCGCCGTTACCCTCGACGGCACCCGGTCCACCCTGAGGCACATACCGGATGCCTTCGAGCTGTGGGAGGCGTGACATGGCGGGCGGAACGAAACCGGGAACGCTCCACCTGGTTGCCACACCCATCGGAAACCTCGAAGATCTGACGTTCAGGGCCTTGCGAACCCTCGAGGCCTGCGAACTCATCGCGGCAGAGGATACGAGGAGGACCCGGAAGCTGCTGACCCACTACGGGATTTCCCGTCCCCTCATCAGCTATTACGAGCACAACGAGATGAAACGCATCCCTGCCATCCTGGACGCCCTGCGGGAGGGCAAGGACGTTGCCCTCGTCTCCGACGCGGGCAGCCCCGGTATCAGCGATCCCGGATTCCGGTTGGTCCGGGAGGCCGTCGACCAGGGGATGCCCGTGACCGCCCTGCCCGGCCCCTCGGCCGTGATCTTGGCCTTGTCGGTCTCGGGGCTTCCCACGGACCGCTTTTCCTTTTACGGGTTCTTGCCCCGCAGCGGCTCGGAACGAAAGAGGCTTCTGGAGGAAGCGGCACAGGTGCACCACTCGCTCGTCTTCTTCGAATCTCCTCACCGGGTCGTCAAGACCCTGGAAAACATGCTCGACCTCCTGGGTGACAGGCGGGCGGCGGTCTGTCGGGAACTCACCAAGCGGTTCGAGCAGGTCGAACGAGGCGTTCTCTCCGAGCTGATCGCCAAAGGGAAGGCCCGAACCCCGAAAGGGGAGTTCTGCATCGTTATAGAGGGCAGAGGGCGGAAACAGTCTCAGGGTGTAGATCGGGAGGAGAGACTCAGGAGGGCGGCCCACGACTTGAAAAGCACCACGGACCTGCCACTGCGGGAGGCTGCCCGTCAAGTGGCCCTGAAGCATGGTCTGCCCAGGCGTGAAGTCTACCAGCTGGGCCTGGAACTGAAGAGCGTAGAGGAGGATTGAATGTCGAGTTCGTATCTCGTGACAGGCGCTGCAGGATTCATAGGCTCTCACATTGCAGAGACATTGGTGAAGCAAGGCGAGCGGGTCAAGGTGTTGGACAATTTCGTCACCGGGAAACGGGAGAACCTCGCCCCTTTCCTTGACCAGATCGAACTCGTCGAGGGGGATCTCAGGAATCCTGCCGACGTGAGCAAGGCGGTCCAGGGGGTGGAAGTCGTCTTCCACGAGGCGGCCCTCCCCTCGGTCCCCAAGTCCGTGGAAGACCCGGTCGGCTCGAACGAGAGCAATATAACGGGCACATTGAACCTGCTCATGGCCGCTCGCGATGCCGGGGTCAGGCGCGTGGTCTACGCGGCCAGCTCATCCGCCTATGGAGACAGCCCCACCCTGCCCAAAGAGGAAACCATGACACCTGCTCCCCTCTCCCCTTACGCGACGCAGAAATATGTGGGAGAGCTCTATTGCAGGAATTTCTACGACCTCTTCGGGCTGGAGACCGTCGCCCTGCGCTATTTCAACGTGTTCGGTCCGCGACAGGACCCCATGTCCCAGTACGCGGCCGTGATCCCCAAGTTCATAACGGCCCTGGCTGAAGGCAAGCCTCCGACGATCTACGGCGACGGAGAGCAGTCCCGGGACTTCACCTACATAGAAAACGTTGTCCAGGCCAACCTTCTGGCCGCCCGCGCCGAGGGCGCGGCCGGAGAGATGATGAATTTCGCCTGCGGAGAGCGCTACACGCTGAACGAAATCCTGGAGAGGCTCCAGGGAATCATGAAGACCGACATCCAACCGGTCTTCGAGGCCCCCAGGCCCGGGGACGTGAAGCATTCCCTCGCCGACACAAGGAAAAGCCAGAGGCTGCTCGGGTACACACCCCACGTATCCCTCGAGGAAGGACTCGAGCGCACGGTGGCGTTCTTTTGCCCTTGAATCAGAGGAATCACAGGCCGCTCATTCAAGGTGTTCGGAAACACTCCCGCCGTAGCTTGAACAGGGTCGGACCAAGCTATGTGTCCGTTGTGCAACACTGGTTATCTCTGGCACCTCATTCGCCTTTGCCACGAGAGATCATTCCTGCTTGACAGAAAGAAATAATATAGCCATAATATCTGTAGTTTATGTACACAATACGCAGGAGAACCGGAATGGAGAGTATAGGCGTAAAGGAACTCAGGGACAATTTGAGCCGTATTCTTCGAATCGTGGAAAGTGGGAAAGTGGTTCGGGTGTTGAGGCACGGAAAAGACGTCGTGGAACTGCGTCCCATAGCCACTGATGCAGAACATGAACTCGTGAGTCGACTAGAACAAATGGATGCATTGGGAGGTGGGACGGGGAGGATCGGTCCCGTGAAAACCGTCAGGAACCGAAAGCCTCGCAAGCCTGTTTCCGACCTTGTGCGGGAGGATCGACGGTGATCGCCTATTTCGACAGCAGTAGCATCGTCAAGTGGTTCTTCGATGAGCCTTACATGGACTTGGCAAGAAACATCCGAGATGAGGCTGGGATAGCGTTCACTTCTCTTGTCAGCTTTCCCGAGGTCATGTCTGCCTTCAACCGTGCGTGGAGAGAGAAGAGGTGCTCCAAGGCGGATGCTGAAAAGGTCCGAAGAGAGCTCGTCCGAATCTGGCCTGGTTTCCGGTGGGTGAAACCGGATGCCGCCCTCACAGATCACTCGGGAGATCTAGTTTTCAAACATGATTTGAGGGGCATGGATGCCCTTCATCTCGCTTCTGCCTTGTTGCTGAAACAGGAAGCAAAGGGTACGGAAGTCTTCTTTTCGTGCTTTGACCAGCGATTAAACCACGCCGCCTACAAAGAGGAGTTCCTGACCCATGAGGAAATGAGGACTTGAATACTCGCCTGGAAGGACTTACTATTAAGATACTACGCAACAACGAATCTCCTACCCAATCAAACGAAAGGGGGCGAAACGGTTTCGACGGGGATCGTCGGGGTTGCGGCTGCATGCCGAGGTCCCACCTTGCTCGCAAAACAGGTGGAAACAACATAATCGCCAATGATTATGACTATGCCATGGCCGCTTAATTGACGGTCATCGTCCTCCCGGTTCATTCTTGCGGGGCCGGATTGGGCGTCGATTAGCAAGATAGCTTCCTCCTCTTCGCCTGCGGGAGGCTGGAGGCGAAATCTTTCGTAGGCTGGCTTGTCGGCCGCCCCGCCTGTCGGGCATCCGGCAAGCGAGATCAATCGACAGGATAAGCATGTAGACGCCGTAGGTCTGGGTTTCCGGACGTGGGTTCAACTCCCACCGCCTCCACCACCTTATTGCTTTAATTTCAACAACTTAGCCTTCCCGTTCGCCCCGTTTCTTGGTGCCAAACGGGTGCCATCGCCTATCCTGCTGGATGATTCAAGTAACCTTACAGCCTCTCGCGGGTGGAACCAACGTCGACATTTTTTCACACCGTAAACAATCTGCGTGGCCGTAGCCTATCAAAAGTATAAAAAAGACAACCTCCTGCTTGACACTTGAATGAGGGCCATGATAAAAGCTTAATAATTTTAGCCAATTACATTTGAGGGCTTCATTGTTACACCTTCTGGCATAACCGTTGCATCCAATCAGAGAGGAAAAAAATGGAAGTTGAACGACAATGCAACTGTGGTGAAACCCTCAGTGCAATGCTGCTTGAGCCTATCATGAGACAGTTCAATTTTGACTATTGCCCGAGCAAAGAGGAGCTGGACGCGGCCTTTAAAACAGGAACGCGGAAGGTTTACTCTCTTTACCGCGAGGGGAAAATTGACCTCAAAACCACCAAAGTGCTTCTGGGCGCGTTTGTAGTGCTGTATTCGGAGTCGACCGCAGGAATTGTGAAAAGTGATTTCCTCAAGAGGCGAAGCCTTCACTTTCACGAAATTGCTGCGGAGATGAAGTAGTGGCTAATGAGAAAGAGAGCGTACCAGAGAAGAAAGAAAACGGCTCAATCGAAGACCAGCAGGTCACAGAAGAGAGCGACGAGGTTGTTCTCCAGCAGGCCCTGAAAAGTGTTCCTCCAGAAGATCGGTTAATAATCAATCAAGCAATTAGTATTCTCGCACGTCTTCCCTCCCAAGATTCTCAACAACCGTTACACAAAAGGCTGAACGATGGGCACATAGAGAAGCTCATTGACAATTTGGAGGCGGAATCGCAGAGGCAGGATGGAGAAAGGCGTTCGAGGAGAATGTATCAATTGGTTTATTTCTTGTCCGGGTTGGTTTTCGTGGGAGCCCTTATAGGGTTGTTTACCTACTTGAACAGACCAAGCGAGTTGACCACCATAATTACCGCCCTGCTGGCCTTTGGCAGCGGATTCGCCGTCGCCGGTAGAACAAAGAAATAGGTGATCATTGCGAATCACCCCTGTTCGCACCCTAACCAACACGCCTTTCTCCATCCATCCCTTAAACCTTCCAGTTTTTATCGCCTTCAACCGGTGCCATCTGCGTATCATTGTATATCGCCCTCAGGTCATCAGCCTCCATTTGGTAGTACCTTTCAAAAGCCTTGTTCGTGCTATGCATCGTGGCACGCCTGATTTCCTCCGGCGTGCGGTACTTTCCCAGGGCGCGGACTGAGCTGTGACGGGTGCCCCCATAAAGGTCAACGCCTTCTATTCCCAAGTTCGCACAGGCTCGCTTCCACCACTTATAAAGATATTTCGGGCCGAACTTCGTACCCGGCTTGATTCCACCGTGGCTTGTTGTGTGACGAAAGAATGGAAGGTGGGGCAACCCTCGCGGCAGGGCCTTGATTAAGTCAACGTCTTCGGCTCGAAGGGGAACCAGCTTCGGCCTCCTTTCTTTCGGGTGCGGAATGAAAAGGAAGCCCTGCTCCAGATTGATGTGCTCCTCTTTGATTGCGACCAGCTCGGCGGGCCTGATCGAAATATACGTGGAAAGCCATTTTATGCCTAACCATACCTTGGGGTTTATATGAAAGGAACTGCGTTTGACCTCCTCAATAATCGCCTGCTGTGTGGGCTTATCAACGATTTTCCGGAAGCCAAGCTCATATCGTACCTCTGGGAATTCTGGCATTTGGTGAAGGGCAAGAATGCGTCGTTTGCGAAGCCACGTCCAGAAGGTGTGCAAGCATGACCGCATATTCGCCCTTGTCTTCCCGGACACCTTCCGAGCAAGCAGGAAGTCCTCAATTTCGGCATAGCCGATTTCCTTGATGTTCGTTTGCCCCCAGGCGGCTATTGCCAGGCCCATCCAGTATGTGTATACGCCCCAGGTATGTGGTTTGATTTCCCCCTTCTTCACCTCAAGCCATTTTGTTACAAGCGTAGCGAACCCCAGAGGGTGATCCCGCTTCCAATCACGCACGTCAAACACGCCCTGATCATGCTGGAACCTTAGGCCGGTAAGAAACCGTTGAGCTTCCTTGTAGCTATCGAACCGTTTATAAACCCCCTGGAACTTGACTCTGAACCTTGTAGCCCATTTACCAGGATGATTCGGGCAGAAAAGTCCTTTCCGCCCATCATCAACATACTTCGAGCCACACTCAGAGCATTTCTGGTCAGAATAAATCCCACCCAGCATACACAGCCCACCAGCTGTTGTTTTGCTGTGTCGCATCGTATTCTATTCCAGCAGGGGTGTCAATGTTCTCGTGGAAGAATGAGAAAGGTGGGGTTGCACCCTGCAAGGTGCCTTCTGTGTGGAACGATGCGACTTGCGGACTTGAATAACTCTTGAGATCGCCGATAACGGCTGGGGTGGGAATTACTGCCTTGCGCGCTTCAATACTTTCGTGTGATATCTGGCAATCCTGCCAAATATCAGTATCTCTTGTTCACCCTCCTCGCCTGACATAAATGATTGATTCAAACTGTACTCAGCTTCCATAAATCAAGGATTTTGTCAGTTTCTCGGGCCATATGGGAAATTGAGCAAGGAAGATAGCTCGTTTTATGTGTTTCAGGGGGCTTCTTCGCCAGGGTGGGCACCAATACAGCATAAAATGTGCTGTGAGACGAACCAGGTCGGCATCGAATGCCATTTCTGACTGTCAGGCATGGTTGATCATCAACCCCAAACGAAGAAAGGAGTCCGACATGGACAAGGCCAAAAATGTCAAAAAGACACGTTCTCGTGTCCGACTGAACGCCCAGCAGAAGTACAACGTACTCTGTCTTGTGGAATCGTCTGATTTGCCAGTCCGATACGTGCTCGACGCAGTCGGAGTATGTCGCAGAAGCTATCTTGGAAAGGGCGATCGAAAAGTGCGGCGGGGGGCGGGCGAAAAGTGCGGCACCTGGGTTAGAGATAATCCATCCTACCGAATGAGTCAAACCCTCCTTTGTTAGGTTTCCTTGGTTTTTCTGGG
>Ga0180434_10000950_pt1 | contig 42558 bp, 65 predicted proteins | sample SS_ome_7_FD_132453 | JGI IMG/M metagenome (GOLD analysis project Ga0180434, IMG submission 132453) | Hypersaline lake sediment archaeal communities from the Salton Sea, California, USA - SS_1_D_2 metaG | ecosystem: Environmental > Aquatic > Non-marine Saline and Alkaline > Hypersaline >... | reverse complement strand
CTCCGGTGATGCTGAGGTCTCCGGTGATGCTTGGGTCTTCGGTAATGCTAGGGTCTTCGGTAATGCTAGGGTCTTCGGTAATGCTTGGGTCTCTGGTGATGCTGAGGTCTCCGGTGATGCTTGGGTCTTCGGTAATGCTGAGGTCTACGGTAATGCTAGGGTCTTCGGTAATGCTTGGGTCTTCGGTAATGCTTGGGTCTCTGGTGATGCTGAGGTCTCCGGTGATGCTGAGGTCTACGGTAATGCTAGGGTCTTCGGTAATGCTAGGGTCTCCGGTGATGCTAGGGTCTACGGTAATGTCAAAATAGATTGTGTGTTTTGCAATATGTTTTCGTTCGAGTTCGATTGGCAAGTTGAACTGTGGAAGAAAAAAGAAAAAGAGTATAAAGAAGAAGTTGAACAGTTAAAAAAAAACAAAAAAGGGTGAATGATTAATGACTCAAACAAGAAAAGTAAACATAGGCCTGGCCCCTTCACGCAATTACGACAAGATAACTCTTGAAGTGTTGGAAGAACCTATCGAGTTCGAGAACGAAGAAGAATTCAAGGCCAAAGTCAGAAAAGTTTTTGCAATCCTCAGAAAAGAAGTTGAAATACAATTCTCACAAATCCAAGGAAAAAGGTGATACTAATGGCTAAAATAGAAATGTTAAAACTTCCAGAAGATGACTGCGAGGATTTGAAACTCGAATGGCTAAACGACTTAGGCGACTTCGTGAATGTTGAAAGGAAATTATCTTCCATGACGTACGTAACAGAAATACCATTGATGAATTCAAGCCAATACCGTATGTTCCTTGGACTGATACACGGACAAAAATACTATCAAGTTTACAGGTGTAAAAAGAATGAATGATAAAGAATTCAACACGCAATGGCAAGACAACGCAGAACTCCAAGGATATTACCTCTTACAACTTGGACTTTACCTTTCTGGAGTTCAATCACTAGCTAAGGCTGCTGAGATTCTTGGGGTGAGCCAAGAATTAGTGGACGAGCTTGCCGTGTTCATTTATAAATTTCCAGAGGCGAGAAAAGGATGAGCACTTCAAAAACTGGCAATGATGGTGTCGCAACAGCATTCTTAGCCTTAGATCAACAAATAAAAGATTTGCTAAAACGTGTCATGGATCAAGAGAAAATAATAGACAACCTAGCCAAAGAGAATTACGAACTCACCAAAAAAGTAGAAAGCTTAGAGAATAGTTTCAATCAGCATAACTGCTTGGGCGACACATGCCCACACACAGGCAAGTAAACCGAAGAGAGGTAATACACATGGCAAAGCAAGCATTCAGAGAAAAACTCCACCTTAGCAAAGCAAACCAACAAAAGCTCATACTCATCAACGAAATAATCAAAGAATACGCAAGCCAAGGATACAGGCTCACACTCAGACAGTTATACTATCAGCTCGTCAGCAGAGACTTAATCCCGAACAAAGTCAGCGAATACGCAAAACTCAGCACACTCCTAGTCAAAGGAAGAATGGCAGGAGTTGTAGACTGGAACGCAATAGAAGACAGAATAAGAGTACCACACATACCATACTACGTCTCTGGAAAAAGCAACGCCATAGAAGATACAATCTCACAATACCGACTAAACAGACAAGTAAACCAAGAAGTGTACATTGAATTATGGGTTGAAAAAGACGCTCTGAGCGGAGTGCTGAAAAGAATCACACACCACTACCACATACACTTGATGGTCAACAGAGGATACAGCAGTTGCAGTGCGATGCACGACGCATACAAAAGACTGAAACACCAGGAACGATTAGGTAAAGACTTGTACATTCTATATCTTGGAGATCACGATCCTTCTGGACTTGACATGATAAGAGACATTCAGGACAGGCTAGAAGAGTTTGGAGTTTTTCCAACAGTTAAACCCATAGGTTTGACCCAAGCTCAAATCAAAAAGTACAATCCCCCTCCAAATCCTGCGAAAATAACAGATCCCAGAGCAAAATGGTATTTTGAAGAACACGGGAATACTTCATGGGAGGTTGACGCTCTAAAGCCAGAAGTGTTACACTCTTTAGTGAAGCACAATGTTGAGAAGCTCATTGATTTAGATAAGTTCGAGCAGATCAGAGCGCAGGAAGATGTAGATAAAGAACAGTTGCAGAATTTCGCAACAGAATTCAAGGAGGACGAAGAAAATGAGTGAAGAAAACGAAACTGAAACTCCAGCAGTTATGACTGCTGAAGAGATGAAGAAAGCAAAGGAAGAATATAAGGCAAAGAAAGAAGCGTACAAAGCACAGAAGGACGCTAGAAAAGAAGCTTCTGAAAAAGAGAAGAAGACCCGAGATGCAGTGCTGGATCAGGAAAGAACCGTCGCGAAAGAAATCCAAGCGCGAATCTTTGAGTATAACAAGCTCGGCAAGAGCAATAAGTTAGAGTTCAACTTGTTGGAGAAGATTGATGGCATCATCCAGAATGTTAAGGATAAGAACGGCGAGCCAGCTCCTGCTGAAGAGTCATTACCTGAAGTTCCTGCAGAACCAACTCCTGAAGAAGAAGACGGGAGTGATTCTACAGAACCAGAACTATCAGAAGGTGCAGCAGAATGACTGAAGGAGATGTAGAACACGCCAAGACTGTCGCACCATTCGTTCACATCAACAAAAACGTGAACGACGCACCAGATAGCCTAGAAATTGGCACACCAGCAAAAGGCGGAGCAATGAAAGTCTACGGCGACTTCAACAAACCAGACGAGTTCAAGAAAAAGATCGATAACGCAGCACAATGCAGAAAGTACGCGCAAGCAGCCATCGAAGTCAAACTATAAAAATTTTTTTTCTTCATATTTTTTTCGGACGAGGTAAAAACCAATGACTGTATGCTTGAGATGTGGACAGTGCTGTGTACTGAAACTAAGAAATCTTGACGGCACGTTCACGTACAAACCATGTAAGCACCTGGTTTTTCTCAAGAGCGGAAAGACACTCTGCAGAATATACAAAAAAAGACTCGACACCAAACTAGGAAGTGACGAAAGTGGACAACAACACGAGTGTATACTCAGAGTCTACGATAGGCACGACTACACAGACTGCCCGTTCAACACGAACAAACCAGTACTCAACTTGAAAAAGGTGATAAGTAATGGCAGAAATGCAACTAAACAAAAAACATGAAGATTACAATGAACGACCAACAACACCAGTACGACCGGGAGACGAACTAGAAATTACCGTCGAAGAATTCGGAGATAAAGGCGATCCATTCGGCAAAGTACAAAATTACGTCGTGTTCATCCACACAAATGACATTCTAGAAAAAGGCACTGACTACAGAGTTAGAATCACAAAAGTTCTTAAGAACTTTGGATTCGCAGAACCCACAGGCACAACAGAATGACTGCCGACATTTGTGACTGGCCTAGCTGCAAAGCTAAAGCCACAATGCCCTGCGGAATAGAAATAGACCTACCACCACAAAACGAAAACGAACCAACAATCCTGCAAAGAAAATTCTGCAAATACCATTTCTTCATAGCATCAGGACAACACTTCGAACTCACCAAAACCACAAACTACAATTACGTTATGACCGGACCATTCGGCACAGTCAAACTAATCGAAAGCGTCATGGCAGCACGAGAACTCACTAGAATAGACCAACCACGAACAAAAGAAGAAATCCAAGCAATAAAAGGACGGAAGCGAACATGAAAGACGAAGAAATAATCATTCTCATCGCATTCCTATCCTTCATTTTTGGAGCAGTATTAGGAGCAACAGCATTCTCAAACCCGGACATAGACGTAGATTGCGTGGCAGACCAAGTAGAAGACAGAATAGAACAAGGACTCGCAATAGGATACGTCGTCCACCCACTACTATCTAACACCACAACAATCCAAGACGGATGGAACTGGTACAAAAGATACACTTTCATCAGCAGATCACTCCTAGAGCGAGAAATCAACATCAGCCTCGACAGGTGCAAAAAATGACCTGGAAAATCTGGGAAATCACAGACAACTTCAAAGAAGTAGACACAAAAGTCTGGAACAAATACAGAAACGCCAACGGCACGTTCCAAAAATACTTCTTCATGCGAAGACTTCTCACTAGGGGAAAAAGCCACCCACAAATAATAATGAGCATGATCGGAGAATACGCAGTCCTTCTAATGATCTTAAACTGGCTCAACATCAAACCAACCATAACTATCCAAATGGTAGGATTAACAATTTTACTCGCATCACTTTTCATTGTTGGATTCCTAGACATCCTGTTCGAAGTTGACAGGAAAGAAAGCAGTTGGAACAGTAGGTTCAACCCAGAGGCACAACAACTGTATCGACAAGTACAAGAAATACACAACAAACTTTTCAGGGGTGAAACAAATGGAATGGTTAAGACGATTGAAACTCAACATGAGGGCGAAAAAGAATTACGCAAAGCGAGTGGAAAAATTCAGCAAGAACGAGAATCAAATGCCCTGGCACATCTACTCAAACGGCCAACCAGAATCGTTCTCCGACCACGTTAAACACTTCACCTGGATTCATTACGTCGTCAAAGGATATTTCATAACTCCCGCAATCTGGCTTGCGAAAGCTGTTTTTGGAAAGCACATCCAGAAAAAGATACCTCCGTACTGGTACAACAATACCTTAATCATATTCAATAAGGCTTTCGATGATGCACTATTTGATTGGTACAAACACTTCATTTTAAACTTGAACGAAGCACAACACGGAAAACCTTTCCCTCCAGACGAAGAAATAAGGAAAATGTCAGAAGCTCACACGAGCAGCAAAGAACTGAGAATATTGCGCGACATGTTCCTAACAGGCATACAAAACGACACCGCCTACAGAGAATTCTTCAATATACTCATGTTCAACATCACTATCGGAATTCAAAAGGAATACGGAGAGAAAGGAAGCATACAACACCCCTTGTACGTGTCCAAAAACATAATGGACAAGAATTACTTCTTAGTCGGCAAAATCGTCAACAGATTTGATGTGAACGCAAAAGTAGTACAAGCCACCGTCAGAAAACCAGGAGAACCAAAGAATGACTGAAGTATCAAGCAGCAGCATCAGAACTGTAATCATGGATGCCATCAAGACACGTTTCGGTGGCTTCACGATCTGGAGCAGAATAGAAACAGATATTGCATTAATGTGTTCTGACTTGCCTGACGTGACCAACGAAGAAAGAAGAGTAAGATTGGTTGATGGTTTGAAAAAAATAAAAGACTACTTAGTGAAGAATGGAGTTGAAGAAGGTGATGCGAAGTTCATCGATGAAGAAATAGATATTCACGAGAACACTAAACAAATAAGCCTTTACACTGACGAGGAAGACAGAGTTGAAAAAGAGATCATAGATAAGTACGCTCATGTCGGAAGAGGTCAAGAAGGAATAGTAGCTATCCACCAAGCATACAATTATACCCAACTGAAAAAGCTGACCAACGGAGTATACAAAAGAACTGACATGATAAAATTCTATATTTCCAGAGAGAAAATAATTCATGGAAAAGTCGTTGCTGAGATTTACGAACATCCCCAAAAAATATACATAGCGCACTTGACGGAGAGCAAGAAAAAAGATGAAACCGGAAGTCCAGCATTCAAAAAAATATTCTTGTTCGGCGAAGGCTTCAGCAAAAAAGATTATAATGTCATAAAGAGCATCGACCAGGAATTCTACGTGTACCGTATAGTTACTGAGAAGGATCAAGAGCTGATGATGTTCTCTTTGGAAAAATTATTGATAGGTGATTACGTAATTACTGGCGTCGTGACGCATTGCGAAGATAAGAAAATGCTCACTGAGACTGCGCGGTTGCCAACTCAACTACCTATACTATTCGCGCAGAACTGCAGAAACAGAATCATAAAATTTGAGAATCATAACGAGTTCAGAGCCAGACTTGGATTTTTGAAAGTATCAAGGAAGAACTTGTTTGATCTCCCATTCACTGTGAAGAAAGGAAGGAAACAATATTTACTGAAACAACCGAAATGGTTTAAGTGGCTGGTATGGTCTTGGCTGACTCACTCGCCTGTCGGGCTGTTTAATAATTATCCGATGCACTTGATGATCGTAGGAGAAAAACATAGTGGTAAGAGTTTGATGCTGAACAGTTTGCACGAGCGCAGCCAGGAAACCCGAGATATATTCAGCGGGAGCAGCAGCACGTTAAAACATTTGATTCCTAGCTTCAAATACAACCCTGCTCGTCTTGGTTATTTGGCAGAGAGCAATAGATTCTCTTATTGTGATGAGTTCTTGCGTTGCATGATGAACACGCGAGGAGGAGCTGACAGAGACAACAGGGAAGAAGGTGTTGCTGTGATGAATGACTTGCTCGAACACCAAAAAAGAGAAGCTGGAAGTGGAGTTAGCAGGATAAGTGTGAACATGACATCTAGGATTATTGCGACGACAAATCCTATAAGGGGCTTGAATTCTATGACTGATTTGGTTAGGTCTTTGGATGAGAGTTTCTTGAGTAGGTGGCTTATTTATTACCAACCTAAAGAGCATGTTGATCTTATCAGACGTAGTAAGGATGTTGATTTGAAAGAGTACGAATACACTATTGATGATAATGATTGGGTTAGCATATTGGACTACCTTCACACGTTTAAATGTGAGTATGATATGGATAGAGTGGAAGCTGTGAAGGATAGTGCGAACGTGTTAATGAATGAAGACTTGAAAAGACATTACGATGCGCGTCACATGCACCACATAGAATGCTTGATAGATGGTATAGTCAAGACCAGGTGTTTAGTCGATAAAGATATGGGGTTCAAAGCAACAGAGAAAGACTATGAGATGTTAGAACTTGTGTGGAAAAACATAATCAAATCTTGGATAGATGTTGACATGGTTAGAAACTTGCCTGTTCACGATAGAATATTCTACTTGCCTGAAAATTGTCAGGTTCTCTACTGGAAAATCAACAATAAGAAAAAAGAGCTTCCAAGAAATGAAGTGAAAGAGATGGCCTTGAAATTCTTGAAGCGTCACGAGTATATTGAGACGATGAGTATTTTGTTACATCACGACGTGATAACAGATGATGCTGGAATTATAAGGCCGCACCACATGGGAAAATGCCGCACGAAATAAACAATGCAGGGTACGAAACTGAAGAACGTATGAGGAAATGGTTCAGAGGACAGAAGAGCCATCTTGACTTTGTAGATTTCGAAACCAAAAACGTGTTGTGGGAAGTGAAGAGTTGTAATTTGTTCAACAGATACTACAATAGCAATCATTGTAGAAAATCGAAAGGAAAAATTCCTCATCACGACGTGAACAGCTTTCATTTGGGAAGGTTTTTCATCAATCTCGACAATCATTTTGTTCTGAAGAGTAAGGCTGATGCTATAGGTAAAGTAGCCAAGTATATCTTTGTCGTCAAGTGCGGAAGACAAATGTTGTGGAGAGTTCTTAATTGGGAATTGGTTCCTCAAAAGTCAACAGTAAGGATCAAGGATGTGTTCGGGGTGTCAAAATGAGTATGATAGCACAGCCTTGGACTGATCCTGTAGGATGGGAATATATCATGGGTGATATCAATCTTGGACTCAGCATAATCCAGGACAGATACGAACATTTGAGCAAGCTTGATAGGTTGAGTAGTGGATCTCTGCAGATAGCCATGAGGGATGTGGTGAGTGGTGCTTGGACGAAGTGGGTGAAGTTTCCTGGTCCTCTTGTTGAGTTCACGACGAATGAGTATAGGCAGACTTCTTATCAGGTGCAGCCAGCTTATGATATTCACCGGAGTACTCTGGAGAATGAGGTTGTTGTTGAGAGTGATTATCAGTGTGAAGACTGTTTAAGGCGTAAAAAAGAGAAATTGCTGGCAGTTAATGCTTGTCCTGACTGTTATGAGAAGAATTACGAGGCTACTCGCATTATAGGACGGATTTTGGAGAGTAAAGGGTTCAAGCCGTTGTATTATTACTCTGGGAACAAAAGTTTGCACGTACACGTATATTTTGATTTTGGTTGTTTCAAGGAATTGGACATGTTTCTGCAGAAGCAACTGATGGAGAAGTTCAAGTATCGTTCCAGGCTTGTGAAGAAGTTCATAGAATGGCTCAGAGAACGCATTATAAGCTGCTGGGACTTAGAAATCAGGGAATTCGACACTGACCTTATCAAAAGCAAACACTTGATTAGGAGCGAACTGAGCCGGAATAAGGCAGGTTACAAGACATTCCTCGGGTACAGCTATAAAGACTTGAGCTTCATTCCTTACGTGTGTAATGCCAAGAACAGGATCTATCCAAAGGTTGGGAGGATCAAACTTAGCAGACCTGATCACGTCCAGGAATTAGTTGAGGATTTCATAACGGATATGGACACGAAGCGTAAAAGTGCTAAAATCAAGAGGAAGGAGCGTTCTTTGAATGCTTGGTTACCTCAGAGGGATGAGGTTGAGTTGCGTGATTGTATCAAATTGATATTAAGTGATAACTTTTCTGAAGCAGGAGACGGGTACCAAAGAGCTATGTTTATCCTGGCCAATGAGTTGAAGCGGGTTCATCCTGACCAGGCTGCAGAGTTGTTGCGTGATTGGAATGTTCGTATGGGTGATCCTGTGAAGGATGAGGATATTGAGTATAGGCTGTCTCAGAAGAATTATACGTTGACTTGTAAGTACGTGCATGAGTTTTTGTCTTCACTCGGAATTGATAACATTCCTATAAACTGTAAACACAAGATATATAAATGAGTGAGTGTATACTTATAGAAAGGCAACTTCAAGCCAAAAAGTCCGAGCCGGTACGACCAAAAAATACCCCCTTTGATTTCTGGTCGTGCCAGCTTCACGATCCTTTGATGGGGGGACGAACACCCCCAGCACCAATGGCTGATTTACCTTGTGGTTGAGGGAATCTCCAACGGCGCGCGCAAAATAAGTCGCTGTTGGAAAAACGGCTGAAGAGAACACACACGACAAAACGAAGAAGACGACGAAGATTCAAGAACACAGCAAACCACACCAAAGAATCTCTAGGGATTCAGGGGAGGGTGCACCTTCCCCATTCAAACTCAAAAAAGTATATACTCTCATAAGGGAGAAAAATTTTAAAAAAACACAAAACCAAGGAGGAAAACACAATGGAACTACCAGTAAGCAACCAAACAAGCAACTTCGGACCAAAACCACACATCAAAAAAGGCTACTACCCAGCCAAACTCATCGACGTAAAACCATTCGAACGAGATGGCACACTAGTAGAAGGCAAATACGGAAACCAGATCATAATGGAATTCGCCATCTACAAAGCAGACGAAAACGGCAAACCAGTCAGCCCAGTACAACAAGAAGTCGAAGTCGAAGGCCAAGCAAAGAAAATGATGGACGTCACACTAGGAAATTTTGTGTACCACATCTACAAAGACCAAAAAAGCGGAGAAAAAAGAACAGCAGTCACTCCAAACAGCGCCATAACAAAAATATTCAAAGCACTCGGCTGGGAATTCAACGCAGACGAACCACTCAAACCAAAAGAATTCATCGGTAAATGGTGTGAAGTCAACGTAGACGACTACGAGAAAAAGGTTGAAGGCGAAGATCCAATCAAGATGAGCACCATCAAAGACATCGGCAAGTACGAAGGTCCAGAAATCACCTTGGAAGAAAACAAGAAAGCCGATGAAAAAGCAGAAGCCAACAAACCACAAGACGTGAAAAAAGAAGTCAAGCACGAAGAGGTAGCTGCAAAAACTGAAGAAGCACCCGCAGATCAAAAAGAAAAAGCTGACGAAATCCTCGCCATCAACGACAGAATGGCAAACCTTGAAAAACTCCACAAAGAAGGAGCGCTAACCAAAGAAGGCTACGACCAAGGAATGGAACAGCTCAACAAACAACTCGCGGAGTTACAGAAATGACCGAACCATCTTTTCCCGGACAAGAATTACTCCCGGGATTAGAGTTCACTCTGCAGAACGGAATGACTCCTGCCGAAGTAAACGTGTTCCTAACAATGATGAGAAAACCTATGAGCGCATCAGACGTTGCCACAATGCTGAAAAGCAAGAAAACAACAGTGCACAACTTGATACTGAAGCTCAAATACAAAGGTTTGATAAAAGAACATACATTCGTCGGACACACTAAAGTTTTTGCAGTGAATCTTGGGAGGCAACAATGAAATCTTTTTACTTAATTCTTTTAGAAAAACGCATCAGACTATGCGATTGGTGCGTTAGTCAGATGAACAAGCTCATAATAAAAGAAGTCCGAAGAAAAGGACATTATGAAGAGATAGTGAAGTTGATTAAGAATAAAAAAGGGAAAGGATGTAATCTGGTGGAAGAATGACTGAAAATAACAAAGTACACGTACTCGAAAGTGGACATGTGGCTACGCTTCAGCCGGATGAAATGAAACAAGGCGTTTACCTTCACTTAGATGACATTAAAACATTGATAGATACCGCGTGGGGATCGCATCGCAGATTAATAGGCATCGATGGGGTGCTTTATCAAAAAATAATGAGCACCATAGACGATCTATCTAAAAAATAAGAGGTACAAACATGACACTTACAATAACCGAATCAGTTGAAGAAGCTCTCAAAGATAGAAAAACCGATCCAGATGTGAAAAACTGTCTTGAAAGAGTCGCACTAGGATATACTGGCAGACAACAACTGCCGTTCGCGACAAATACTTATTGTTGCAGACCAAAACAATACTGTCCTCTACAAACAGAAGGTATTTTAAGTGAAGTCACTAAACTTCCGTCGTGCAATTATATTGATTACTTGGTGGAAATGGTGGAAAGAAATGGACGGTAAAAAAACAGCCATTGTATTCGGGATTCTAATGATTATGTGTCTCGGATTGTTCAACGCAATCTTTTTCGCTTGGCAAGCAGAACAAAATAGCAAACCCACGCCAGTGAAAGTAATCCACATACCAGTCAAACAATACCCACCACCAAGAGAAGTCATAGTACCGATAGATATAAGAATAAAGAAAACAATAGTACAAAGAGAGACAGGTATTGAAAAGTGGGACAGACAATCAGCTCTCGACAGAGCGAACCAACTCGTGAAAGACCAAGGAGGAAGAAAATGAGTTTAGCAAGACAAATCATAAAGATCGAAGCAGAAATGGGATTTAGAGACGTGGAGCGCGAACCAATGAGATTTTTCCTTCTTGGAACTGATGGGAACGTTTACAGTCCCACCGACTTACAACAGTACATTTACCCTTTCGGCAGCGTAATGCACAAAGATGCGTGGACTACCGACGAAGAAATGGTGGATTACATTAAAGCTTGCTCAAAAATATATTACAAAGATGGTCGTGTAGAAACTGGAGACCTGCACGAGGATTCTACTGGGGTGAACGTAAAATGAGGATAGGAAATTTAGTATTCCAATGGATCAGACTTCCAAAACAGCCAACAACAATCAAGCACTTGACAGGAAACAAAGTACGAATCATACTCAAAAAAGAAAATTCTAATGCTGATATTCACTTGGCAGACAGAACATATAGAGTGTATGACGAAGCTGAAATCATGCCTATTTTCAAAATGAATCGCTTTAGCGAAATGACGTACGTTCCAGAAGATAGGGATTGTGATGATTTCAGCTGGGCTTTCGTCGGAATGATGAAGAAGCTTCTTCCTGGTTGCACTGTTGGAATGGTTTGGGCAGATATTATGACTGTCGAAGGAGAGCTTGATTATAAACATGCTTTTTGTTTTTTTATAGATGAGAATGATAATTTGATGTATGTTGAGCCTCAAAGCAATAGAGTGTTCTCGCCGAAAAAAACTATCAAGCCATACTTATTTATCGTATAGATGGACACTTTGGAGTAAAAACTAATGGAGGTATAACACAATGGAAATAACAGCTATAATAACCGGACTGGTAGTACCAGTCGCAAGATCAGTACTTGGATGGGCAGAAAACGCCCTCGCAGACAAAAAAGTCACAGCATTCGAATGGGCGAAGCTAGGCGAAACAATCATCAGAGTAGGAGTCATGCAATTAGCCATCCTATTCGGAATGAGCGAGTACGGCATGGAACCAAGCGTCGTAGGAGCAGCAGCGGGAGCATTACTTCTGGATTTCATCCTGTCAGCCATGAAGAAAAAAAGTGCAAAAGTGCAATAAAAAACCTATGCTGCACTTGCACTAAGTACTCGTGTTGAACTGGATGGTGTAAGAACTAATCTGAGTATCATCATCATCCAATTCAATTTTTACCTGAATCTCACTACCCACCGTAGAAGACAAAGTTGTAAGCGTGTCCAACGTAACAGTTTCGAAGGTATCACCACCATTCAAACTAACTTTGAACGTTGCTCCAGGCGTATTAGTACCCGCAGCCAAAAGCACAATAGACGACACGTCATTCCCATCAGGAGTCTCACTAGACGGACTCGTCCACGTTCCAAGACTTCCAGCAACCGCTTTCTTCAAAACACTATTCACAATCTCCGTATTGCTATGGGTTCCCACATCTGTCGAGTACGTCTCAGTCTTTGCAAAATCTAAATCTTCCGGATTGCTCGTAGTGCTTTGAGTTCTACTTTCCCTATTTATTCTGTCCTTGAACACATTACTTATTCTCTTAGGCTGCTTGTTGATCGTGACAGTCGTAGACAACATATCCTGACTAATCTCATCTTTCCATATCAAACACCTATAAAAATCCAGATCAAGACCATCAAAAGGCGCGCTAATCCTAATGTTCTCTCCTGCTTGGATTGTTGCCAGAAGAACTGCTTTAATCTCTCCAACTTGAGGAGGGTTCTTCTCCTCCGCCAGCGTTGCATTTCCAAGGTCTACAGCTTGCTGGAACGTAGTTATGGTATCATCTGATATGTTACGCCTCCTAATACCATTGGCTGTCTGAGACGTAGTATCGTTGGCTGTGTAGATAATCTGAGATCCTTCAATCACACCACCATAAACCCTGACCTGATTCCTGACAAACTGCAGGTCCGGAGCGAAATCACCAACCTCAAACAAGTTCAGATCAAACACGATAGCATCAGTCTCATTGTTGATGCTTCCAATAGCAAAAAATTGCACTGTCAGGTCAGGATAGATTATACAGTCATAATTCGATGCGAAACACAATTCTATGACTGCATCCCAAAATGGTTTATCAACCCAATCAACACTGATTTGAGTTCCGCTAGTTGCAGGAATGCTTGTGAGAGTATATCTGCTATCACCATACGTGTTGAACAAATCCAAAAGTATAACTGCGGTATCAGTATCAGAGAATTTTTTGGTGACAGTTCTTTCTACAACGAACAATGATTCACTTCTACCAGTGACTTTAACATTATTAGCTATCTTGCTTGGTTTTTCTATCCTGCCTCTGAATCTTAATGTCGTGGCTGTTGGAGCATAGTCTTTGTAATACCTGAAAATTTCGTTGCCCGTCCAAGCAGTAGTGTAAGTCTCATTTGGGTTTGGCAGTTCGAACTCGAAAGTTCCAATACCTTCAGTGACTCCATCTTCAACGACTAAATTGATTATTTCGTCAGTTATGTCATCTACAGTGCCGTCGCTACGCTCAACTGTTATTTTATAATTAGCCGTGTATATAGGAGGAATCCATACGTTAGGCTTTATCTTTTTGAAATTCGTAGCTGCCATTTTATCGTCATGGAGTGTCGCAAATGTCGCAAGTATTACAACAAGCACCGACATCTAAGTCTGGCTGCCACAACCTCCAAGAAGTGTAGTTGCAGTTATAATCTGCCCACATCCATATACTCTGTGATTGTCCTGTTGTGTATTCTCCAAATATAACATGCCAACTTCCAGGAACCAGGATAGTCTTGTCGTCTGAAGAGTTGGTCTGAGAGAAACTTAAATTCACGCAACTGGCAGGTTCAGTCTCGTTCACCTTCATCGTGAGATTGGCTGCGACTCCACCATAATTCTGAGCTGTAAAGTTCAAGATCGGTGCGTTATCATCCTGGCCGTAAGGAGCAACATCTTGAGAAGTCACATTTCTTGGACTGAACTGGAAGAACCCAACGGGTAATTCGTAATCCCAATCGCTATAATAATACGTGAGTTCGGATGTGAAGTTCTCAGTGTACGATGTGTTGTGCTGAGTGACGTTATAAGTTCTGTTCCCTCCACGATAAGATAAGTTTATGTTCGACACTTGTATGATTCCCTGTGTGGCACTCTCGAAAACAATAGGTACGTCAACAAAACCAGAGCTGTTACCTAAGAAATTTCTCACCAAGCCCAAATCAACATTTATTGATGAGGTTGCACTACCGCTCTGGTACTGAATGCTTATGTTCTTAACTCCCATTATTCCTCTTCTGTCACTTCCAAAATAGAAAGGCACTGTGCAGAATCCAGCATCATCCGCAGTACATGTACTCAAATAATTATTAAGCACGGTAGAGAAGTCGTCAGTTGTGTTCGTCCCGTCGAACGTTCCTGTGAAATTCCACTCTCTCGTACCATCAATAGTTCCGACTTCCATATACGTGTTATTCGGGTACGTATCGTCGAAAAACCAATTTATTGCGCTATCGTAAAGTATGGCATCATTCAAAATGCTAACCCCTCTACTCCACTGATCTACACTCCCATCGCTAGCGTCCTCAATCCACAACGAGTACGTGCTGAAATCACCATCGTAAGTGAGTTCGCTATAATCATCGTCGTCATCATAAGTTATTGTGTTCACTCCATAATTCTGGATGTCAGTTATTGTCGTCCAAGTACTACCATCGCTGCACTGACCGTAACTCTCAGCAGGATCTAATCCTCCATCAACATAATCATATTCAGAATACATCCTGAGTCTTAGAAGAGTTCCAGTAATTGCAGAACAGCCAGCATCTAAAGAATTATTTTGCATAGGATCTGTGCCGTGCTTCAGCGTCCAGTTAGTAGCTGTTTTGTTCACCCCTTCAGGCCATTTATAATTCAAATAAACATAATTGGTCGTGCTCCACGCATTACCATCAGAGCTATCACCACAACCAGTAGCAACTGCAGGATCGTTCTGTGTGCACACACCACCATTTTCGAAACCTTCAATCGTTAAATTAGCACTAGTGACGTTGATATTCTTCTGAATCTTCACGTATACAGTTTCAGTTCCAGAAACCTGGAAAGTCAAATTCTTCTCTGTAGATGAATCATTGAACTGATTCACTGTTGTCGTCGTCAAAACCAAATCACCAACATCATTACTCAACGTATCATTCACGTACACGCTCACATTCTGAGGACTACTACCACCATCTTCAAATCCAGAAAGCAACATCGTGAAATTAATAACTTCTGCGAACTGGTGCATGTTCACCGTGTCAAGAGTAATGTTTTCACTTCCAGTATAAGTCAAGTTGGTCGAAGTTTTCGAATCATTGAATGTGATATCAACAAAATAAGAAATGTTCAAAGCATAATCCAAAGGAGAAGCGCCACAAGAAACATTCACACCAAAATCAGGATGAGACACGTCAATACATACCATCGAGTCAGAACTATTTGCTCGTAAGTTAACTATGCTTCCTAACTCTACAGATATGTTCTCCGGAGTAGCTGTGTTAACATCAGGTTCGGCACCAACAGTCACACTGCTAGAATTAACTTTCGACCCACACAAAACATCATCGCAAGGTTCAACCTGACAAACAATAATATCGCCTTCAGTCGTATTTTCAGACGGTAAGATAGATTCATTTGTAACTGTTGATATATTCCAAAAAACTCCCTCTTCATAAAAAATAGTAAAAATAAAACTAGAAGTGTAATCCTCCATCACAACATAAGACCCAGATGATTGATTCATACATTCAACCCTATAGCGCTCATCCCATCCGTCTGCGGTATATTTTAAATCGAGAGTGTTGCCAGATAAACAATCGCTAAAAACCGTGACGTTTCTAGGCTGAACAAATGGAACATAATATTGAACTATAGCGCTCGACGTGAATGCAGGAATAGTATAATTTACTATATGAACTACCTGACACCCGCCAGCAGTATTACATATTCCTGGACCCCCACAATCTACATTTATCGAAGTACCAGAGTTTCCATCAAAAGTATTTTCAAATAAACCTGAAGATATACAACTTTGATTTCCAAAACCATTAGACGAGTTCACAAAACCATCGTAAATCTGCGAACAACTCCCATCTGTTCCTGATTGATTAGTTTCATTCGCACTCTCTTGGTAGCAATAAAAAGGAGGAAGACCCTCTCCAAAAACAAATTCAAAGCCGTTTATGAACCAAGAAACATTACTATTATCGTTTCCATTTCCACCTGTGCTATTAGTAAAACCATAAGAACACGTCAAGTCTTGAGAAGGCGTAGGAACAGAAGGAATTATCGCAACATTAGAAGCGTCAGGATCAGTAGATGCTGAAAAAGTGAAATTAGCTGATGCGAATTCACACGTGGTTGTACTCGCAAAATAAGTCGAGTTAGCCAAAGACAAGGTAACTCTTTGCTCGTGATCTCCTTGGTCGACAGTCGTCTCCTTTTCGATTTCGAAAATTGGATGCCAAGAATTACTGACTCCACTAATGTCAAACTCGCCAACCTCAACGCCATCATCGTACAATGTCACGTTTTCATTAGCATAATCGAATTCGAACAGCCAAATACTCGTATCTGTAACTGGCGTTGTCTGTCCAGGATTGAAACTTTTCAGCGTCACATCTGCTGCGGAAGTGCCATTACCTAATCTAATATATCCCCAGAATCCGTCGCTACCACCAGGAGCATCATCTTGAGAAAAATCTCCTGAGAACACTGCTTTGATACTGTAATTCACGTCAACACCTATCGCTTTAATGTCATGATCTGCAGTCATCACACTATCTTGTTGTCCACACCAACTATACGAACAATCAAGATCTGTGTAGAGTGATGATGCTCCGTACACGACGTCTCTTCCGCTACCATGTCCTGTATGAGTTTCAGTCCAGTTTGTCGTCTGAAAATCGTATGAGAATATTGTTTCGTCAAGTGAGCTCCCACAGCATTGAGCATTCCATTCGTAATCATAGTTTGACAAGTTCAACAAATTAGGAAATGAATTCACACTTCCAGAAGTTATCGCTGAAGTATTGCTTTGGTTCTCAGCCCATGACCCTGTGAAGTTTCCATAAAGACTGCAGTTCAATAAAGTTACTGCGGCATCGATAGACGGAGTGTAATTGAAAACTATATTCCAAGCAGGTATCGAGGATGAGTCGGATGGGTAATTTAAGCTGACGTTCATCTGGTCGGGTGTTGGATCGTACATTCGAACTTCGTAAATGTTGACTGAATCATCAGGACGGTAACGCACGATAAGTTTGTCACTAGCTATTTTTTGTTGGTACAACTTAGCCCAATCATAACCATCTTCCCATTCAACAACCATGTTATGACCTAAACTCTCAGGACTGAAAGCTTCTCTGGTGATTCCATCATAATCTATATCTCTGTATTCAAAATGAATTATTTTTCCCTGGCAGTTCTCACAGATGAATTTGCTCTCCATAGGAATCATTTCCACGTCAGTAGAAGAAGTATTGAAGATATAAATGTGGGTTGTTACTATGTTATCTTTCCAGCGAGATGTTCTTGTAACTCTGACTTTCTCATCGTATTCTTTGTAGAACACAGTTCTTTCTTTGGCTCTCATCTTAGTAGTGCCATCATACAAGTACACATATTCTGTGGCTCCCAACACCCAAGAGTCATCTTCGTACACGTATATTCTTGAGCGAGTATCTTCAACAACAAACTTAACAGTACTAGGTAACATAACATAAATAGAAGACATAAGTATTACGAGCAACATTCCAGAAGAGAATAATATTTTCTTCATATATCCTCACCCACGACACATGTGAACTGCACTTGTTTATGATCGTCTTCCCTGTCGTCGGTAGTGATTGTTTCCTTATCTAAGTTGACGTTGAAATCTTCATCTTCCCACTCCATGACCAAAACACCACCAGTATTAATGATGTTTTTCATTTTGGACTTATCGCTTTTGTTAATGAGTCCGGTAACTGCAAATCGTTCATTAGTTCTTAGCAAGTCGACAAGCTTTGAAGTTTTCGGTCCAGAACTCCAATTAGCACTGCTCTGAGGAGGGTCAATCTCAGTTATCTTCTTGTTTATTATTTCTTCAACAAGAATAGTGTAAATAGTTATTTGGTTAGTTCCTCCTTTATCTAAAATTATGTTGTCGGCCGTCATGATTTCACGATCCTTCTCAGTTCATTAACAGTTCTTCTGTTGGCATTATCTATTTCTCGCCTTATCAAATCCTGATTCGCCACGTTAATATTCAGTGTTTGGTTCAAAACAACGCCTTTACCCCCCATATTGGGAGGTTGACCTTTAAACCCAATAACAGTATCATTAGGATTAATAGCCATCGGTGCTTGACCAGGACGAACAATAAAATCATCAAACTTATTACCAACACCCAACAAATGACTTGCAGCACTTTTGACGCCACTCAACAAACCACCGCCAAGCTTGCTTTTAATCTTACTTTCAAGACTTAAACCTTTTTCAAAAATATCTCTAAGCCAATCAGGTAACATGTTAGATATCGCATTCCTGACTTTAGTTTTTGCCGTCTTAAATGCATTAGCTAACTTATCACCTATGGACGTCCCTATATTCCAAACAGAATCAAAAATAAGTTTAACAAACCTTATAGCGCCAGTCATAACTGCCATGATAGCATTAGCAATAGAAAGAACTATACCAGTCATAAACTGTTTGAAACCTTCCAATAATTGTTGAAATGCCAAAATCATTCCATCAACATCTCCAGTGAATAATGCTTTAATAAGATTAAATATTCCTTTTATCATATTCCACAAACCCATAAACATCAATTTAACGCTATTGATTAAGTTCTTCACAGTATCTTTCATACCCATAAAATTTTCTTTCCATGCGATTACCATACCAATAATGATCGCTGTGATTACTGCTCCGACTGTAGAAAAAATACCGACGATAGCTTTCCAAGCAGTGCCCGCAATAGTAGCTAAAGAAGGAAACGCAACACCTAATGATCCAAGACCAAGACTTAACTGTCCAAAAAGTGAAAGCACCGTGCCTAGCACTGCTCCTATAATGGTGAAGACACCTATGAATTTCTTAACTGGTTCTGGTAAGTTTGTGAAAAAATCAAACACTTTCATCAAAATAGGGAATAACATTTCCATGACTGGCAAGAATAATATCAAAAGCATCTCTCTGAACAAATCAAATACTCCAAACGCTTCCATAACAGGATTGAGAAGTCCTAAGAAAGTACGCTGCATCATCTGACCAAAGAACATGATGCCAAGCATTTCTATTTTGAACCCCCTCATAGCTCTTTTAGTTTTGTTTAAATTCTGCCTGTACTCTTGAACTCTCTGACTAGCGGATCTCATAGTATTAGCAAAATTCTTGGCCACTCCTTGAACCATCACGACGACTCTCTCTAGGAACGTTCCCATTTTATTTATCTCCCGCCTCTTTTTCCCACTGACTTCACGTTTGGCACGTTATCTTTATCTCTTTTTCTCAACTCGCATAACTTGTCAAACAATACGTTTAATTGTTTTACTTTCATAGGTTTCTGACGAATCGTGTAAATGATATCTCCATTCTTGTCAAGAACCTCATAATCCCTCCCGATAATATCGGGAAGGCAGTGAAGCTCGCGCGCCAAATCAATAATATCAGTCAGTAACGAAGTCTTTTTTTCCCGTCCAAGAATTTTATTCTTGAGATGGTTGAGCTGCTGATGCATCTTTCTTCTGCTTGATAAAAGCTTTGACTTTCGCAATCTTGTTTCTGTCCTTTTCTTGCATGTTGTTCAGTTCTTCGATAGCATCCATAATGTCATTCAAAAACTCAAAGGATAAAGTTTTGATATGACTAACTTCAACTCCCAAGCAGTGAGCAATAAGTTTTTTCGTCTGGTTTACCATCTCTCCGATAGGAGCGTCATCTTTGATACCTTCCATGATTTCCATATCGTCCAAAGATAATGGCGTGATGTAAATCTCAGCTCGTTCTTGACCTTCTTTCGGTTCTTTCGGTATTTTAAACAATCTCTTCTTTGCACTGAGCTTTTTCAGCTCTGCTATTTGGTTATGTGTCTCTTCAGTCATTTTCTTACCTTCCGCAGACTTCCATCTGTCATTCGTTTAACTCCCGTGTCTTCTTCTGGTTGCGCGTTACTCAAAGCCTGTTCTAAAGAGGAAATTCTCTGGTGGTGCTCGTTCAACTTTGCAATCATCATCTTAGCATCCGCACTGATGATGTCGTCGACGAGCCATTTCAAAGTCATCCCGTAATCTCCGCAAAACTCAGAGTCGGCAAGTTCTTTGAACGCTTTCAGCGTTGGTTTCGGGACTCTTTTGATTCTCAAGTCTTCGCTGTTGCGCCGCAACTTGTTCAGTATTTTGTGCGCGGGGTTGGTCTGTTTCTCTTCATTCGTTTTTTTCTCTTCATCCATTTTTTCACCTTCAACAATAAAAAAATTAAAGAAACGATTTTTCTTTAGCCGAACTTGTTGGCTGAAGTGTACGCCGCAACTGCTGGAAGAACATCTGATGCTGTGCTTCCAGCGCAAGATTCCACCATTACATTATTGTTCGCACTTTTATCAAATGCTGCGCATTTGTACGTGATGGTGAATTTCAACACTCCGTCGGTAAAGCTGGGCTTGACACTGGTGAACATTCCTTCTGCAACACCTATTCTCAATGCCGAAGCGTTCTGAGCAGTTGTGCTCTGAGCTGTTGTTGCCGTGCTGTCATTCGTCCAAAGAACCAGTACTCTATACTTGTCTCTTTCGTGATCGTTTGATACCCTAATAGGAACACTCGCGTCCTGACTGTGCATCAAGTCAAAAAAACCTTTACCAGTAGTCCCGGTGTCAGTTCCTGCTTCGACAGGATACGCTTCGAACGTTAGCGTCGTGTCACCTTCGGGGTTGAACTTAGTCACTCTGCCACCATTCACTAACGGTATGCCCTCAATATCCTTTTCTCCAATGTCGAAATCGATTGTTTCCGTGAGGCTTGCGAACTGGACATCACTCCCGTCAATTATGGAAATACCGACGAGACATGTCTCCATCCAAGCATCATCAATAGTATCTGCTGTCATTCCGAATCATCCTCCTTTCTTATTTTTTTCACGCCAACTATTGCAGCTCTGGCCTTTGGCTTTTCTCTGTTCGTTTCATCTTCTACTTTGAAGATGCTGTTCGGTTTGGGAGGAGAACTCGTGAACGTGCTCTCTCCGGGTTGTAATATCACATCTCTTCCTAATTTCTTATCTCTGAACTTTCTTGGATCTTTACTTTTGTTCGTGACGACTTTCAATTTCTTCATCCTCCTTTGAGTGTTTGTTCAGTGTATTGAACGAGCATCGGCCTGAGTTTCCTCCTAGCCCTTCCCCATCCAGCGCGTATGAACGGGTGTGCTCTGACAACGATTGGGAATTTTTTAAGTTTTCCGCCTTTCACAAGTCTTGCTCTTGATGATATGCTTCCTTTTTGGGCTTGTTCCGCCCAAGCTAAGAGTCTTGATCTTCTTCTGTTAACGCTGACCAGGTGTGTTTTCATACTGTCGAGCATGACTCCGTACTGGCGGATGAACAGCATTCCTACTTTTCCTCTTGGTCTTTGTCTGTACTCGATGCCTTTTTCGTATAGTGTGCCTGTGAATGGTTTGATTCCTGCAGCGCGAGCGGCACTCTTCATGTCTCTTTCCAAGATTTTGCCCCAGCGCATCATTACTTTTGGAGGCATTTCAGGCATGTTCTTACCTACTCTTTTGAGCGTGTTTATGGCTGTTTGCGCGCTCCCTACGCTGTTTATTCTGAGCACAACGCCCATTTTATCGGCTCACCTGCATCTTACCTCTAAGAGCTAGCATGAAGCTTCTACGATACACCAATTCTTTGGCTAGTGGATCTTGGCTTTGACCGCCACTCTTAGGATTTACAAAGTACAACCCATTACGCCTCAACAATGCTCGGTTCGTAACATCATTCAACGTCTGAACAATACTGTTGCTGATCGTGTCCAAGTGCGACTGACCCAAGCCATCCTTACAACCATAACCTCTATCGCTAGTGACTACTTCAATCTCTATAGGCCAACTCAAAAACTTAGATTTACCGTCATGGCTGCTGCCTTCTTGTTCTTGGTCGAATTCTGAAGGGTAGACTATGATAAAAGGGTAGCCTCCGAAGTCTGATGCTTTCACGTCTGGTTCTCTTGAGTACACCCATTTGCGGTATTGTCCGGAAGAAGAAATCGGGTCCGGAACATTGGAAGTGTCTTTAATCAGTTGGTATATGTTGTTCCAACTCTCTGAAAATAAGTTCGTGTAATCTACTCTGTCTGCCGTCATAGGTTTTCATCCTCGGATGAATTTTACTTACGTGTTGCCCATCGCGTTCTGCCTATAAGCATCCACGATACGCGCGATTTCTGTTTGGTCGGCGTTGAACATTTCTGGATTGAACTCGTCCCGTCCAGCAATCATGCTCTTACCGATATTATCTTGAATTAACTGACGTTTCGCCAGCAAAAGATTAAGCCTTACGATATCCGCAGGGATTGTGTCAAACCCGTACAAGTACCTTATTTTGAAACGGTTAGCAATACCAATCTCAGGTAACAAAATATTCTCTGCAATGTTTTCACCGTCTTGTAATCCTCGCCAGTATAAAAACGTTTCTCCTAAGTCACCGACAAACACTTTCTTTTTCCATTCTTGAACGAACCAAGTAGGAATAGTTCCTTCTCGAGTTCCGCTGATCTGAACTATTGTCGAATGAACTTCTTTCTCTGCTGCGTGTGCTGCAGCGGTACTGCCATCACTTCCGCGAGTAAGTCCTGTAAGAGTATCGGTGCTGACACCAGTGTAATCAATAATTTCTTCCTCTACCACCACACTCCCACTACTAGGAAATTTACTACCATCCCCGCTAGCCAGTCCAGCTGTAGTTCCACTAGCAGTCAAAGCATCAGCCAAAGAAGAACTCACGTCAATCAAAGGACGTTTCTTGCTCCAATACCTCTGCTGAGTCAACCCCTGACTCTCCTGACTCTCAAGAACGACCACAGGATAACTAGGGTTTTTAGCTGTTCCATCAGTAAAAATTGTGTTGAGCGTACTATCAACTTCTTTTTTAGCTCGTTCAAGCACTGTCTGTAAGTAAGCATCAGTCATTCCAATATTTAAGTATTTATACTCAGCATAAATGTTATCGGTGCTAAGAACAGTTCTTCCACTGGTTGTGAGAGTTATCTTTCCTGTTTCTTTATCCAAAGAGTAATGGGTTGTTTCTGTGAACGCGACTGCTGTAGCTTCAGTAGCCCCATAATACAACGTATAACTATCAGCCAGGATGTTCTTCTGATCCAAATAGAAAATCAAAGTACTTCCGTCGCCAGTCCCAACTTCTTCTTTCGTTGGGCTGTCCCCCACATCCCAATCAGGAATTCTCTTAACTATACCAAGAATATTCGCAAATTCTGTCGTTGTAGCGTAAGCAGTCATTAAGAACACCCCCTAATCGACATTATCGTCACGGCCAAAGACAATGATGGCAGTGCTATTCCTATTACCCATTTAAGGGCTTTGACAGCTCCTTGCATTTGATTCACATCCCTAACAAGTCCTGGATGCCCATTACCTGATAAGGTTTTTTTCACTAAAGACACATCTTCTTTTATGTTCTTCATAGTGCTGTGCATCTCACCAAGTTCTCTTTCTATGCTAAATCTTCTTTCGGCCATTTTTTAGTTTACTATTATAGGTTGTTCATAACACAATCCAGTATCGTTGTGAATTCCGCCGTACCTGCTAATTCTGTATAATCTGTACGTATCAATATCTTGAACCATACTTGAACTTGTCCTGTTAATTATCGAAGTTAGGTTTAAATCTACTTCTGTTACAGTATTTTCTGTTGTGGTTCCGTTGATCCAAAAGAAAACTCTATAAGTATTTGAGTATATTCTACGCGGGAACTTGCTTATGCTTAGTCTTCTGGATTCTGCACTTCCTGCGCTGCCTTTTTGTGAGTTGTAACTTAAAGCGTAATTTCCTTTTTTGTTACTGTTCATTATAGTGACTGTTCCTCCTGGAAGGCTTCCGCAAACTGTGGTGTTGTAGTCGGGAATTCCTCCTCCGACTAATCCAAAATCTAACATCCATAAGCTGTTAGTGTATGTTCCTTTTGGGTATATTTGTAATGTTCCTGGACTTGGAAAATCTCCTATTCTTGTTTCTTGAGATGGTCCAATGCTTGTGTTATAATTGTTGGCGTTGGCGTATAGTACTATGTTTGATGTGTAGTTTAGAACGTCGTTGTAAGGTGTGTCTAAAGATAAATTGTAGAATTCTATGCTTGCACTTATTGTGTTGTTTGTGTTCACGAATTTTTTTAGGGTGGAATTTAGAGATATGTTTAGTATTATTTGGTTGGTTGAGTTTGCTTTGTATGTGATGTTGTCTACTGTGAGGTTTTCTTGGTTGACAGTTATGGTTGTGCTGTTGAATTGTTCTGATGATCTGAAATATACATTCGAGTTTGATGGGTTGAAGTTTACGTTTGGCTCGATTATTACGGTGGCTGAAGCTATGCTGCACATTAGGATTATGATTACTAAATAAGTTATGGCTTGTTTCATTTTGTTGTTTTCATGCTGTATGCGCACGTGCAGTTTTTTGGGTTGTTAATGGATGTTTTTTCTGTTAAAGGGTAACAACACGGGTTTGGAAATTTTTCTTTCATGGTGTCTTCGCCATTAACTATTAACCTTCCATGTATTGTGAATGAGTTACCTATTTGTGTTGAACTTCTTTTTTCAAGCTTTGTTAAATCCTGTGTAGCTTCAAAAGTAGCACCGCAAACTAATAAGGATAAACAAATAATCACTATTAACAGTATAATTAGTTTCTTCATATTATATCATCTCTGGACTTCCATAAATTCTTTTTGGGTGTGAAGTAAGTGTTTCATTATACAACTGTCTTACTTGAGCAGGTGTAAAAGACACGTTATACAAACGTAAATCATCAATTTGTCCTTCCGGACCTATATTTAATGCTTGGTCATTTCCAATTAATAAATTTTGAGTGTTAAGACTATATATACTTCCAGCAGTGTAAGTAGTTGCCGGAGCGTTTTTATCAACACCGTCATAATAATAAATCACATCTCCAATATTATCATCTCTTACTATTACAACATGATGCCATTCATTAGGTGGGAAATAAGAAACACTATCACTACAACTAAGAGCCCAACCATCAATATTACTATAATGATTAAAACATGGACGCATACTAGTTAAGTCATCATTATAAAAAAGAACATTATAAGGTGTTTGGCTGTTGCTTGTTCTTTTAACCATTAAACCCCTATATTTCTTAGATGAAAAACCTTTATGTTTAAACCAATAAGATATAGTCAAATTCTGATAAACATTCAAATTAGAATTGTGAGCTACTACACTCCTATCAGTGCTTTCAAACTCAGCAGAAAGACCAAACCTCCCAGTTGTGAAACTAGCCCCCACATTACTCCCATCATAACCGTTTTTACTATCGGTAAAATCACCATTAAACTTCCAATGACCGACAAGATTATCTTCTGCTACATTTGCTTCTTCTTGTGCTCCATATAATCTTGTAGCATGAGATGTTTTTGTTTCATTATAAAGTTGTCTCACTTGTGATGCTGAAAGCATCGTACCATTGTAAATTCTAATGTCGTCAAATGTAGCATTGATTACTGCTGAACCGTCTGACCGTGAACCTATATAAACATTTCCGACTGTATTTGCAATAGCACCATACGAATCACTATCTAAATCGATTACGCCATTACAATATATTTGTTTGTGTGTACTATTCAATGCAAAAACTATATGCACCCAATTTCCTATTTTATTACAATCATTTGTTGTACCCTGATTATCTACATGTGTACCATTATTTGTTCTGAATGTTATTTCTTTGCCATTATTTATATAACTTTCGAATCTACTATTAGTTTGAAACAATCTATTAAATGTTCCATCTTCATCAGTATAATACCACATGCTTAATGTTGTAGGCAAATCAGTATCTATATATGTAGTGTTTATCCCACTGGAAACAGTACTTGTTTGTTTTACACCAAGTCCAAATTTTGAAGGCACGAATGCACCATTACCGATTATTGAACCCGTGCCGCTGATTCCAGTAGCGTCAGTGACATCACCATCAAGTTTGTAATGAAGGAATAAATTATCTGAATCTATTTGTGCTTCTTCTTGAGCACCATAAACCCTGTTTGAATGACTAACTTTAGTTTCATTATACAATTCTCTAATTTCCGAGGCAGTTAATGTAATATTATATACTCTAATTTCGTCTATTGTTCCGTTGAAATAATTGACACTGCTTGCCATACCAATATTGAATCCTGTATCTCCACCACCACCTGTCCATGTATTGGTGTCTCGTAAAACACCATCCACATAAATATTAATAGTGCCTGTACTGTTCCATGTTCCAACAATATGATAACATGTATCGATTGAAGGAAGTGTATAAGTAACAGCAGGTGTCAAATCACCTCTAATGAATTGAATACTATTTGCCGCTGAGAGCCTTAAATAATATCTATTAGTACCAGAACCAATACCATACACAACAAAACCAGTATCACTTTGTGTTCCGGGTTTAATCCAAGCAGATATAGTACCGCTTGCATTTTGCAAAGGTGTGCCACCTACAATAATATTATCATTCACTCCATCAAAATCATATGCTAAACTGTGAATTCCCGAAACTATACTTGCACCAGTAACTGTTCCATCATTTCCATACTGTGAACTATCTATTGCATTTCCATTAAATTTCCAGTGACCCATAAGATTACCAGTACCATCATTACCGTACTCCCATACTGGATCTAAATAACCATTGTTTAATCCCGCAGCATCAATACTAAAATCCCATTTGACTCTATCGGTAGGATTTTCTTTCAATCCCCATACTAAGAATTGTGTGGTGCTATAAGCAGGGAATCTTTGAACATAAACTTTATCCTCTAAAGGTCTTGTTGCCGGAGTAAAATCTGTGAACTTCCATCCTTTCAAACAAATACCATCAGGGGAACAACAAGAACTGCCTTCCTTACCTGAACATCGTCCATCCTTACGAAAGATTTTGTAGTCGGGAACCGCAGGGCTGAACACAAGTTCGACTTCGTCTTGGTTATACATATCGACATTATACTTCGTAGGGTTTGTTACGTTTACAAATGACATGCATGGGTCGTCAAGTGTGCCTTTGCATATATCATCGGTGCCTGTTATCTCAAATCCATAGTAAGATATCAAAAACGCAAACAGTGTGACTATAGAAACCACACTGATAGCTGCTCCTGCACCAACTTTAAACCATTTTCTGTAAAACTTGGCCATTTTTTATCTCGTCTCACAAACAAAACTTCCGGTGTTATTCACTGAGCAAGCATAAGCGGTACCATCAGGACTGTAAGTGTTCAGTATTATAGGCAAATCTTGATAACTTTCAAGAACAACATGCGTCCCATTAACCCATTCTTCATATAATAGGTAATTACTATCATCGCCCATTGTGAAGTTTGTATCTACATTCACTGTTTCCGCTGCTGAAAGTCTCATGTCACCCTGACCTGCTACTGCTCGTGCATCTGTTTGGTCATGTTCAAGACTCATAAATTCATCAGTATCTGTAGCGTTTGCTGATTGTATGAACACTGTCGGATTTATTTTGTAAGGCTTAGCGAAGTCTGTTGCGATATCTCCTACTTCAGTAATTAAAAAACCGTTACTATCAGAACTTAAACCTAACAACAGTGAATCTAGAGTTTGTGTGTTACTATATAAAAAACCTGCATCATTGCTACTTCCATAATAATCAATGAAATTATCACCAATTCTACGATTACCCGCAAAAACAGATGATGTATCAACCCATAATTGGCCATCAACTTCTAAAATTCCACTAACGAATAAATCATCGTTTGTCACAAGACTATGACTTGTTGTTCCAGCATCACCAACCCTCAAATAACTCTGCGTAGGACTATCGAGTATTGCTGCACTCGAATTACCAAATACGATATTATTGATATAAGCAGTATCCCATGTTAAGAGTGCCGTGCCTAAATCAAATGTATCGTCTAAACCGGGAATTACACTACCATTAACATCTAATTCGGTAACATTAGCGACTATAACATCACCAACAACAGTCAAATTACTATTAATCGTAACCGCATCATTAAATTCTGCCGTCCCATCAACCAACAAATCATTAAATTCAGACGTAGCATCACTCACAGTAACATCCAACCCAAACACCACATCACACAAAACAATAGCCAGAACGACCAATAGCATCATCATTTTTTTGTTCATTCTTACAAACCCCTCAATCATATATAACCATAGCGAACAAGTCCCCAGAACCACCAGTAACCCGCACGATAAGCTTAGACGTTGCTTCCTTACGATCCAAAATAGGAACAGCACCATTACTATCCCTATCAGCCATATACCCATTGAACAACTCGTTGCTCACCGCCACACTATCTTTATAAATAACTAAGGTAGCATCATCATCTGCGAGAGGCGCATTGACAACAACCTCCCACGCTTTCTTTTGAGAACCAGGCTCCATGTGCAATTCAAGATCAGTACCTACAGTTCCTTTGTTTGATTTTTGTCGTGTCATCTTTTTCTGAACCTCTCGATTAAATATTGGAAAAAAAGTTAAAAAAAAATTATTCGGACTTGCCGAACTTTTTCTTCAGAGCTTCAGCGACATCATTTCTGAAAGGCAAATCATTACCTTTCTCAATGGCGCTTACCAGCAATTCCTTAGCAGGAAAAACCTTCAGTATATCGCTAACTGTATTAACTCCGATGCCCTTGATACTTCCGAGTTCCTTCTCGAAATCTTCGCTTGCTGCTTTCGCATCGAGTTTTGGCTCTTCAGATTTTGGCTCTTCTGCTTTCGGCTCTTCTTCAGGAGTTCCAAGTTCCTCTTTAGGAAGCTCTTCTCCTTCTGCTAAAAGCTTCACAGGCGGGAACTTATACATTCCAATCCAAACTGAAGCTTGAGCATCAGGAACTTGTTGTCCTTTCTTGTAAGGTCCAATATCTTCTACTGCTACGTATACCATCTTGCTTTACCTCACAGTCCGTACAGCACGAAACACCGCTTCTTGTTCGCTGTGCTGCCACCAATAACTATGGCGACCTCAGTTCCAACGACTGAAGTTGTAGGTGCTTCAATCGTGATCACGCTATTCTTTGTAGAGTGCGTGAACCCTCTGATTCCCATCAGTCTTTTGATACCGAACTCCTTGTAAAAGTCGATGGTAACAGTATCTGCGTTGTCTGCCGTGTCAGGTGTTGTGATGTACCCTACTTTGAACCTAGGCTTTCCGCTATCCTTAGCATTGAAGGCTTCGGCAAAGTGGTGGTACACACCATTCTTGATTGCGCTTACATCTGCTGCTGTCATTTTTTGCCTTCCTCCTCTAAGTGTAGAACACTTGGATTACCCTTTTGTCGTCGTCAGTTCCTGCTGCAATGGTCAGAGTTAAGACTCCGTCACTTACAACTGACGTGTTAGCTTCAGTGGCTATCACGCTGTTGTCGGTAGTGTGAACCCAACTTTGGAATCCTTGAACTGTTGTAATTCCATAATCGGCCAGGGTTATAGCGATTGTGTTCGCCGCATCAGCGGTGTTCTCAGTCTCTATAATCAAGCTCTTAACTCGCCTGATCTTTTCCTGGTTTCGTCCTTTTCCTATCTCTCCAACATCAGGTGTGATTGTTGAATTTCCGGCCGCTGCTGTCATTTTCAGTAACCTCCAATCACGAACACCCGCATTTTGTTATCGGTGCTTCCACCAATAGTTACTGTGAGAACTCCTGCGCTCACCACAGTTGTAGGGTCTTCGACAATTATCACGCTGTTGCTAGTAGAGTGAGTATAACCCGTGATGCTTTTCACATTAGTTATACCGTAGTTTGCCAGCGTTATGTCGAAAACGTCTCCGTCGTCAGCAGTGGCTGGAGTTTCTACCATTATTTCTTTGTACTCGAACGGACTGTCCGCCGATCTGTTGGGCATGTCTTCCTGTTCATACACAAAGATATCGCTAGTGATATCTGCTGTCATTTTTCACACACCTCAAGTATCTATGTAACAAAACTTCAACAAATACGAGTGGTCGGTTGTACCGCCCGCAGCATCTATTGTTACGACTCCTGCTGCAACTGATGCTGTCACTGCATCGCCCGTAGTGTTATCCCAACAAGAAATAACCCTTATAGTCTTTCCTGTGCGCGCGGGCGGTGTAACCGTATTATTTGAGTCCATTGTCGCTGGACTAATCCACAGAACTTCTGATGCCTCATTTGTTAAGCTCTGATCTCTTTCTGTTCCATCTGAATATGTTACTGCTGTCATGATAATGACCTCCTTATTTTTTTTTAGATTATGTCAAATCAAAAAAGGAAAAAAAAATTTAAGGAATTTAGGTTGATGTCAGAGTGTCCAACATGTAAATCCTTCTTGGATTTTCATACACAACCGCAAAGTAAAGGCTTATGTATGCTTCTTTTGCAGCTCCGACCTTTGCCAGACCTATAAGTTGTGGCGCTCTGCTAACTACGACGTAGTAGCTATCAAGATCCACAACGAACCAAGCATCTACCTGACAACTTGAATCGACCCACATAGGAATGCCATCAACTATCAGATTTCCTTCTGCGTTGAATCCTATCACTGGTGCGTCTGTGTTGAACCTTCGAGCACTTTCTTTTAGCTCGAACAGCTTGTCTCTCTGGACCGGGTTCACGATGATTCTAAGATTTCCTCTCATTGCACCGTCAAGTTCTGGTTTCCTAGCAGCAAGCCTGATGTTCGCTGTGGTCAGTGCTCCACCAACTGCAGTGTACGTGTCTGTTGCTGAATCAGGAGCTAGTCTGTTAGCAGAAGACCTTGTAAGTCCGTACAGTGTATTGTTACCTGCGCTGTCAGCAACTGCTTCAAGACCAAGAATCTTTGTTCCATCACCGTCAGCCTGTTCTGTGAACAAGTCATTGTTGATATCCCTCATCAGGTCACGCATTGTTGCTTCAACCTCGACTGCGAACAGATCACCCATTGTTCCACGAGAATGATGGAGTGTGTAATCTGACACGCTAATACCTGGTCGGTATTCTTTGATTGGCGTCTGGAGTTTCAGCTTGCTAACAGGTGTTTTCACAACTGAATTATCGTCAGGATCAACACTCATAGTTGTTCTCTGAGATGTTTTGATCCTCCAACCATACTTATCTCCACCCATCAAGTGCTCCTTTTTCTGAAGCTTTCCGAACAGAATATTTTGGTCGTTGAATGTCTCGATCAGTCCAGGAAGGTAAACGTCTGCAAACTCTGAAATGTTCTGAGTGTACGTTGACGTATTAGTCGTTGTGTCGAGAGTGTCTTTTGTCTGCAGTCTACCGACCACTTTCAATTTCGTACCAACACACTTAACCTTCAGCGTGGTATTCAGTGGAATACCTGTCGTTGTAAACTTCTCTTCGATAGCTTCCTTATTAGCTTCGAAGTAGTTGCTAGATGCTTCCTTGTACCGCAGAACATCAAAGTCCTTGGAGTCAAGAGAAGCATTTATCTCTTTTACTGAGAGGGTTATCTTGTCCATTCCCTGTTCACCTTCTTTTGTCTTCAAAACCTTTGTATCGATCTTGATAGCTTTTCTCACTTCATCCTTGAACTCTTTGGATTCCATGATTTCTTTGACACTGAGCTTGTTGTTCACTCCTTCAGCGATCTTCATAGCGATCTCTTTTTCCTGAAGCAGTTTCTCTTTATCTTCAAGTTCCTGCGCTTTCTTATCTTCTTCGTCCTTCTTGGACTTATCTTCATCAAGAGCTTTTTCCTTGTCAGCAAGCTTTTTTTCTCGCTCGGCAAGTTCCTTCTCCTTATCTGCCAGCTCTTTAGCTTTGTCCTCTGGAGCAGCAGCTTCAGGATTTCCATCCTGTTTATTTGGTTCGTCTGTCATTTTATTGACCTCCTTGGCTTTCGATTCTATTTCTTTATATACTACGGCCATCGGATTCGCTATCATTCTTGCTCTAGCTAATCCTGCCCCTCCAAACTGTGTAAGCTCGTCGATAAACCTATAAGATTCGCCGTTGTGCTGCACTGTTTTGGAATGCTCTTCGTCAGTATCGTATTCGATACTTAATCCCGCGAAAGATCCGTTATCTATTCTAAATTTTATCTCTTCTGGCGTCATATCGCCTTTGTAAAACTTGTTGAGTTGGAACTCGACTTCCACACCTTTATGACCGCCTTCCAGGTCTACTATTGTTGCGTTGGGGCGCATCATTGCTGCTTCGTCTTTCGTAGGGTCTTGTTCGTGTATCCAATCGTGGGCTACACTCAAACTTCTGTATGATCCTTGTGGGCCACCAGCCTCTTTACTATTGATGAAATCCTTGATTTGGGTTAGGGCGTTTGTTGAAAGAATATCGCCTACTCTATCGGGATGGCTCGTGGCTACCAGACCAACATAAGTATCAGTATCTTCTTTGTATTTGAGCGCGCTGATGCACGGTCTTTTACTGAGTTCTTTTCCTTTCATTTTCTTCTTTTGCTTTTCGTTCCACAAGGCATGATACCACCACGTCTTTTTTAAGCTTGCGATACAGCTTCTTTACTACCTTTTTGATTGGCAACATTACGCTTGGTTTGGTTCTTAGCCAGCTTATCCTGTTCCGAATTCAACTCACCCTTACCAAGCATGTTTTGGTTCATGCTATCATTCATAAGTTCCAAGTCTTCAGGAGAAAAATCTTCAATGTCTTCCTGCGCGAAGTCCAACAGCTCAAGAGTTTTCTTTGATGTGAGTTTCTTCTTGGCCTTTGAAAGTATTGATTGGTATTTTGTTATGGTATCTGCGTTCATGCTTCGAGTTTGAGCTTCCCTGACTTCATCCTGCTTGTACTTCCTCTGGAATTTTATGTGCCAGCCAAGACTCTCAAACACTTGACTATTCAGTAAGTCTTCAAGATCATCCTGTATTGAACTTATGAAATTCCAATATCCTGCCTCACTCAACCCGCCACTATCTCCTTTGGATGCGCTTGATCCAATAAGATAGGGTATTCTTGTGATTGGAATGCTGTATATGAATGCAATGTTTGATGTTATGTAGAGCGCGAGATCTTTGTATTCGAGATCTTTTGCTGTTCCCTGAAGGTCTTTCACGTCGACATCACCCGTGAATACCAGGTTGCCATGCCAGTTGTCAACCTTCTTATACTTTCTGAGCTGAGAAATCAAGTATTCGTGATTGCGACTGTTAGCTATCTCTTTAGGCAAGATGAACATTTTGTCCGGACTGCCACCATTTCTCATAAGGCTTGTCATGTTTCTTTTCACGAGCTGGATCAAAAATATCTCTGCAGTCAACGCTTCTACAGGACTGAATCCCTTCACGCTGCCGTTCAACGTCAAGTAACGCCAATGCACTATTTCATCTGGTAAGAACCGAGCGATTTTCCCATTGGTGCTTTGTTCATAACCTTTAATCTCAAACTCATCATGAATGATTTTGACTGTGGCTGCCGCGACGTAATCTATCTTTTTAGGCTTTTTCAAGTCTTCGTCTTGAGCAGACTTTACCATCAGTTCTTTAAGCTGAAATCTTTGGAGCGCGTATTTATTCTTTTCAACTACTTCCTTGACTGCTTTCAAGACCTGGCTCGTTTGAGGAAATCCTTTCCAAATGTAAAAATCACCCGTGAGAAACGCATCGAACAGTGCGGCTTTCAAAGTTTCTTTTCCCCTGTTATTTCTCCAAAACTTACGCGCATCCATCAACTTATTCCTTCCAAGCGCGCTTCCGTCAGGAGCAACCCACGTAGGACGATCACCAAGAACATCAGTAATAGGAATGCTTATTGTAGCGACGAGTTCAGGGCTTTCCCGAAACATCCTCCAGAAGTTTTTGAAATCACCACCAATCCTAGACAGCCTATCCACACTTTGAAAATTCCAAGAATTTGGTATGCTAGTGAATAATGGACGCCGAGCTGGGCATGTTTGTGAACCTGAAGTGAAAAACTCACTTAGCGGTAAAACCATGGTGTTTCGTTTACTCCTCTTTTTTGTAAGGTTGTTTAATCTTATCGACTATAAGATTGAAATAATAAATCAGTAATGCGGACATCAGCCCGTAAGACACAAAATTTTTGAAGTTGAAGCAGTACCAGATTACCACTCCAGTTCCAACAATGTTGAAGACCAAGGAAAGAATTGTCTTCACCTTGGCCATAACTCCATACTTGGCAAGCAAGGCTGCAAAGCCTAATTTAAGTATATACCTCTTGTCATTTATATACTTTTTGGTTTTTTCGTGCCAAGAGTGAAGCGAAGACCCTGGTTTGACTGAGCAAGTGTTTGGATCTCGCTTAGTCGAAAATATCATGTCCTCGCTCCTCAAGACCTTTTCTCACGTCGACAACGTAGTCAGCATATTGTTCTTTGGTCATAATCATTTTTCCACCGACATCCTTGTGACCGACGTAACCTCTAATCTTTTGAACTGCCCTGGCTATTGCTCGGACCTCATTGAGTTTCAGCCATTTCTCATGCGCTATGTGAGTCAACAATTCTTTTTTGTTCATCACCAGGTCGTTATCAAGCTTTTGCTTAATATCGCCTGTTCTGATCTCATCTTCACACCTGGCAATGCTATTGTTCAACAAGGATATGTTATGAAGCATTTTGTCGATTTGTCCTTGCTCATCACGCATTGCTTGGCGAAGCTGATCCAAGTGAAGAGCTAGTTCGTAGCTGAACGTGCCTTCTTCTATGCTGTCGAACTCTCTCTGTTCTTTTATCCTGGCTGCTTCTGCGGGAGTCATCGTTTTTTGAATTTCTTTCATCAGTTTTTCTTTTTGTCCGTCTCTAAATCCTTTATCACTCATCGTTACATCACCTTTTCATATTTCTTTCTGACAGTTGCTACAGTGCGCGTCCCAAGGATCTAAAATGTTGCCGCACTCGCACCTTTCAACATCACTTTCAACAACTTTCTTATTCTTTCCTTCGCTTCCGTCACTAATAATACTTATTGACACTGGAGCGTTTTCCGGTTGAATAATCAAACTGCACAATCCAGCAATACAGTCAGGATAATCATCCCTGTCAGTTTCTTTCTCGTGATGCACCATCCAATGACCGCGAGTTGATTTTTTGAAGCGTAACTTGCTCAACTGCTTGTCACACTCCGGAATTCGAGGAATGTTCAGTCTGTTATGGCCTTTGACCGTTTGCTCGACCAAAAGCTTGAAATTGACGTAGATAGCGCTCTTATTCTCCAAGCTGAACTCAACAGGATTGCACATAACCCCATATTTTTTGATGCGCTTGATAAAATCCTCGATGCCACGTCCAACGCCAGTATTGTCCCATCCGACCATAGCTACGCTTTGCGGGCCGCGCTGAATTATGAATTCTACGAGTTCTTCTATTATTTCATCGTAATCAGTTCCTTGAGGGTATTCTTTGAGTTGGTGAACGTAAACCCCTTTTTTGTCTTCTGTTGGAACTCCAACGCCCCTGATGGTTCTGTCTTTGGCTTTCGCCCAATCAAAGAAGATATATACTGGTTCTGTAAGATTTGGCGGAACTTCGTTCAATCTATCGTCTTGTATGGCCTTACGCTCCTCCAAAGAGATAAAACCTCCTTCTGGACTGGTGAAGTTAGCCATCAACGTCGAATCTACCTGTTCTCTGGTCAGGTCAACACATAACTCGTCGAACTCCTCTTGTGTATTGGTTGGACAGTCCAAAAAGTCGAATTTGTATCTGTGAAAGCGAGGGCTGTTCCACAACTCCCAGAAGATTCCTTGTTGCCCGTTAGGATTGCTAAACACAATGATTTGCCCTTTAGTAGTATAAGTACGAGGCTGCGCGATCTGTTTGTAGAAGTATTCTCCGTCTTCATAAAAAGCCAGTTCATCTATGAGCATTAAATCTACAGGGTAGCCTAGCGCTGCTTCTGTAGCTGGAACGCAAATAATCCTACTTTGCTTTAACTCACGCACTTTTGTAAAAGTTTTGTCCAAATCTTTATCGTATTCTGTGTATTCTTCGAAATGACGAAAGTAAATCTCGGTCTTTGTTGCTGTGTCGCCAATGCTGATTTTGTAATCTAAAACGCTAGTAGTCAATAAATCTTTGATTTGGCGCAGCAAGTCTTTGCTCTGCGGCAACGTCTTACTAACCATGAGCGTGGTTGTTCCAGGGTTTTTAACAGCAAAAGTGAGTGCTTTTACACACAACGCCACTGACTTTCCAATCTGGTTCGCCGCGCAGAAAATAATACGCTTATGGTTGTCGTTCAGGATCATGTCCTGGTACGGGTACAGCTTGAAAGGGACCCCTTGATTGTTTCTCAAGAAAGCATAAGCGTAAATGGTAGGGTCGTCCAGAGCATTATAGAACTTAGCCTGATCCTCCTCATTCTTCTGGTCCAGGCGTGAAATGACGTCATCCCACAACCGAAATTTTTGTAGGGTGGTGTCTATCATTTGTTGATTAACGCCTTCTACTGCAGGAATTAGGGTTTTAGGACCGATCGTTTCCATTTTCTCCAGAGTGTAAATTTACAGAATTCTCGAGATGTTCTGTGGTTTTACACTTTTTGTGCTTGCGCATCTTACTAGCTATGGTCGAGTGGCTGACCGCATGCAAGTGCAAGTTCGTGCTCTTATCACCATACAAAGCCTTCTGCAGCTCTTTTAATAAGTCATTGTAGTCTTTCATCCAACGCCTGGTAAAGTCCGTCAAGAATCCCTTAGTCTCCATGTCTTTCTTGATCTGTACGTCCAGGAAGATTTTAATTCTGATAGCTGACTGTTTCATTTCCTCTGCAGGCTTGTTCATACAATCCAATAACCGTCTGAATTTTTCCTCAGTCATGTCTTCAGGAACGTCACTCTCTTTCTTTTTTGGAACTTCGATGTTTTCAAACTCGTCTTTATCGATTACGTCCATTTTCAGCTCACTTTTTCCATTATAATAGTTTTTTTGCCGTTTTCAGCGTTTTCATCAGTGCAAAAGTCAATTTCGTCACCCTTCTCCCACTCAACCTCCTCAACCAAAGATTTGGGAAGGGTTACGTGATGAACAACGCTCCCATTACTCCGTTTGATTTCCTGCAGTTTTGCCATTTTCCATCATGTAAGTATCTGAAACCAAAGTGATAGAATCATCACCTATTTTAACTCTAGATTTCCCATTCCGTAACGCTCTATCTATTGCATTAAAGATTTTGGTCAGTTGGGGTATTGTCAGTTGAGGGTTCATTTTTTCGTACTAGTTCGACCTTTACGAGCATTCCTGTGGCTTCGCGCATAGCTTTTTCGCAGTTATCTATGACTTCAGCACTCAAAGGTTCTGTGTTCGCAGCTGTTTCAGGTATTGCGATTGTTGCTTGTAACCTTGGCTTTTCAAACAAGGCGTCTGGTATGCTCATGTTGAGTTTTATTGCTATTTCGTTCCAGTCTAGGTTTGGCTCGTCATTTCTCAAGCGGCATTGTCCTTTGCTGTTCACTATCAAGTGTTTGTTTAGTATCATCGGTTTCACTTCCATTTATTGTTTTTTCGTGTTTTTTGAACCATTCAAACATTAACTTGCGCATTTGCGGTCTGCCAGTGCACCACACAATCTCGAACTTGTACTTTTTGGTCATGGTTGCCAGAATCTTTCTAAGGGTTTTGCTTGGGCATTTAAGCTTTTGCCGCACGTCCCAGGTTTTCGCAAAGAACTCTTCTGCGGTGCATTCGACGAACACGACTAGTTTGACATTTGTTCTCTGCGCCCGTAACAGTTCGTTACGAAACCTTTCGTGTCCTTGTATGATGCTGCCGTACAAGTCATTAGGGTTTTTTCGTTCTGCATGTACTCGTCCAAGGAGTAAAGTGGTGGTGTAGTCTCCGACATCAAGTTTTTGTTTGACTGCAGGAAAATCTTCAGATCCGTGCCAGAGTGGAATTTGCTCTCGAGTGTCGATTAGGATTGTCATTGGCGTTTCCATCTTACGAATAAGTATATACTCACTACTATATAAACATTTCCATTCAACACCAGTATATACCCCCTAAAACCACCACAAAAATATTCAGACAGTGCTCTTATGTTTTCGGTGTTGGTTTTGTTACTACTACCCCGTGTCATGTTTTTGTGCTTTGGTGCTTGTATTTAAGTGTTGTGGTTTGTTTTTTTGCTTTTGTCCTTGTTTGGTGGTTTGTTGGTGTGTGTTTTGTAAGAGATGTGACCGAAAGGTTTATATAGTAGGTATGCTTATATCTATGTATGATAGTAAGTAAGTAACTACGGAGGTTATACAAATGGTAAGTAACAAAGAACACACAGCATACAACCAAGACCTAAAAGAAATTAAAAACGCAACCTTCAAATGCTTAAAGCAAGTAACCAACATAGTACGCGAAGCAGTCACAGAAGGAGTGATTACAACAAAAACACACCCCAACATACACGAATACTTAGGTATTGATAAAGTGTACTAAAAATGAGTACCAAAAAGGAGCTTGAAGTAATCGGGTGGGCTTGCCTCATTACAACAATGTTTATTTTTTTATTGCAGTTTAGTTAAGACCAAAACAAACGGAGGTACAAAAATGGTAAGTCATATAGGTTCAGTCAGTGAAATAGTAAGAAACCACAGCACAAACCCAAACGGACTAGTGGTATTACTAGATTCTGCTAAAAACCCCGCCCACGCAATACAACTATACCAAGAAGGGAACAAAGCAGGGGTATTAAGACCCATCGACCACGAGTATCTAAGCAAATACGCACAACACCCAGAGGTAAGAACCGCAGCCGATCTAAACAGATACACCAACACACACTATTAACCACCGAACAGTACACACACACAAAAAGTACACAACCAACACACACACTCAGAACCCTTCATTTAAATACTCAAGTTGAAATCAAAAAAGGTGTGTGTCTATAGTTGTGTAAATAATGTGTTTTAGTACTTGTGTGTGGTAGTGTGTGTGTGGGTGTTGTGGGGCTTGTGCTTGTGTAGTGTGGTTTGTTGTGTTGTTAGTATACGATAATCCGCACTAATCCGTACTTGCTAAAGAGTAACAAACGAAAGGAGAAACCCCTTTCAAACCCCAATTTCACCACCTGGAAAGTATCAAAGATAAAAGCACGAATGAATAAGGAGGACAGGAAAGATGGAAAAAAACAAAACAATAACACAACTAAAAAAAATATTCAGAGAAACAAAACCAGAAACTGAAATCATCCCAGAAGCCGAAAGGAGAGGAATGATGGACCCGGCAAACGTATGTATGATAATACCAAAAACGTACGAAATGCAAGAATGTATGGCCGGATATGAAGGATTTAATGAAAGCAAAGCACCAGAATTAAACTACACGCCAAACGAAAAAGCACTAACCACAGAAAACAAGAGCAAATACAGCATTGAATACCTGTCTTTCTTGTTGGAACTGCTCAAAATAACCAAAGACGAAACGCAATACGCTGCCACAATATCAGTGCTTAACGACTACCCATTAAAAGTAGAAACGCACCACTTTATTTTTATTCTGGCAAACAGAATAAGCAACGAATGAAAAAAAGAGGCGACAACATGAAAACCGAACTCGAAATCAAAAGAGAAATCAGAAACTTGAAAGAACAACACCTAAAACTACAAGACAAACCAGACTTTCAACACACAGTAAGAAATTTAGAGATTCAAATAGACATGTTGGAATGGGTGTTACGTGACGGGTGCGTACAATGAAACCATGCCCCATAAGCTTTGGTGACTGTCCAGACTGTGAGTTTCACAGAGAAGGAGAATGCCAGCACAAAGGAATAACTCTTCCTTGGGCTGACAAGTTCAGACAAATAATCGGAGAAAACAGCGGCCCAGAAGATATAATAAACAAATTCGAACAGTACGCAACGGAACAAGAGGAAGCAATAAACCAAAGGTGGAACGAATGACAAAACCAAACCCAAAAACAATGAAAGTATGGATAGTAGCACAATTCAGCAACCTAACAAGCGAAAGCATACTCGAAGCATTCAGCAGCGAAGAAAAAGCAAGAAACTGCTTTAAAGGAAACTTAGACCGAGACTTTCAAAACGAAAATTACCTAATCAGGGACGACGTAAGAAAAGAAGCTCTAGCCATCTGGAGTTATTACATTGAAGATGACGGAACAGGCTGTGATTGGACAACAGAAATAAGAACGCTAGAGATTGATGAGGAGGACTGAAAAAATGATGGAAGTCATCGGTCAAGCAGAAGTAAACACCAAAGAACTAAAAAGCACACTGCGAAATGCGGAGATAAGCATAAACTTAAAGCCTAACACTCTGGACACTGCTAAAGTTGAAGAACAACAAAAGAACTTAGCTGAATGGAAGAATACCGCGAAAAAAGGACACATTCACATTCCGGAATTTGAAATTCCTAAAAAACTACTCAACGTCCTCATAAAAGGAAACGATTATAAAGGTCTTGTACTCCTTGGTGAAGGTGGAGTCGGCAAGACCTGTATGACAATTCAATCCATCAAGTCTAACCTCAAGCCTGGAGCGTGGGAGTACCAGAACGGGTACACCACGCCCCTGGCTCTTTATGAATTCCTGTATAAAGGCCGTGACAAGGACGTTCTCATCTTGGATGATATAGAAGGTGTGTTCAACAACCAAGTCAGCCTCAGCATCCTTAAAGCAGCATTGTGGGACGTTGACGGGCAACGTATCGTCCATTATAATAGCAGCAGTAAACACCTAGAAGCACCCAGAGCTTTTGTGATCCGCGCAAAGGTAATCATACTCTGCAACAGCATACCAAAAGCAAAAGATCTAAGCATGAGAGCAATGCTGTCAAGAACCATCAGCTACGAGTTCAACCTATCATACAAACAAAAGCTGAAGATATGTGAACAGTTCATCAATAACGATGACGACACAACCAACGACCAGAAGAACGAAGTCATACAACTCCTGAAATCTCACACAAACAGAGCAACCAAAGACTTCAACTTCAGAACCATGCGCAAAGCAATAGCATTCGTAAAGAACAATCCTGACAGCGCTGAAGAACTCTTCAAGGCAACCACGAAAGAAGACGAGTTGAAAGCAGCGTACTTCCAAACCTTGGACTCGAAGACAGTCAAAGAACAGGTGAAGAAGTTTCAAGATTTGACAGGTAAGAGCCGACGGACGTTCTTTAACATCAAAAAATTAATTAGTGCAGAAGTGCGGCGAGAAACAGATGTTACACTTGCACAACTAACAACGGAGGAATAAAGAAAATGGGAAAACACACAGCTACAAAAATCGGAGCGGCAATAATCTGCGTCATACTATGCCTAACAATCATCGGCATACCAATCGCAGTAATCATCGCCCAACTCAACAGCATCATTGAACTACTGGAAGGCAAACAGTAAAGAACACAACAAGACCCCAAAAAAAAGAGAGGCGAGATAATTGACGAAGGCAAAGTACAAAAAGAAATGCGTGTACTGCCAAAGATACATACCAGTATGCGACTTGAAAACACACTACGGAATAAGCATGTGCAAAGACAAAAAAGACTGTAACAAACACCGTAAACAACACCCTGCAGGAACACCAAGTGCAAAACACACAAGCTACTGGACAAAAGGCGAGGATGAATACGATGGCTTTCGTGAAGTATAACTACGGTGGCCGAGCAGAAGAGATCAAAAAACTCCTGCGGAAGCGATTGACTGCCAGGAAAAAAGTCAGGTTCCACGAGAAACGGCTGCAGAAATACCAGCACGATATAGCTATCCTGGAAGATGAACTTGACCAGTTACTTACCATTGCGAAGGGGAAGCCCTGATCCCTCACCGCATTTTTTTTGTCTTTGGATTGTGGTAACAAATATTTTTTTTGTGAACACAAGGTATATAAACAACTTATGCGAACATAAAATACGCATTCGAGAGCATCGATGAAGGTGTGAAGTGATAAAGGGCTTCTCTAAATCTCCTTCGAAAAAATTAATCTCTCAAAACAGAAATCCTGGTGAAAACACTATGAACGAAAAATTCGAACTTACAAAAGAAAGTAAAATTGCTAAAGATGGCACTACAAAACTGTTCAGGATAAAATGCGTCAAAACATTCGAAAATAAAGCTGTAGGACAGATTAAAGCTGGAACTGTTGGAGGATGGATTGAATCTCTCTCTACGAGAAAAGGCTTTGCTAGGGTCTCCGGTGATGCTTGGGTCTTCGGTGATGCTGAGGTCTACGGTAATGCTAGGGTCTCCGGTGATGCTTGGGTCTTCGGTAATGCTGAGGTCTCTGGTGATGCTTGGGTCTACGGTAATGCTTGGGTCTCTGGTGATGCTGAGGTCT
>Ga0180434_10000948_pt1 | contig 42610 bp, 38 predicted proteins | sample SS_ome_7_FD_132453 | JGI IMG/M metagenome (GOLD analysis project Ga0180434, IMG submission 132453) | Hypersaline lake sediment archaeal communities from the Salton Sea, California, USA - SS_1_D_2 metaG | ecosystem: Environmental > Aquatic > Non-marine Saline and Alkaline > Hypersaline >... | reverse complement strand
GGGTTTGAGGAGGATCCGATGATTCCCACGAGATAGCCCGCCACTGCGGCAAATAAAAGCCCCATGATGATCATGACCAGGGCTGATACAAGGGAGGAACCGATGCTCCTGGTAAACATATTGTAAAGGAAAACCATGGGGATTATCAGGGCTACAATAGAAATGACAATCGACGGGAAAGGAAGGTCTTTATCTGTTCGGGGGAGATCGGACGCCCCTTCTGTCCGGGCTTTTTTTACATCCGCAAAAGAACGTCCGATGCCTGTTGCCAGATTCTTGCGCATTTTAAACAGGGTATAAAAGGCCCCGACGAGCATGGCTCCTACAGCTACAGGTTTTATTTGAGCGTTGTATGCGGAAATGGCTATTTCAGACCATGAGCTGAGGTCCTGCGCTACAATGGTCTTGAGCTCTCCGCTTATGAAAAGCAGGATAGGCATGAGGAACATCCATCCCAGGACACCTCCTGAAAACGTGAGGGCCGCTAGTTTGGGCCCTATGATGTATCCTACGCCGGTAAGAGCGGCATTGGCAGCTGGAGATTCGATGAACATCCTTCCTTTTATGGAAGAGGTTTTGTATATTTCGACATTATCTTCGTTCAGGTACGTGATCCGCGATAACCCCGGGATCTTAAAGACACTTTTGACATAGGGCTTTATGACCTGAATCCCGTTTTCACTTGAAAAGAATTCAATAAGGCCTCCTAATCCCATCGACCAGAACATAAACTTGGCGTTTGACCTTGCTTCCTGTCCTGTCTTTACCATGGCAGCACAGGCCACACTTTCCGGAAAAGGAAGCGAGGCATCTTCCACCAGAGTACGCCTTACAAGGATTATGAGCAGAACACCCAGGACCCCTCCTACCAGCATAAGCATAGTTGATTTGAAGACATCAAACTTCTGCCAGACTCCTGACATTATAAAAGCCGGGATTGTAAAAATAGCCCCCGCTGCAAGGGCTTCTCCAACAGCGCCCGTAGTACGGGCAAGATTCTCTTCTAAAATAGTTCCTTTTAACGGGCGAAGTAGGGCCATAGAGATCACTGCGGCGGGAAATGTGGCCGCCACCGTCATCCCCGCCATAAGTCCCAGATAAGCGTTTGCTGCACCCAGGACAACAGCCATGATGATTCCAAGGAAAATAGCTTTGAACGAGATTTCTTTTATGGACTGGTCTGGAGATATGTAGGGTTTATAGGTGTTTTCGCTCATAATGCCTCCTTAAAATATTATCTTGATTTTATCTATTTATATATATACCTTGTTAGAAAAATGCAAGAATAAATTCCTGAGAGTTTTTTTTGTTTGCTTGTCATACGAATTTATGCTAAAAAATTCTTATAAGAGGCAGTGAAGAGAGATGAGTTTAATACAATGGATAAAAGAAAGACTTTTTTGTGACCTGGCTATAGACCTTGGTACGGCAAACACTTTAGTCTTTCTAAGAGGCAAAGGAATTATTGTCCAAGAGCCTTCTTTGGTCGTGGTTAATAAAAGAACGGGTGACGTAGAAGCGGTAGGCACAAAAGCAAAGGAGATGCTTGGAAAAACGCCCAGCAGTGTGCTGACCATAAAACCGATGCGGGACGGAGTCATTGCTGATTTCGAAATCGCAGAAAAGATGCTTGATTATTTCATAAAAAAATCAACAAACAACAAGACTTTTCTTCTCAGGCCAAGGATCGTCATCGGAATTCCGACCGGAATCACCCAGGTAGAAAGGCGTGCTGTTAAGGATGTGGCCTTAAGGGCCAAAGCATCTGAAGTCTATCTTATTGAACAGCCTATGTCTGCATCCATAGGAGCGGAACTCCCCATTTCAGAACCAACCGGAAACATGATTGTGGATATAGGAGGAGGAACCACTGATATAGCTGTGATTTCTTTGAATGGAATTGTGTACAACCACTCCATAAGAGTGGCGGGAAACGAGATGGATGAGGCTATAATCCAGCATATAAAAAAGAAATACAATCTGCTTATCGGGGAAAGGACAGCCGAGCAGGTCAAGATGCAGATAGGTTCTGCATATCCCCTGGATGAACCAATGACACTGGAAATAAAAGGAAGGGATTTAAGAGAAGGGATTCCGAAGACTATTGTTGTCGATGACCAGGAGATGAGAGAGGCTATAGAAGATGTTGTGGCTTCCATTATTGAAGCCATAAAAATCGCTTTGGAAAAAACGCCTCCGGAGCTGTCCGCTGATATTATTGACAGAGGGATCGTCATTACCGGCGGAGGGTCTTTGCTAAAGAACCTTGATAAGCGTATAAGAGAGGAAACCCAGCTTCCTGTTTTTATAACAGAAGACCCCCTTACCACAGTGGTTCTGGGAGCGGGGAAAATGCTGGATGATTTAGAGCTGCTTAGGAAGATTTCGCTCATATAAGATGCTATTTATATGTTTTCTTTTCTAAAAAGAAATAAAAACATCGCTCTCCTTCTTTTCCTGATATTTTTCCATATGATTCTGATATCCATTCAAGTTCCCAGGGGAGAGGAAGGAACTTATTTTGAGAAGTTCATATTTGCTGTTTTTTCTCCCATTCAGCACGGGGCTGTGTCTGTATGGAAAGCTATCAATAAGGCTTGGAGTGATTATTTTGATTTAAGAGAAGCTCATGTTCAAAGTCAAAGACTCCTCAAAGAGGTGACTCAATTAAAGCAGGAAAACACAGTACTGAGGAATCTATTGAAAAGGTATGAAAAGGAAGAGAGTGTGAAAGAATTGCTGAGCGGTATTTCCAATAACCTTGTAAATGCCCGGATAATCGGATTTGATATGTCAAATGTATTCAAGTCTTTTACCATCAACAAGGGAAGTGTACAGGGCTTAAAGAAGAATATGGTAGTCCTTGATGATTCAGGAAATTTGGTCGGAAGAATTGTGTCTCCCATTACATATAATCAAGCGACTGTTCAGTTGATAACGGATAGCAAATCCGGAGTCAGTGTGGTTAAGCAGGATGGCGGCTCTCTGGGTATTCTGTCAGGGAATAACACGGAAATATGTGAGATGGAGTATATCCTTTCCACGGATGAGGAAATCAAAGAAGGCGATGTTCTTGTTACAACCGGATATGATGGGATATTTCCGCCTTACCTGAAAGTGGGTCAAGTTTTATCCGTTAAAATAACTCCTGAGTTGTTTAAAGAAATCAAAGTCGGCCCTTATTTCAGTGCGACTCAACTCCAACAGGTCGTTGTGCTCAGATTGAATGTGAATGAAATTTTTTAAGAAGACTACGAAAACCGTTAGTGAAAAAATCTTGCATATCATTGAAATGAAAACAATAATTAGAACATATCCATTATTAAGGATAGGTAAGACTTGATGAAAGATTATTTAAAAGCGATTTTAACAATAATCGTGATCTTTGTCGTGCATACGTTCTTAGGAAGAATTTCAAAAGAGATTCCCATTGCCATTAATTTATTTACCATAATCGTGATATATTTTGCCATATTAAAGGGAGAGGTTTTTGGGGCTTTTACAGGCGCTGTGTGCGGACTTATTCAGGATTCTTTTTCATTTGGAGTATTCGGTGTGGCTGGATTGGCAACAACACTCACGGGTTATCTGGCGGGAACCATATCAAGAAAGATTTATGTGATTTCATTTTTTAAGAGTTTTCTGTTCCTTTTTATTCTGACCGTATTTCAATTGATTGTTTGGAGAGGTATGCATTCCTTTGTTTTTTCCGAACCATTTTTATCAGGAAGCAAAGTGATTCTTTTTCAGCCGTTTTTTAATGCCTTGGCAGGAAGTGTGTTCTTTACGGTCTTTAGAAAAATTTTTAAATTTCGCTCTGCGGATAGTCAATGAAATTCGACAAGATATATGAAGACCTGTCCCTGATCAGACGCAGGTCAAAAAAAGTATTTATAGCTGTTACGGTCATTTTTTCCCTGCTGCTTCTATACTTTTGGAAGGTACAGGTCATTGATCACCAGAAATACTGGAAAAGGTCCGAAGCCAACCGCATTAGGAGGATATCACTTTCTCCTCAAAGAGGACTTATTTTAGATAGAGAAGGCAACATCTTAGCTAAAAATATAGCTTCTTTCAAAGTGTCTTTAGTGAGGGAGAAATGCGAAGATTTGCAGGCCTCATATGAAAGGATATCCGGACTTCTTCATATGGATGTAAAGGATATTGAAGAGAGGATCCGGAAATTCCAATCATTTCAACAGTTCCGCCCCATTGTTATCAAAGATAACCTTACCCAGAAAGAAGTCGCTCTTATAGAGAGCAGAAAGGCTGAGTTTCCTGAACTGATCCTTCAGACAGAACCAAAGCGATTTTATCCTTATCATACTCTTGCGGCTCATGTATTGGGCTATTTGCAGGAAATTTCTCCGCGTGAGCTGAAGTCTGAAGCCTACCAATACTATGAGATAGGAGATCTCATAGGCAAAAAAGGGATTGAAAATGAATATGAAGCCAGGCTTTCAGGGCAGAAAGGAGTCGCTTTAGAGATTGTTGATAGTGAAGGCCGTGTTATTGCAGGGTACAATCAAGACGAGTCAATAAACGGAGAGAATATCCAATTGACTTTGGATCTGGATATGCAGAAAGAAGTGGAAAGTATTTTGGAAGAAAGAGAGGGTGCGGTCGTTGTTATGAAGGTACAGAGTGGTGAAGTTCTGGCAATGGCCAGTTACCCGAATTTTGATCCGAACAGATTCATAAATAGATTCACTCCGGAACAATGGATGGAACTGGTACAGGATCCTGATTTCCCTCTGGAAAACAGAGCGATAAGAGGGCTTTATTCCCCGGGCTCTCTTTTCAAGCCGTTGGTGGCCATAGGAGCGCTGGATTCAAATCTGATATCAGATCAGAGCTCTTATTTTTGTTCAGGCAGCACTCTAATATACGGGCATCTGTTCTCCTGCTGGAATGAATTCGGGCATGGAAGAGTCAATCTTTATTCGGGAATTAAGAACTCATGCAATATTTATTTTTATAATGTGGGGAAAAATCTGGGTATTCAAAGAATAGCAGATTATGCGCGTATATTTGGATTCGGTTCTCCCACAGAAATCGATCTTCCCGGTGAAAAAATAGGATTGGTGCCTGATCCGGAATGGAAGAAAAGAGCAAGGGGCGAACCCTGGTATCTCGGAGAGACCATCCCTGTATCCATCGGACAGGGACCTTTGCTTGCAACACCCCTTCAAGTGGCTGTGTACACATCGATTATCGCAAACAGGGGTAAAAGAGTCATACCGCACCTTTTCCTTCCTGGATCTGATTCCGATGATAACAGTGGAGGTAAAAAGAAAGCGTATATAAAAGAGCTTTCCAAGGAAATAGACAAGCCGGATTTTGAAAGGGTCATAAGGGGGATGTGGATGGCTGTTAATGAACAGGGAACAGCGCAGGCTGCAATGGTTGGGGATTTCGATGTCTGTGGAAAGACAGGGACGACTCAAGTCGTGAGCACGGATACGCAAAAGAAATTGGAAGAGAGAGGCCGTAGGATCGAGACGCATTCCTGGTTTACGGGCTTTGCCCCGAGGAAGGATCCGGAGGTCATTGTCACGATAATCATTGAGTACGGCGGAATGGGAGGCAGCACAGCGGCTCCCTTAGCTAAAAATTTGTTCACTCTCTATAAAGATAAATATGTTAGATAGAAGCCATTTTAAAAGTGTAGACTGGATGCTGATCACTCTTACTCTGGTTAATTCATTTATCGGTGTGATTATGATCCACAGCAGTTCCCATTATATTCCAGGTAATCATGCCCAGAAACAAATATTCTTCATCTTGATCGGAATACTGTGCTTATTTATTTTTGTCTCCATTGAGTATAATTTTTTTGTTGAATACTCTCCTTATATGTACTTGGCTGCTGTTCTAATTCTCGGGGGGATACTGGTTTTTGGCTCCTTGACCGCAGGGACAAAAAGCTGGATAAGGCTTCCTTTTATCCGAATACAGCCTTCGGAAATCACAAAGGTTGTGATGATACTGGTCTTAGCCTATTTGTTTAGAGAGTTTAAGTCGTCTTTTATTTCCCTGAAGCGGACCTTGTTTTCTTCAGGATTGGTTGTCATTCCGATGTTTCTTGTCGCTCTTCAGCCTGATCTGGGGACAGCACTGACTTATTTGCCGATTCTACTGGGAGCGCTGCTGCTGGCCGGAGTAAATAAGAAAATTGTGATAGGATTCATTATTATTGGATTGGTGATTGGTCTTTTGGGATGGAATTTTTTTCTGAAGGATTATCAAAAAGACAGAATAAGGACTTTGGTCTTTCCTGAAAAAGATCCTCTCGGAACAGGCTATCATATACTCCAGTCTAAAATCGCCATAGGTTCAGGCGGGCTGTTGGGAAAAGGATATAAAGAGGGGACTCAAAGCCAGCTGAGATTCTTACCGGCAAGACATACTGATTTTATTTTCTCAGTCATAGGAGAAGAATTCGGATTTGCAGGTATCATTGTGGCAATGACCTTGTATTTCATGTTTCTTACCAGACTGCTGCGGTCTGTTTATCAATCCAGAGATAGGGCGGGAGTCTATATTGTTTTTATGGTGTTTTTGATGTTTGCAAGCCAGTTTTTAATCAATGTTCTTATGACGGTTGGGCTTTTTCCCGTAGCGGGTATTCCTCTTCCTTTGTACAGCTATGGAGGTTCTTCGCTTGTAACAAATTATATTGCGGTTGCTCTGGTAGTGAACGTGAAAATGAGAAGATTCGTTAATGTCTGAGCTCAACCATTTTTTAAAGGCTGACGATGAAGGATGATGATATCGAGAGAATATTGAGATCCGTCCAAAAACCAGGACGCTATACCGGGGGGGAGTGGGGCATAAGAAAAAAAGATCCCGGTAAGGTGAAAATAAAGGTAGCTCTGGCTTTTCCGGATATCTACGAAGTGGGCATGTCTTATCTAGGCCATCGGATACTCTATCATGTTTTAAACAGCCAGCCTTCTGTAGGTGCGGAACGGGTGTATGCTCCGTGGATTGATTTTGAGTCAGCTCTCAGAGAAAAGGAAATCCCTTTGTACTCCCTGGAAAATAAAACCCCTCTGTATGATTTTGATATCATCGGATTCTCCCTTCTCTACGAATTGAACTACTCTAATATACTTACCATACTTGATCTAGGGAAAATCCCTCTGTTCTCAAAACAAAGAGATTTGGGAAATCCTCTTGTTATAGCCGGAGGACCGGCCGCATCCAATCCCGAGCCAGTTTCCGATTTTTTTGACCTTTTCTTGATCGGAGATGGTGAAAAAGCTTTTATTGAGATCATCGATCGTTATCTGGAATTAAAAGGCAAAGGACAGGATAGGGAAAACATTTTAAGGTCAATGACAAAAATACAAGGCGTTTATGTGCCTTCATTTTACCGTCCCTTTGTGCCCTCGAACTCAAAGCTTCTGGCAGAAAAAGCGGAGGGAGATGTTCCTGCCAGAGTAAAAAAAAATGTCGTCCGTTCTTTTGAAGAGGAAAACATCCCTTCCCGCAGGATTGTACCTAATATAAAGACGATATTTGACCGGGTCAGCGTGGAAGTAGCCAGAGGATGCGCTCAGAACTGCCGTTTCTGCCAGGCCAGAAGTGTTTATTTCCCAATAAGGAACAAGAACCCGAAGATGGTGGTGAAAGAGGTCATGGAGAGCCTGGATTCTACCGGTTATGAAGAGGCATCTCTCTCCTCTCTTTCTGTGGGGGATTACCCTGGTTTGGACAGGATCGTGACGTTGCTTATGAATGAGTTTGATAAAAAGAAAATTTCCCTGTCTCTTTCAGCATTAAGGCCGAAATTTCTGACAGATGAAGTAGCGGAGAGCATCATAAAAGTCAAAAAGACCGGATTTACCATTGTACCGGAAGCAGGAACAGAGAGGTTGAGAAGGGTCATCAACAAGAAATTAAAAGAAGAGGAGATACTCGATGCCGTGTCTTCAGCCTTTTCCAAAGGATGGAGGAAGATCAAACTGTATTTTATGGTCGGGTTGCCTACGGAAAAAAAAGAGGACTTGGAAGGAATCGTCAATCTGATAGAAAGAATCATACGCTCAGGTTATCAGATATTAAAGAAATCTCCGCAGATAAATCTGAGTGTTTCTTCTTTTATACCAAAGCCTCATACGCCTTTTCAGTGGGTGAGAATGAACAGCGCTGAGGAGCTGAGGGATAAACAAGATTTTCTCAGGAAAAGGCTGAAAAGATATAGTTTTGTCCGGTTCAAGGAACATCCGATTGAAAGCTCTGTTCTGGAAGGAATATTTTCTAGAGGGGACAGAAGATTGAATTCCGTGCTTTTCAGGGCATGGAAGAAGGGAGCCCGGTTTGACGGATGGAGCGATGTCTTTGACTTTTCTATATGGGAAAAGTCCTTCAAAGAAGAAGGATTGGGATCTGAAAGATATCTTTCCAGCTTTTCCCAGAAGGCCATACTTCCCTGGGATCACATAGATATCGGAATAAAAAAATCATATTTTTTGCGGGAGTTGAAAAATGCGTTTGATGAGAGATGGACGGAAAACTGCGATAAACTTGACTGCAGAAAATGCCGCGGATGTTCTTTTCCAGGAACAGTCAATGAGGTCGACTCCACTGAAATCCCTCTTAAATCTCTTTCCGAATATCAATCTGGCAAAAAAGCACTCCGGCCTCTGCGTTACAGGCTTTATTACAGAAAAGAAGGCCCTGCAAAATATTTATCTCATAATGATCTCATTCATATCATACAGAGAAGTATAAGGCGGGCTGGTTTTCAAGTCGAGCTCACTCAAGGATTTCACCCAAAGATGAAAATTTCCTTCCCTCCCGCGCTGGCCCTTGGAATGGAAGGCAAAGGGGAGGTGCTTGAATTTCGGTCGGAATGTTTGTTTAAAAGCGGTCTCTTTGTTTCCAGGGTAAACAATTTTTTTCCAGCGGGAGTTAAGGCTGTCTGGCTTGAGAAAGTAAAGCAGGCCACACCCTCTTTAAGCAGGGATATAGGGAGCATGGTGTATTCTTTTGATTTGAAACAGAGAGACCTTCAGGACTCTCTGAGAAACCGAATGGGACAAAAAACAAAGGACTTATCTGCCGCCTTTGCGTTTATTAAAAATGCCTTGGAGGAGGAAGAGATTCCTGACCTCAGTGAAGTGCGTTTTGATGATAAACAGGGAAAAATCCTGCTTGTTTTTCTGTTCTCCCCGGGAAGAGCTGTTAGGCTTAAACCTATAGTTGAAAGAGTTTTTGGAGTGGACTACCCCAATTTTATAACCACAAGAGAAAAGATAAATTTTAAGTCAGAGAAATCATTAAAAGCTTGACCTTGAATAGACTCCATAATATTATCAGGGTTAAAAGTAATTTGTAGTAAGGAGGAAAAAAGTGATCGATTTCAGTTTGACCGATGAACAGAAAGCCTTGCAGGAGATGGCCAAAGAATTTGCAGAAAAAGAAATGAGGCCGAATGCAGCTAAATATGATGAGGGAGAGACCTTTCCCGATGATGTCATGCAAAAAGCATTTGAAGTCGGATTTTTGACTTCGGAGATCCCGGAAGCCTATGGTGGCGGAGGGCTGTCCCATCTGGACCAGGCTGTCGTGTGTGAAGAGCTGGCCTGGGGGTGTGCGGGTCTGTATACCACAATAATGGCGAATGCGCTGGCTGTCACTCCCATCATCATTGCAGGAACCGAAGAACAAAAGAAAGAATTTCTGGTGCCTTTTACTAAAGAGATGACTCTGGGCGCTTTTTGTCTTACGGAAAGAGAAGCTGGTTCAGATGCAGGGGCGGTGAAGACAAAGGCAGTGAAAAAGGGCGATGAGTATATTCTGAATGGATCTAAATGCTTTATCACGAACGGCGGAGTTGCCAAGCTGTTTGTTGTTTTTGCTACCACAGATCCGGGAAAAGGGGCCCGTGGCATGAGTGCTTTTCTTGTTCCGAGTGATACTGAAGGAGTCACTATAGGAAAAATAGAAGATAAAATGGGGCACAGGGCTTCGAACACAGCGGAGATCTTTTTTGAGGACGTTAAGATTCCTGCAAAAAACCTTTTGGGGAAAGAAGGAAGAGGGTTCATTGTCGGCATGAAGACTTTTGAAAGCAGCCGGCCTCCGGTAGGGGCCGGAGGAGTGGGGGTAGCCCGGGCAGCCCTGGAGCATGCGGTCGGCTATTCTAAGACCAGGGTTCAGTTTGGAAAGCCTATCGCTCTGTTTCAGTACATAGCATTCAAAATGGCACAAATGGCTGCGGATATAAATGCTGCCAGGTTTTTAGTCTGGAATGCTGCCTGGCGCCTGGATAAAGGCCTTCCCTTAGGTAAAGAATCAGCCATGGCCAAGATGTATGGTTCGGATGTGGCTATGAAAGTGACGTGTGACGCTCTGGATATATTCGGTGGTTATGGATATATGAAGGATTATCCCATGGAGAAATTGATGAGAGATGCCAAATTACTGCAGATCTATGAAGGGACAAATGATATCCAGCGCCTGATTATAAGCAGGGAGGTCATAGGACCTTTGAAATAGTGTTTTTAGATTAAAGTCTCATTCGAAAGATAAGGGAGGGTTTTCTTTTTATTGGGAGGTTTTCTTTCTGTTTAATGGAAAAGCCAAAGGTTCTATCCTGCGACTTTCTCTGATAGAGAAGAGATTATAAATAAAGGAATAAAGTATTATTCGTCTTCTTCGAAATACTCTGGAATGATTCCTGTTTTTTCGACTCCTGCGCCCTTGGCAATATCAATGACTTCGATGACTCTGCTGTAAGGAAGGGTTGCGTTGGCTCTGATAAAGATGGTTTTGCTCTGTCTGGATTCATAGATTCTTCTCAGTTCGCTCTGCAGCATGTTTAACTGCACGGCGTCTTTATTGATGAGAACTGTCCCGTCCGTACGCACTGTAAGAACAATAAGACCCTGTGGGGTCGCGCTTGTATCCTGAGTGGTCTCTGGAAGCTGGACATCTATTCCTTTTTGAAGTGAAGGGGTCATCACGATGAAAATTATAAGGAGAACCAATAAGACGTCACATAATGGAACAACATTAGGTTCTGCTTTTGTAGCCATAAAAACCTCCTAATCTACGTTGTTAAGACAGTATTCTATAGTAATTGGTCGGTGCTTGTCAATGCGCAGTAAAAAAAAGTTATGATGATTTTCAATTTGACAGTATTTTCTGTAAAAAGGTATAGTATTGTCTCAATGAATAGGGAAGAAATCATCAAAAAAATCGAATCCATCAGAAAAAGCGTGGAACAGGACCAGTTTGAAATCATAACCAATAAAATATTAGAGAGAAAATTCCATATACACCATTCTAACCGGAACATTATCACAAAAAAAATAATAGAGAGGTTGAGAAGACGGATGGTCAATGAGATCAGCCTCATTTTAGAACCTGTACTGGAGAGGCAAAGAGAAATAAACTTAAGATTCTTGAAAGAAATAAGGCGTATAAAGGAACAGCTTGAATCCAAGAACAGCTCACTCCATGATGATGAAAAAAAAGTTAAATGAAGTTTTTATGGGCATAAAAAAAAGACTGGGCCTTTCAAAAAGAGGAACAGATGTCAAAACAATAGCTGTGTGTGCGGCACAGGTCCCTTTTTTCAAAGGGGGTGCAGAAGCTCATGTGAACGGGCTTGTTAGAGAGTTGAAACAGAGGGGATATGAGACGGAGCTCATAAATATTCCCTACAAATGGTATCCCAGAAAACAGTTATTAAAAAGCATCCGCATATGGGAGATGCTGGATTTGTCTGAGTCAAACGGTAAAAGGATCGATATGGTGATTTCGACTAAATTTCCCTCTTACTTTGTCAAGCATCCTCAAAAGGTCTTATGGCTGATTCATCAGTACAGGCAGGTCTATGATTTGTTCGATACACCTTATTCCGGATTTGATTCCTGTAAAAAGCAGGACAGGAAGTTCAGGGATATGTTTATCAAAATGGACAGCAGGGCCCTGAAGACCTATGACCGCATATACACTAATGCCAGAAATACCGGGAAAAGATTGAAAAAATTCAATCATATTGATTCGTCACCCCTTTACCACCCTCCCAGTCTGGCTGGAATGTATTTTTGTTCCGGATACGGGGATTATGTGCTTTCCGTAGGCAGACTGGATAAGCTCAAAAGAGTCCATTTGTTGTTGAAAGCATTGACATATTGTGATAAGAAAATCCGGTGTAAGATAGCCGGTACAGGCCCGGAGCTTGATGATTTAAAGAGAACAGCGGATAAACTGGGAGTATCGGAAAGAGCGGAGTTCTTGGGTTATGTCAGTGATGATGAGCTTCTCAAGCTGTATGCGGAATGCAGCTTGGTGTATTTTGCTCCCAGGGATGAAGATTACGGCTACATCACACTGGAAGCGTTTCTCTCTAAGAAGCCCGTTATAACCGCGTTAGATTCCGGAGGGCCTTTGGAATTTGTTGCGCACGAGAAAAACGGCCTTTTGTTTGAGTCATCGGATGAAAAGGAATTAGCAAAAAAAATGGAAGAATTATTTTTCAACAAAGAGAAATGCAAAATTTTCGGTGAAAGGGGTTATGAGAAAGTCAAGGATATCAGCTGGGAGCAGGTGATCAAAACCTTAGTTTATGGTGAGTAAAATGAAAATCGCTTATTTTTCCCCGCTGAATCCTGTGAAATCAGGGGTTTCCGACTATTCAGAAGAGCTCCTTCCTTTTCTTTCAGAATATTTTGATATAGACCTTCTTATTGACCCTTCCTGGCAGCTCGAAAACCATACCATAAAAAAAGTATTTAATCTTGTCCCATTTGAAGCGGCCTCTTTTGATCCCTCTTGCTATAACGCAATCATTTACCATATGGGAAATGATTATAAAGCCCATCGCTGTATTTATGATAGCTTGAAGAAATACCCGGGAATTGTCGTCCTGCATGACCTTGTGCTGCAGGGATTTTATGCTGAAAGATATGATGAGACGGGTGATTTCCACTCTTACCGGAAGCTGCTGGAAAAGCACTACAGCGATAGGGGTACGCGTATTGCGGAAGGGATCAGACTTAAGCTGCCGGACCTGATATGGGAATCTGAAAAAGCCCTGGAATATCCTTTGAATGAGGAGGTACTTGAGGCGGCGAAAGCGGTTATCGTGCATTCTGATTTTGTCAAAGAAAGGATAAGGTCTAAAATAAACAAACCGGTTATAAAGATCAACCATCACGGCCATATCAATAAAGAATTTGATACAGAGCAAACCAGAAAGGGTTTGGGAATAGGGAAGGATGATATCCTCATCTGTTCGGCCGGCTATATCAACAAAAACAAAAGATATGAAAGTATTTTGTCCGCCTTGTCAGAGATCGAGGGATTTCCGTTTAAATACTTGATAGCTGGGAAGGACCGTGGTGGGCTTTTGGGAAATTATGTAAAGGGTGATGAGCCTTATCTCATAAAATTGGGGCATCTCCCCATTGGAAAGCTTGAAGAAATGATCAATGCATCTGATATTTGTATCAATCTGAGATACCCGACTATGGGAGAGAGCTCGGGCTCGCTATTGAGAATGATGGGTTATGGAAAGCCGACTCTGGTCACTGATTATGGTTCTTATGCGGAATTTCCGGATTACTGTGCTGTGAAGATTTTTCCTGATATTGATGAGAAAGAGATGATCAAACGGTCGGTCACAGCGCTTGCTCTGGATGCTGAGTTTAGGATTTCTTTGGGTCGAGAGGCAAAAAATTTCGTGGACAAAGAGTGTGGCATGAAGAAATGCGCTCGTGAATATGCCGAATTTATCAAATCTTTACAGGGGGAAAATAGCTAGACGCAATGAAGAAAACGCCAGAAAAATTCGAACAGGCTCTTAAGGAGCTCAAGAAGGAAATACATGAGGAGAGAAAAAACAGCAGGAAGATGGAAGACCTGATTAAGACCGAATTGGAAAGAGAACCCGGGATATGGGAGTATGATTTTGATGAGCTGGAGTCTGAAATTTGGAAAAAGCATGCCGGTATAGAGAAGAAGATAAAGGAATTGTCAGAGAAGATTTCCGAATGTTCGGGAAAAGGGCCTAGAAATATCTTTCGATTTTTTAAAAATTTAAGGGGAAATATCATAAGACAGAATGTGATCAACCAGGAAATCATTTCTTTTTACTTGGCTATGATGTTGAGCCTGCAAAAGATCAAGGACAGGCTCAACTCTCTTGAATACAAGGCAAGCCAAATAAACAGAGAAAAAGATGAATTGATAAGCGATATCGAAGAATATAAAGTCAGACTAAGGAAAAAGAAGGACGAAAAATCCGGTGAGTGATTTCAGGAAAATATTCGATCATGTTGATAGAAATGATCCGGGAGAAAGCATAAGAAAAATTTCCCATGATCTTGAAAGGATCAAGGAAGATAAAGGGATACAGGCATCTTATAATGATTTGCTGCGTCTTGAGGTCGCCCTCGGCATAAGGAAACCCAGTGTTGCTGTCTATGACAACGCGCTTCATTTTATTGGTGGAGCACAGAAGTACGGCTGCACCATAGCCCAGTCATTACAGGAAATTTGTGATGTGACGCTGATATCACATAAAAAGGTAACGCTGAGTCAACTTCAGGACTGGTACGGATTGGATCTGAATAAATGCAGGACTAAAGTCATTAAAATTCCCTTTTTTGAGGCTCAGAAAAAAGAAAAAAGCACCTTTGATGCCGGAGAGGTTGAACTTAAAGGAGAAAATCCCTTTCATGTGGTGAGCATGGAGAGCGGGGAGTATGATATTTTCATCAACAACTGTATGCTGGAAATGGTGTATCCTTTGTCGAACATATCAGAATTTATTTGTCACTTTCCTGAAAGAGAAAGGTCCCGGTTTTTTCATGCTGATAAGTATTCACATATTATCTGCAACAGCCGGTATACTGGCGAATGGGTAAGCAGGAAATGGGATCTCAAACCTCATGAAATACTCTATCCTCCAGTGGATATGATAGATCCCAGCGAAGACGTAAATAAAGAAAAAATAATTTTATCCGTGTCGCGGTTTGAGCTGAGCGGTAAGAAACAGCAGCTGGAAATGATCAGAATATTCGAGAGAATGCTGCACAGGTATCCGGAAAAAACAGAGGGATGGAAAATAATCATTGCGGGGGGAAGTGTTGACGGGAATCCTTATTTGGAGAGGGTCAGGAAAGCCTCTCAATTACTGCCAGAGGGTAAGATTGATTTGAGGGTCGATATCTCTTTGGACGAGCTCAAAGAACTATACAGAAAGGCGAGTATTTTCTGGCATCTGGCCGGTCTTGAGCAAAGAGACCCGGAAAGAGCGGAACATTTCGGAATGACCACGGTTGAAGCCATGCAGAACCGATGCGTCCCTGTTGTCTTTAGAGGGGGGGGCCAGAAGGAGATCATAGAGGACAGGGTAAGCGGCCTGTTTTTTGACACACGGGAGGGGATGATAAATCGAACTCTGGAACTTATGGATTCCCTGTCACTAAGGGAAAAGATAGAAAAAGGGGCCTATAAAAGAGGAAAAGAGTTTACAAAAAAGAGCTTTCTGCGCAAAGCACAAAAACATTTTGAAGAAATATTGATGGGATATTGTTCTGTCAGATAATTTATGATATCAGCTGAGGGTTTCCAAAGCTTTTTTATTGTCTGTGGTTTTAAAAACGAGGATTGCTTTTCCTAATCCGGATGAGGAGCCGTAGCAGTAATCTATATCAATGACGGCATTACCCAGCAGCGCTCCTATTTCCGCACCTGATCCTATTCTGTCGTCAATAAGCACAGTCACGACATCATTCGTATTCACTTTATATCCTATGACTTCTAAACATTTCTTTGCTTTTTCATGGTCTGACGTGAGGAGGTGGAAAAAGCCGTTGTTTTTTTCGGAATAGGCACAGAGAGCTTTAAGGTTGACGTGCGCATTTGCCAGTGTTCCAAGAACACGGCCAAGTATTCCAGGTTCGTTAGGAGTTTTAACAGTCAGCTCTTTTTCCATTTTTACGTTATGCACTTTCATGTCTCCTTTAAGAGTAGAGATTATACCAGAATATGAATATAAAACACAACCTGGAGCACAAGCCATACCTGATTTTCACATTGTTTTGAGTTGAATTTCTGTTCTTTTATCTCTATAATTTCCGGGATATGGAAAACATAAAGAACAAAGATACAAGAGTGGCTATCATCGATAATTCCATAGATAAAAACATTTACGATCCGGTCCGCCACTGGAGCTCTTTTCTGGATGTCGCATGGAGCTCTTTTCAGGCAAAAAAAAGTCTTTTCCCCGTTGATTTGGAAAAGGATTTCACTCATGTAATATTAACAGGTTCTGAAGCAACGATCATGGAAAGACCTCAGTGGGTGCTTGATGAGGTTGAATTTGTAAAAGAAGCCGCATCTAAAAAAATTCCCGTTTTAGGGAGCTGTTACGGTCACCAGATGATCGCCCTCGCCTTGGCCGGCCCCAAAAGTGTGCAGAGGTCTTGCGCGCCGGAAATAGGATGGATTCCCATTAAAATCATAAAAGACAGCACAATCCTGTGCAAAGAAAGATTGTTTTTTTCTTTCACGATTCATTTTGATGAAGTGATCGGAATCGGGAGTGATTTCGATGTATTGGCATTGACGCCTTTGTGTTCTGTCCATGCGTTTCAGAAAAAAGAGGCGCCTGTTTGGGGCATTCAATCTCATCCTGAGATATCTCCGGGTTCCGGAAAAATATTATTAAAGAAACTCATAGAGGAAGGAAGAGGACCGATTGATATTTATAATAAAGCTTACCATTCCCTACCTAAGGATTCCGGGATTATCAAATATGTCGTTGATGCATTCGTTAATTATTGATATAATCTTTGTAAAATATTATTGTTTTTCCCTTGACAAAGGGGATGTGAATCTATGAAAATTGTTTTAAGGGATTTATTAAAGATAGTATCCATTCATAGTAAGGAGGAAAGAATGAAGGTAAACAGAATATTTGTTTTATCCACCCTGTTGCTGTTTCTGGTGGCATCGTTATCTTTTGCAGAAACCAAAAAATTGGAAGAGATCGGACGTTATACGTTTGTCCGTATAAAGGGTGAAGTCCCGACTCAAGAGGTTATGAAAACACTTCTGGAACGGTATAAAGCTGATATCAAATACGGATTTGACCTGGCGGGTTATGGGGATGTGTATTTTGCGTTTTTAGAGCAGATTGAAACGCAGTCTTTTGAGGAAGCCTCACTGCCCATAGGTCAGAAATTTATGTGGATGTTGTTTCGCTCCCATGAAAAAGTAAAAATAGTCGAAGACCTTGAATGGGCAGGGAAGGAACCCCTTCCGGTTTTTGTGTTCAATGTGGTAAAGGACCATAAACAGTATACCTTTATCATGCCCAGACCTTGCGGTAACATTTCTTTAGTCGGCGTGGAGAGAGCCAAGGAAATACCTACCTGTGATATTGTCGTCGACCCGGAGAAAGCAAATATTAATGATCCCATTACAGTGGATATGAGCGGATCTAAAAATGCTGAAAAGATGGTTGTCGAGGTTTACAATTCCGAGGGAAGAAAATTAAGCACTCAGACTCTCACCAAGGATTCCCCAAAATGGCAGACCCAATTCAGTGAGCCTGGAAAATACGATTTCAAACCTGTTGTATATAATTACTATGATGAAGCCTCATCAAATCCTTGCGAAGCATCTGTGTATATAAATTTTCCTCCGACATGTGAATTGGTCGTGACACCTGATATCATAAAGGAAGGAGAAACAGTTACTCTGGATGCTACGGGTTCTGAGGACCCGGACGGAACTCTTGAAAGAGCTGTATTTGAGATATCAGATGAAGTAGGAAATGTCATTGCTGAAAAAACACTGACAGAAAAACCTTATATTTGGGAATACATAGTCGAAGAGGCTGGGATGTATTCAGCTACGGTTGCGGTTTATGATGATTTTGGTGCGGTGTCAGGTCCCTGCGATGCGCAGTTTGAAGTAAAAGAACAGAAGTTCTTTTTCCTTGCCGAAGCCGGAGGCCTTGTTGCCAAAGGTACGTACACTGGATATGCCTTTGGAAGACTCGGGTTCATGTATAAATTTGTTCCGGACAAGTTCAGCTTCATCTTATCCGCAGGCGGTGCTTATCCTTTAGTCAGTAATGACCTGTGGAAGCCCTTCTTTATGGCAAATGCGGTTGTAAATGCTCATATGAAACCCGCCTTTATCGGAGCTGGGTTAGGATACAGTACCAAGGAACAGGATTCCAGGGGATCCGGTCTTGACCTTGTTGGAAACCTTGGAGTCGATGTGTTTGCCAATGGTTCGATCTTTTTCGAAGGAAGAATTCCGATCACCGGTGAAAACAGAGACATATCTGAGACGCACAAACTCCTGCTTGGATTCAGGTTTATATTCTAAATAAAGACAGAGAATAGGATTTTCAGAAAGGCCGAGGAAAGAATACCTCGGCCTTTTTTTTTGGGATTTTCTCATGCTAAAAGAGGAAGTTGAGATAAAATGAAAATAGCACTCATAGGAGCTGACGGTCAGCTTGGCTCTGATTTGTTAGAAGTACTAAGCAGCACGGAATTAATCCCTCTTTTTTACCCTGATTTCGATGTAACAGATAAGGAGAGGATGAATCAGAAACTCGAGTCCATAAAGCCGGACATAATCATCAACACATCTGCATTCAATGATGTTGATGCAAGTGAGGAGAGAATCAAAGAAACCTTTGAGGTTAATGCTTTTGCTGTGAGAGATCTGGCGTATATCAGTTTGCGATTAGAATCAGAGCTTGTGCACTTCAGCTCTGATTATGTTTTCGACGGGCGGAAAAAACATCCTTACCATGAATTGGACAGATCCAATCCCATAAATGTCTATGGCGTTTCTAAGCTGGCTGGAGAGTATTTTTTACAGAATATCCTGAAAAGGCACTTTATTATTCGAACAAGTGGTTTGTATGGTGAAGCTGGATGTAAGGGAAAAGGATATAATTTTGTGGACTTGATGGTTCAAAAAGCCGTGGAGAATGAGGATGTCAAAATCGTCGATGACCAGTATATGACGCCGACATGGACTTTTGAATTGGCTGAGAGAATAAGGGATTTATTGGATAAGAGAAAATATGGATTGTATCATATGTCTTCAGAAGGGAAATGCACCTGGTTTGAATTTGCTGACAAGATATTTTCCTTATTGGGTAAAAGGCCTCGTGTGAAACCTGTTGATACAGAGAGCTATGGAGCCCTGGCCAAGCGGCCTCTTTACTCGGTTTTGGAAAACAGAGCCTTAAAGGAAATCGGGATGAGGGATTTTTCGAATTGGGAAGAAGCGCTCAGAAAATACATGAAGAAGAAGAAGTATATTTAACGTGAACCTCTTAAGATAAAAAGTGGGTTATCTTATTGAATATATCATCCGGAAGTGTTGTGACTTTGGCATTTTTGTCCGTAGCCACATGAACCGTGTACCCTTCGGCCGCAATGTGCTTTTTTGCTGCTGATAAAATTTCATAGTGAAAGGTAATTTTTTTTCTGGTTGCTTCCCTGAGATACACGCGGATCAAAATCTCTTCATCATACTTTAGAGGTTTTTTGTATTTACAGAAAGACTCGGCAACCATTAGATAATACCCTTTTTTTTCAATGTCTTTATAAGGGATCCCTTTTTTTCGGCAGAATTCAGTCCTTCCTATTTCAAACCATTCGAAGTAGTGTTTGTTGTGAGCGACTTCCATTTTGTCTGTTTCAGAATAACGGACCCTTTCTTTTGTTTCTATGAAAGGTTTCTTCTTAAGAGAGAAAGGTTCTGTGTTAGAAGGATTTTCCGAGTTTTGAGATTTCATCTTTGTAGTATTTCCGGAATAAAATTTCCCATTCTCTGCTGCCTTCTTTGATTGCCTTTTTTTGGGATTCGATTTTTTTTATAGATTTTTTTTCCAGTAGTTCATAGAGTTTTAGCTCGTTCTCTATGCTTTTCACAATGGACAGCCTGATTTCGTTTGGTTCTTCAAGAAATTCCACTTTGTCGTTTTCGAAAACAGCCTCCATTATGATCCGGGAAAGATAGTTAATTTTTTCTCTGGATAATTTTACACTCACAGGACTATGTTCTTTTCCTTTGCTAATTTGCTTTTAATCATGCGAAACATCGTTTGGTATTCGATGTTTTCACTGCGGATCTTTTCTCTGTGTTTATTCAGTATTTGCCTTACTTCCTGGTCAAGTTTTTCTTCGGTCTGGAACTCATCGATTATGAGCTCCTGAACGAAATCGACCATGATATTTTTGTCTTTTGTCTTAATTTTATTGTCATTAATCAAATTTTTTACAATGGAAAATCCCATGTGTTCTATTTCATTCCGGCTTAATCTCATAACCTATCTAAAATACAATATGTGAGGCCAAAATTCAAGACTTGATTGATGATAAAATTCAAAAAGTTGGATTTCTAGAGATGAATTTTTTTATCTACAGCAACCTTGACTTGTTCATCGTCCAGGTTCAGAAAAGATAAGCAGATATGCTTATCTTTTGTGTTTTTTTGAAGGTTTGTTTTCTTTGGCGGAAAAATATATGGACAGGATGAATCCCCCGAAACAAAGCCCGAAAACAAGAATCATAAAAATAAAAGCGTCAATTTTCATTTTTTTTCGAAAGTTTTTTTGAAATTATTTTATTGAAAGCAAGAAAAACAACAATGGCAACAGTCCATTGGAACAGCACTGTGCCTAATGTACTCTGGGAAAATATTTTATACCAGTTTGAGGGGTCATTTGAGTAGCTGTCCCAAAACCACCATCCCAGCATAGCGATAAGCTGGACCGGAAGGATGAATTTGACCAGAAAGTCAAATCCTCTTCCAAGCTTGAAACGGGTTTCTGATGTGGATATGATTTCTTCCCGAAATTTTTTAGGACCAGTCTTAAGTACAAGAAAGATGAAGAAGGCTCCGCTGACAATAAGCCCCATTCCCCAGACCCAGTCTTGGTTGTTGAAAAAGCCAATGCTAATGGCCGAAGGCAGACCAAGTGCGAAGCAACTGATCCCGACTATGAAAACCGCTTTTTTTCTCGGCAGACCGGAGTCCATGAAAATACGCGTTATCAGCTCCAGTTGGGATATGAGAGAAGAAAAAGCAGCAAAGCAGAGAGCTAGAAAGAACAGAGCCAGAAAAAAAGAGCCGGATGGTATTTTAGAGAAGAGATTGGGTATCCAGATAAAAGTGAGCCCTACGTTGTCTGTTTTCATGACTTCCAGGACTTTCTCCTGAGCTAAGTTTTGTCCTGAAAAAAAAGAAAAGACCGTGGGTATAATAGTCACAGCAGCCAGAAGAGAGGCAAAGTAGTCTCCAAATCCTAAAGTAGCTGAGGTGAGGATCGGATTTTCTTTTTTCCGGCTGTAAACAGCATAGGTGAGGAGCAGTCCCCACCCTGCTCCTGTAGACCAGGCTGCCTGGCTCAAAGCATTTATCCATATCTCCAGGTCACCGAGTTTGTGCAGGTTGGGGGTGAAAAGAAAGTTTAATCCTTTGAAAGCACCCGGAAGTGTCAGCGCTCTGGCACATGCAACGATAAGAAGAATGAAAAGGGCGGGTATCATGATTTTATTGGCTCTTTCTATTCCTTTTGTAACTCCAAAATAGATGATCAAAGCGCCTATGAGAACAGCCAGAAAATGAAAGGCGACCGGTTCCCAGGATGAAGAAAAACCTCTCCAATAGTCCAGAGGTTTCTTATGGATAAGGCCTTGAAAGCACGTGGCAAAAAAATACTTTATACACCAGCCTGTCACTACGGTGTAGTAAAAAGTAATGGCTGCTGTGACAAAAGCAACGAATGTGCCCATCCATGCAAAATTTTTGCCTATCATATCCATGAAAGAACCCACAACACCTCTTCTGGTCTTTTTCCCGATGGAGAGTTCTATTATGAGCAGCGGCATGGCCCAGATAAAGAGAAATAAAATCCAGGCGATTATAAATGCACCGCTTCCATACTGGGCAACTATCCTTGGGAAACGCCATAAATTTCCGGTTCCAACAGCCATTCCCAGGCCTGCAAAGATGATCCCCCAGCGGGAAAAAGATTCCCTGTTATTCATGGTGTTCTCCTTTTATCACAGCGCTCGCTTGATCGTTGTGTCCCGTATCAATAACAGTAAAGGGATGTAGCCCTTTTCTTTCCTGTTCTTTTCTAGCTAAGGCGATGAGCTTGCCTTCAGGGCTGAAAAGGCGGAGGATCTGATTGTTTTGTGAAAAACCATCTTTTCTGTCCGGGACACTTTTAGAGTCAATGTTTATTATATCATCAGGTTTTATAAGGGCACCGTTTTTAGCCTTTAAGGATCCCTGTTCCGAGAGGATGATTTTCGGAAATTGAGGCAGCAGATTTTCGAGAGGGAGCACGTATTCATGAGTTCTTTTTTTCTGGGCTATTGCGGAGAGTTCTTCAAGAGTCAGGCTGTCGTTTATATTGAAAGAAGCAATACAGGTCCTTTGTAAAGCGGACAAATGGCCTCTGCATCCTGTTTTTTCCCCGATTTCTTGGGCCAGGCTCCTGATGTAGGTTCCGGAAGAGCATTTTGTTTCAAAATCAATGGCAGGAGGGGCTTATTTCAATAGATTTAGGTGGTGTATTTTTATGGTATTCGGAGGCAGTTTTATGGTTATGTTTTTTCTTGCGTGTTTGTATAAGGGCTTTCCTTCATATTTTTTTGCCGAGTAGGGGGGAGGTACCTGCAAGATTTCGCCTTCAAATGTTTTGAATATTTCCTTTATTTTTACTTCAGAAGGATATTCCGTATTTATTTTCGACGTGGCTTTTCCGCAGGAGTCATAAGTATCAGTTGAGTATCCTAATGTGATCTGTCCTGAGTATACTTTGGTTAATTTCGAATAAAAAGGGAACAATCGGGTGGCTTTGCCTAGTCCTATGAGAATCAGGCCTGTTGCCAGAGGGTCGAGAGTTCCAAAGTGGCCTACTTTTTTTTCGTTGAGCAGAGCTCTTATTTTTTGTACGATATCATGGGAAGTCAGATTTTTCGGCTTATTTACCAGAATTATTCCGTCCATGAGATTAAAATATTGTTTTCATCCGATCAAGTCTTGTGGTTTTGGCCCTTATCCTGAAGAAGATCGTTCACAGCCGAAGGAATTTCCTTAATTAATTTTTTATAATCTCCGGTTACCGTGAATCCGGCGGCGTGCGTGTGTCCTCCGCCTGAAAATTTGTTGGCGATTTTCATTGCGTTGGCTTTTCCCTTTGTTCTAATGCTGACTCTGAATGTGTCCTTTTTCATTTCTTTAAAAAAGAGAACCACTTTAACTCCTTTGATGGTCCGAGTGTACGTTGTGATGTCTTCTGTGTCAATGTGATTGATTTTTAGTATTTTAAGAAATCTGTCAAACATAGTGATGGAGGCTATGCTTCCATTGTGGGACATTTTAAGAGTGGAGAGTACGTGGCCTAAGAGTTTGATTTTTTCAGGGGGGTTGTTATTGAAGAGAAGGTCCGTGATTTCATGGGGCACAGCTCCATATTTCACTAATTCATAGCAGGTCTTGAATGCATTCGCATTGGTATTTGAAAACTGGAAAGAACCTGTATCAGAAACAATGGCGCTGTAAAGCGGGGAGGCTATTTTTGAGTTAAACTTAATATTGAGGTGTTTACCCAGTTCATAAACCATGCATGCCACGGCAGCTGCTTCTGGATTCACCCAATTGATATCAGCATAAAAGTCATTTGAATGATGATGATCGATATTTATCTTATAACAGTCATCAATATGTTTTTGTCCTGACCGCTTGACATTCGCACATTCCAGAAGGATGACGATGTCGAAATTTTCAGGTTCTATTTGGCCGGAGTCGACTATATCGAGGCCAGGAAGGTGATTGAAAGGAAAAGGGACTTCATCTTTAATAAAAATAGAAATATTTTTTCCCAGTTGTTTTCCCATTAAGTGCAGCGCGAGGCTTGTGCATACAGAGTCTCCGTCAGGTCTTAAATGGGAAGTGACAGCAATCCGTTGGCTTTCTTCTATTTTTTCGCTTATTCGGTGTAGGGAATCCTCATTCATTTTTATCTAGTTTATTGAGTATGTCTTCTACTTTTTCATCATATTCCATTAAGGGGTCACTGTTAAAAATGAGCATGGGATTATACTTTAATTTTGTTCTTGAAGCAACCGCTTTTCTGAAAAAACCTGTCTTTGAATTTAAGAAGTCTAAGATTTGTTTTTGTTTTGGTTTATCCAGGACACTTATGTACACATGAGCTGTTAGGAGGTCTTTTCCTATTTCTATCCTGGTGATGCTTATCAAACTGGGATGAGAATCTTGTACGACTTCCCTGATTGATTGGCTTAGTATACTTTTCAAGAGGCTTTCCACTTTTTTTTGTCTTATGGATTTATCGGGTCGCATTGTTTTTCCATCCGGATGAGATGGCTTCATCACTTGGATCTTTATATTGTCGCATCAATCTCATCCTGTGAATAGTGCAGATTGGATTAATGTTCAAATTAAATTTTATTTATTTGAAGAAATCCGTTTCCTTATAAATAATTTCTCCTTCAATGCTTTCTTCCGCTTCCCTTATGAGTTGTTTGAATACTTTTTCAATAAGAGTCTGCTTATTATTGATCATGACGATTCCGATTTTTGCTCTCTGCCATTTGTTTTGAAAATCAAGCTCTGCAAAAGACACATTAAATTTTTTTTTCAATCTATCCTGGTAGCTCATCAGTCTTTTCCTTTTTTCTTTTAGAGAATGGGAATAAGGGAAATGGATTTCTATTCCTAAATATCCGATTATCATTTAGCCTGACCTATTCATAAAAAAATGGCGATGATCATTTTTTTGTTTTGCTTTCAAGGATATACATGCTTTTCATAAAAATGGCAACTGAAATGTTTTTGTTTGTTTTTACTTTTTTATTTAGGGGGAGATTTTTCTATGGTAAAGGCCTCTATAATATCTCCCTCTTGGATGTCTTTAAAATCCTGAATATTGATTCCGCATTCATATCCTTTTTTTATTTCAGTTACATCTTTTTTCAAATGCTTAAGGGAGGCAATTTTTCCCTCATGGATGACTTTGTTGTCTCTTATGATTTTGATTTTTGAATTTCGATGTATGGTTCCGTCTTTTACACTACAACCGGCAATAATCCCCGCTCCCTTTATCTTGAATGTGCGTTTGACCTCAGCATTTCCTTGATGGACCTCTTTTTCTACGGGCTCCAGCATCCCTTTTAAAGCTTTTTTTATGTCATCCGTGAGCTCATATATGACAGTGTATGTTCTTATTTCTACGTTTTCAGCAGCGGCAAGCTCCTGAGTCTTTTTGTTTGGTTTTGTGTTATAGCCTATGATGATGGCGTTTGCTGTGGAGGCAAGATTGACGTCCGATTCGTTTATTGTTCCGGTGGAGGAATGGATAATGTCTATTTTAACGTTATCCGTGCTTAAATTGGGGAGTATGTGGTTCAGTGTTTCTACCGAGCCTTGGACATCTGCTTTTATTATAAGGGAGAGATTTTTTGTTTCTTCTTCCTCCATATCTTTAAAAAGCTGGTCGAGAGTGGGGCGTTCTTCTTTTTTCTCTTTTTTCTTTTTAATTTTTGATAGCCTGAAATTTGATATTCTCTTGGCCATCTCCATGCTGGGCAGCACCTGAAGAAAATCTCCGGCCACAGGGACATCATTAAATCCTAATATCTCGACGGGCACTGAAATCTCTGCCTCTTTTACTGCCTTTCCAGTCTCGCCAAACATGGCCTTGGCTTTTCCATAAGTAGTCCCGCATACAAAGGCCTGTCCGCTCATAAGCCGGCCTTGCTGAATGATAATGGTGGCAATCGGCCCTTTGGCTGCATCCAGGCTTGCTTCTAATACGATTCCCTGTGCGGGGACCTTTGGATTTGCCTTGAGCTCCAGCATTTCGCTGAGAAGGAGAATCATCTCAAGGAGTTCGTTGAGATTAGTCTTTTTCTTGGCGGAGATTTCAACACAAATGGTTTCTCCTCCCCAGTCTTCCACCAGCAGGTCCTCTTTTGAGAGCTGCTGTTTGGCGCCGTCTATGTCTGCTTGGGCTCTATCTATTTTGTTGATAGCCACTATGATAGGAACATTTGCGGCTCTTGCATGGCTGATGGCTTCTTTTGTCTGAGGCATGACTCCATCGTCCGCAGCGACGACCAGTACAACTATATCCGTTACTTTCGCCCCTCTGGCCCTGAGCTTTGTGAAAGCCTCATGGCCGGGTGTATCTACGAACGTGATGGGTTTATTGTTATAAGAGACTCTATAGGCTCCTATATGTTGGGTTATTCCACCTGATTCTTTGTTAACCAGATTCGATTCTCTGATAGCATCGAGAAGTGTGGTCTTGCCATGGTCCACATGGCCCATGATAGAAACGACAGGGGGTCTAGGAACCAGGTCTTCTGTCTTGCTTTGGGCTTCTATGCGAACCATTTTTTCCATGGGAACGATTTCTATATTGAAATTGAGTGCGTCTGATATATCTTTGGCAAGGGATTCTGTGATTTCGTCATTCACGCCTATATTTAATCCTTTGCGGCTCAATTTTTCTATGAGTTCCTTGGCTTTCATATCCAAAAGGTCTGTGAGTTCTTTCAGATTTGTACCCTCTTGAATGACTTTTTTGTCCGGTTCTTTTTTGCCTTGGTTGGCTTTTGATTTTTCTTTTTTTGTCATAGTTTACCTTAAATTCCTAACCTGGAATATTCATAAAAAAATGGCGATGAGCATTTCTTTGTTTTGCTTTCCACGATATAAATGTTCTTTACAAAAATGACAAATGAAATGTTATTCTTTGTTTTTATTTTCATTTTAATCGCCATTTTTTTTACCTTGCAGGCAAGCCGATCTCACAGCATCTGCATCGTTACAGGATACTCGCAGTGAAGGACCACGGCTTCGCACCCTGTGCCTCGCGTCTGCAGCAACCTCGACTTGTTCATCATCCAGGTTGATATGTGTTTTCCATTTAATCATTTTTAATATCGATTTTCCAGCCGACTAGTTTTGAGGCCAGTCTGACATTCAGTCCTTTTTTACCGATAGCAAGTGAAAGCTGGTCTTCGGGGACCACTGCTTTTAATATTTTATTTTCCTTATCAGTGATCTTTATATCATCTACTTTGGCTGGACTTAAAGCTGATTTGGCGTATTCTTGAGGATCTTTAGACCATCTTATCACATCAATTTTTTCTCCATTGAGCTCTTTACTTATGGACAGAATTCTGTTTCCTTTGACTCCTATACAGGCTCCGATAGGATCAATATCCTTTTCATTTGTACTTACAGATACTTTCGAGCGTTCCCCAGGCCTGCGGATGATCTCTTTGATCTCTATGGTTCCACTGGATATTTCAGGGACCTCTATTTCCAGTAGTTTTTTTAAAAACCTGTTATCCGCTCTTGATATAATGACCTGAGGTCCCTTTGTATCTTTGAGAACCTGAATGATGATTCCTTTTACCCTGTCTCCTCTTCTGAATTTTTCATTGGGAATTTTTTCTCTTTCCGGAAGCATGCCTTCGGTCTTCCTGAGTTCAAGGATCATATTTCTCTTGGAGTCAAAGCGCCTGAGAACCCCTGTTATTATATTTCCGGTTTGAGGAGCAAAGGTGTTGTAAATCTTTTCTTGTTCCGCATCCCTAACTTTTTGAAATATTACTTGTTTGGCTGCCTGGGCTGCTATTCTTCCCAAAGTTTCAGAGGGAAGGTCTATTTCAATATAATTTCCTTCTTTTGCCGTGACATCCATTTTTTTTGCGTCGGTCAGTGATATTTCCTGTGCCGGATCAGTGACTTTTTTCGTGATTTTTTTTACAGAGTAAACCCTTAGTTCTCCTTTTTCAGGTGAAAATTTAATATGTGTTTTCTCCTTTTCTTTGAAATAATTTGATGCGGCTACTTTCAGAGATTCCTCTATAGCGCTGATGATGACTCTTTTGTCTACATCTCTTTCTTTGCTGAGCTGTAGTATCGTATTCCAAACATTCACTTTCATGTGTTCAGCCTTGTATGATTAGACTTTTAAAAAAAAAGAAATCTACGGATTGAAAAATTATAACTGAAAATCATGGAATTATCAAATGCCAAAGCGATAACTACATCCCTAGTTCTTCACGAGCCGAGGTTGGAATGAACTTAATGAAATTCAGGTGTGGCTGAAGGGAGCACAAGCTATACTTGAATTTCACATCGGCTCGCCTGTAAGGTAAAATATGGTTGCATTAAAATAAAAGTCATAACATGAATTAAAGTCATAATCATGTTCCTGATAGGCATGTCCTTTAAAAAAGCATTGATCATGATAAATTTGCAGAAGTATGCAACCATATTCTATGAGTAATCCTGGGGATTCACATGAGGAGAGGAGCAAACACAAGACTTACCACAGCCATAAGCTTGATAAGTATGTTCATCGAAGGCCCTGCCGTGTCCTTTAAAGGATCGCCTACAGTGTCTCCAATAATGGAGGCGGCATGAACATCGGTTCCCTTACCGCCTAAATGACCTTCTTCTATCCATTTTTTTGCATTGTCCCAGGAAGCTCCTGAGTTTGCCATAAAAATACCCAGAAGCACGCCGGTTGCAGTGGCACCTGCGAGGAATCCGCCTAAAGATTCAGCTCCAATAAAAAAACCAACGGCAAGAGGGGAAATGATAGCCAGTATTCCGGGAAGAATCATTTCCAAGAGAGCGCTTTTTGTTACGATATCCACACAGCGGTCTGAGTCTGGTTTTGCCTTTCCTTCCATAAGCCCTTTGATCTGCTTGAATTGATTTCTTATTTCTAGGACCATCTTATTTGCCGCTCTCCCGACAGCTTTAAGCGTCAGGGAGGCTATGACAAACGGCATGAGAGCTCCCAGCAGCAATCCTATGACCGTTTTTACATTTATCAGGTTAATGGCATCAATACCTGTTGTTTTTTGGTAAGCGGAGAATAATGCCAGAGTGGTCAAAGCGGCTGAACCTATGGCAAAGCCTTTTCCTATAGCCGCCGTAGTGTTTCCGCAGGCATCCAGCTTGTCCGTGATTTTCCTTATGGCTTCACCTGAATTTGACATCTCGCTTATTCCGCCCGCATTGTCTGCAATGGGGCCGTACGAATCAGTAGACATCACAATTTCGATGGTCGCAAGCATACCCACAGCTGACAAGGCGATTCCATAAAGGCCTGACAGACTGTATGCCACATATATAGTCAGAGCAACCGTAATGAGAGGAAGGATAACGCTTTGGAAGCCGAGAGCCAGCCCGGTAATCACCACTGTGGCGCTTCCTGTTTGAGCGGTTTTGGCAAGGTCACGCATAGGGGGGCCTGCAGTGAAGTATTCGCTTTCGAGCCCGATGAGGATACCGCTGGCCATTCCGCACAGCACCACCCAGAACACATTCAAGTCTGATAAGACACATTTTACCGCTATGAAAGCACCGACAAGAAAGACAAATGCACTGATATAAGTGGAATTTCTTAATGCTGATTGGGGGTTGAAATTTTTTAGGATATGTATGGAAAAGACTCCTATCCAGGAACTTATAAGACCGATGGCAATAAGAATGACCGGAAGGGATATGTAATTTATCGCCGGGGTCAATGTGGCGCCAATGGCAATGGATGCGATAACGGATCCCGCATAAGATTCAAACAGGTCAGCTCCCATGCCTGCCGTGTCGCCCACATTATCGCCTACATTATCAGCAATGACTCCTGGATTTCTCGGATCATCTTCAGGAATCCCGGCTTCGACTTTTCCCACCAGATCAGCTCCCACATCCGCGCTTTTCGTGAATATTCCTCCGCCCACACGGGCAAATAAGGCTACGGAGCTGGCTCCCATGGCGAATCCATTGATGATAAGAGGGTCTTTTGTGAAAAAATAAATCACACCGATTCCAGAAAGTCCCAGCGCGGCAACAGATATCCCCATGACTGATCCGCCCTGAAAGGCAACAGACAGAGCTTTGGGCATTCCTCCTTCAATGGCTCCTTGAGTCGCTCTTACAGAGGAACGGGTGGATGCTTTCATGCCGATAAATCCGGCCAGCATGGAGCAGAAGGCGCCTGTAATGAAGGATAATCCCGTGTATATGTTGAACAGCTGCCAGAGAAGAATGAATACGGCTGTGATGAATACCAGGATATAGGTGTACTCTCTCTTTATGAACGTCATGGCCCCGGAATGGATGGATTCTGCGATCTCTTTCATGATGTCTGATCCCTGCGGAAGTCTTTTGAGCAGAAAATAGATGCCTAGAGCGCAAAGTAAGGAAAGGATGCCGAGTATGAATACATAAGGAGTAATTTGAATTAAAATCATAAGTGTTCCTCACTCAATGGATTAAAGATTTCCTATAGCATATAGCATAATTCACCCTTATTTTCAAATTTACTTTGCCGTTGTGTGGAGTTTTCCAATAAGGCTGTAAGGTCCGCAGGCTGTTATTTCGACCGTTACGAATTTTCCGGTCATATTTTTATCGGATTTGAAGTTAATGGGCTGGTATGCTTCATTTCTTCCTACATAAGAGTTATAGCCTTTTTTGCTCCCTCCCATACATAAGACCTTTATTTTTTTTCCCGTAAAAGATTTGTTGAGTTTGAGCTGGATGTTTCTTTGGGCTTCCTGAAGTGTGATCAACCTCTGTTTTTTTGTTTCCAAGGGGATGTTGTCTTTGTATTTTAGAGCGGCTGTGAAAGGCCTTTGAGAGTACCGGAAGGAAAATATATTCGTATACTCCACTTTTTTTAATATATCGACCGTGTCGTGGAAATCATCCTCTGTTTCTCCAGGAAAACCGACAATGATATCCGTACTCAGGCTTATATCAGGCATTGATTTTTTTAAAAGCTCGATTTTTTCAAGATATTCCTTCTGTGTGTATCCGCGTCCCATTCGTTTGAGGATATGATCCGAACCGGATTGGATGGGGAGATGGAGCTGGCGGCATATTTTATCTGTTTCTGCCATGGTATGGATTGTCTTTTCTGAAAGGTCTTTAGGATGAGAAGTGATGAACCGGATCCATTCGATCCCTTTTATTTGACTTATTTCTTTTAAAAGAAAAGGGAAATCTTTGGCTGAGTCCGGGTCCTTGTAAGAGTTGACATTTTGGCCGAGAAGCTGGATTTCCTTAAATCCCTTATCTGCAAGTTTTCTTATCTCTTTTTTAATGTGTTTGAGCGGCCTGTACTTTTCTCTTCCTTTGGCAAACGGGACAATACAGTACGTGCAGAAATTATTACACCCTTTCATAATGGTCACATAACCGCTTATCTGGTTTTGCCTGGATATTTGATGGATTTCGATCCAATCTCTGTTTCTGGAGGTTTGAATTATTCCGGAGTCAGCCTCTGATAAGGAGTTTATTATATCGGGGATTTTATCCAGGTTATCCGGGCCTATGATAAAATCAACAGCTTTATTCTTTTGCATGATCTTTTCTTTGTAAATCTGGGCAATACATCCGGCGACTCCAATGAAGGCATTGTTTTTTTGTTTGATGGTTTTCATCCGCCCCAAAAGAGAGAAAAGCTTCTCAACAGGTTTTTCCCTTACCGCACAGGTGTTTATAATGATAATATTCCCGTTTTCGGCATTATCGCACGGTACAGCTCCGTGCGACTCAAGTATTCCAGCTATCTGTTCGGATTCGTTTTCATTCATCTGGCAGCCGAATGTTTTGATAAAATATTTTTTGTGTTTGAGCATTTGAATGTGATTCATGATGATTTCATTATAACTTTTTTTTGCCTGGCGATGAAATTCAGGTATGACTGAATTTATCGGGAGAGGTTTTTTTCAAGCATCTCTTTGGCGCTTTGCAGGGATGCCTCGGTTATATGGGATCCGGCTAAAAGCCGCGCTATTTCTTTGATCCTTTCGTTTTTGTTTAATTTCTTTATGTTCGTGAAAGTCCTGTTCTTTATGACGTTCTTTTCTATTCTGTAGTGATGTGAGGCAAAGGAAGCTATCTGAGGCAGGTGAGTGATGCAGATGACCTGATTATGGGAGGCTAGGCTGTATAATTTTTGACCCACAAATTCAGCTGTTTTTCCCCCGATTCCGGAGTCGATTTCATCAAATATAAGAGTTTTGTGCTTTTCCGGATCTTTACTGATCGTCTTTAAAGCGAGCATAATGCGGGATAATTCTCCTCCGGATGCTATGTTTCTCAGAGGTCTGAGCTTTTCTCCCGGATTCGGGCTAAGCATGAATTCGATCTCTTCGTAACCAAGGCCTCCGGTGTTTTCCGTATTGTCTGGTTGAGAAGTATGGGATATAAATTTTATTTGAAAGCGGGCTTTCTTCATTCCCAGCGATTTGATTTCTTCCTCAACCTGTTTTTCAAGTTTTTTGGCTCCCTTTCGTCTTAATTCCGAAAGTTGTCCTGCCATCTTCCGGTGGTTTTCATAATCGATTTCAAGCTGTTTGCGGAGTTCGGATGTTTGTTCATGAGCCTTTTTGAGATCCGATAGTTCGTTTTTTGACATCTTGAGGTAATCAAACACGTCCTGGAGTGTGTTTCCGTATTTTCTTTTAAGGTCTTCGATCTGGCTGAGTCTTTCTTCGATTTTTTCTAGTTTTTCCGGAGCGTCGACATAATCATCCTTGAATTTTAACAGATCATTGGTAAATTCCTTTATAGATATGGAAAACTGGTTTATGTTTTCGGTCATGGGCTTGAAATCCGGATGGAAATCTGAGAGCTGCCTGATATCTTTTTCCAGATTGAGGAGAAGGCCTGAAAGGGATTCTTCTTTTTCATAAGTGATATCAAGAGCATTCTTTATGCAGGAACTTATTTTTTCAGAATTCTTGAGAAGGTCTCTTTCCTTACGCAGTTCTTCTTCCTCGCCTGACTCCAGTTTTGCCTTTTCTATTTCGTTTATTTGGAACTCCAGATAGTCCAGCCGCTGCTCTCTCTGTTTTTTTTTCTCTTCAAGTTCGTGGATTTCTTTCCGGCATTTTCTGATGCTCCGGGAAAGGAGGTTCACTTCATTTCTTAACAAAAGGGTTTCCGAATAATGGTCAAGGTAGTCCAGCTGGTATTCATTTTTTCGAAGGAATACGTGGTCGTTCTGGCCGAGGATGTCCACTGTATTCTCTTTGAGCTGTTTGAATTTTTTTATGGGAACAAGGGTACCGTTTATATAACCTCTTCCGGTTCCCTTTTTAAAGATTTTTCTGTGCAGGAACACTTCTCCTGTCTCATCCAGATCCAGTCCTTTCCAGTCAATGGATCTTTGGGGGACCGTGAAAATGGTCTCTATAGAGGTTTCGTTTTTTCCGGTTCGGATCAGATCTGTACTTGCTTTCTCCCCGAGCATCAATCTGATGCTGTCGATAATAATTGATTTTCCCGCTCCAGTTTCTCCGGTGAGGATGGAGAATCCCTCATTGAATTCAATCTCAAGGTCCTGTATGGTTGCCAGATTTTTTATTTTTAGGGATTTTATCATCTAAACAACGGTCCCATTTAAACAGAATCTAAGAATAAATTGGTATGTCAACGCAGACTTTTTATCAGAGTTGTTTTGGAGGAGGTTTCCTCCATTTGTTGCTGTTCAATAACAAGAGGAACAAGAGCTTTTTCCATATTAATTCGTCCGTATCCGATAAATATGTCTTTTCCCGGGTGGGATGATTCGTTGACATCGTCAGCTGAGTATCGGATCACATACATGATTTCCTCAGCAGTTAGCCATGGTTTTAGGCTCTTAATTAAAGCGGCCAGTCCGGATACATGAGGCGTAGAAGCGGAAGTCCCGTCACCAAATCCGTAAGGGATATAACCCGGAGGAGTGAGCCAGGTCGGATAAGTGCTTAGAATAAGCTTTCCCGGTGCGGCTACGTCTATTTGGGAGCCGCAGTTCGACCAGGCGGGCCTATGGTCATTGTAATCCGTAGCAGCGACCGCTAAACAGTAATCATCATAAGCAGCCGGATAGACTACGGAACCTCCATCATTTCCTGCTGCAGCAACGACCACAACATTATTTTGATACGCATACTGGACTGCGTTTTGCAAGGAGTATGAATCCGCAGGCCCTCCCAGGCTTAGATTCACCACAGCCGCTTCATGGTCAACAGCCCAGATAATGCCGTCAATGATCCAGCTGTAATAGCCCTCTCCCAGCTCATTAAGGACTTTGACCGGAAGGAGTTTGCAATTCCACGCCACTCCTGCCATGCCTTCGCTGTTGTTCGTTTCTGCGGCAGCGATCCCTGCTACAAAGGTCCCGTGTCCTTCATCATCCTCTGCCTCGAAATCAGAATGGACAAAGTCATAGCCGCTCGATTTGATTTTGTTTAGGAGGTCAGGATGGGTTAATTCGATTCCCGTATCAATAATGGCTATGATAGTATCTTCAGAACCTTTTGTTTCCTCCCAGGCGGTTGTTGCTTTTATATCCGCACTGGCTTGTCCCTGTGGGCTTCCCGGAGGGCCGATATACTGTCCTTCGTTGTAGAGCGCATACTGATATTTAAAGAGATTGTCGTTGGGTTCTGCTGTTTTATACGCAATATAGTCGGGTTCGGCAAATTCGACATATTGGTGCTGTCTCATTATAGAGAGCATCTCATCAACAGTTGAATTTTCCGGGACACGGATTTTGAACACATTGATGCGCGGGATCACTTTATATTCACTGATTTGGAAAGTATTGATGGTCGCCTTGATAAACTCATCTGGAATGTATGGTCTGAATTTCACCAGGATGTGTTCAGAAGAATATTCGATCTTTTTGAGGGAGGGGAGAGGCTTGTTGGTCATTATATCCGAAAGGTTTTGGTTTTTCCGGATATCTAAAATAGATTTTTGTTCGTTTACTTGATAAGAAAACAAGCCTGTTGTGCATACAAATAACAGCACTATTAAGGAATATGTATGAAAGATTTTTGTTTTTTTCATAATAATCTCCTTCATTGGTTAAAATGAGTAGAAAGCCCCTAGGGCAATGCTGAGACCAACGCCCTCTTCAAAGGGAAGTATGCCTGCTTCAACCTTTAGGTCAAGCCTGTCTATGATCTCATATAGAGTGCCGATTGAAAAATTAATGCTGCTTTTCGACTCGATTGTCGTCTCCTGCTCTCCGGTAAGTTCTTCTATTTCTTCTTTCATTTTAACCTTTCCCCATAGTGTGTCATAGTTCACAATGAGATAGGGCCTCAGATATTCGGTGACTTGGTAGGAAATTTTTGGACCCGCCGTAAAACGGGACCAGTAAGGATTTCCTGTCGCTGTGCCTTCCACATTGAGGCCAGGAAGTCCCCACTCATCTTTAAATCCGATGTAAGTGACAAACTGTGCTCTTGCGCTTATGGAAAAACGGGAAATTTTAATGAGTCTGATCAATGCTTCTCCGCCCAAAGCTATTCCGTCTATATTTCCCGTGTCTAATTCTAAAGAAAAAGGAAGCTCCCTGAAAACCATCTCATTAAAATTAGAAAGGGAATATCCTAAAATAGCGCGTATTGTCGTCCCTTCTCTTATTTCGTAACCGGGTTTACACAAGAAAAGATAGCTTCTCAGAGTGGAAGTCTCGCTTTGGTCTTCTCCCCATGTTATAAGACGGTCTAAGAATTCTCCTTCTATTCCTAACCGAATTTGTCTGGTTGTAAATGTATAATCATGAAATTGAGCTTCAGCTAAAGGGGGCATAGCTACCGCAAGTATGATTATAACTGACAGCACTGTCTTTTTTGTCATATGATAACCTCCCATTAGTTATATTTTAATAAAACGATCCCTTTTCTGGGATTTTATTTGTTTCTTCATACTCTTCAAGCTTTTTTGTTGCTTTTTTGGCCATTTTGCTGTCCGGGTAGTCTGATATCAGCTTTCTAAAATAGGGGAGGGCCTGTTCCTGACGTTTGCTCTGGTAATAAGAATCGGCTAAATAAAAATAAAGTCTGTCCATCTCTGAAAAATGAGGATATTTCGTGAGGATTTCCTGTAAACGGTCTATAGAAGCATTATAGGCTCTCACTTTATGGTAATGTTTGGCTATAATAAAGGAATGCTTTGCCAATCTCTCTTCACACTTTCTTATATTTTCATTTGCCTGTTCAGCTTCTTCACTGTTTGGATATTTTGTTATCAATGTCTTGAATTCCTCAAGAGCTGTTTTTGTTTTTGTCTGGTCCTTTCCTGGCTTTTTTGCTTTTGTGAAATAAGACATGGCAATACGGTATTGGGCATACGGGGCTGAAGGACTGAAAGGAAATCGAGAGATGAATTCTCGGTATTCCGATGCAGCTAGGATCATGCTGCCTTCGTCTCCTTTGCTGTAATAGGAGTCCGCAATAGCCAGCATGGCTCTTTGAGCGTAGAAGCTTTGGGGAAAAGCATCAATCACCTGCCTCAGATAAAGCCGTCCTTTCTCAGGATTCTTTTTGATATATTTTTGCCCTGTTTCAAAGAGGGCTTGTTCATTTGAAGCAATACTTGGATCTATTTCCATTTCGTTTTTTTTACAGTTAAGAGCGAAGAGCGAAATAATAATGACTCCGATCAAAATGTGTTTTCTCATATTTCCTTCCTTTTTTTTCTATCCATAGTGTAACACATCATTCAAAAGAGTATATTTCTTTTATCCAAAGCCATTCTTTCTCCAGGCCTTCTCGAAGTTTTGTCTTTGGATGGTAACCAAGGTCTCTTTGGGCTTTGGAAATACCTGCATAGGTATTTTTAACATCACCTTTTTGTTGTTCGATATTTTTTATTTGGATTTTTTTCCCGCAGATTTTTTTCAAAAGAGGAAACACAACAGACAGCTTCTGATGATTTCCGCTTCCAAGGTTATAGATTTCTCCTGGCTTGCCTTTTTCCGCTGCGGCAATAGTGGCGTTGACAATATCATCTATATAGGTGAAATCTCTGGTTTGCTTTCCTGAACCGTAAATTTCTATAGGCCTGTCCTCTCCTATGGCCTTAAAGAATTTGTGAAAAGCCATGTCAGGCCTCTGCCTGGGGCCGTACACAGTAAAATATCTTAAGGATACAACAGGAACTCCGTAGTTTGAATAATAGAGGGAACAGAGATTCTCTGCGGCTAGTTTCGTGACTCCGTAAGGGGAGTAGGGGAACAAACAGCTCGTCTCTTTCATGGGAAGGTCCGGAGTGTTCCCGTATACGGACGAAGATGAGGCGTACACGACCTTTTTCATTTTGCTCTTCTTGCAGGCTTCGAGAATCTTCTGTGTGGATTCAATGTTGTTTTTTGTGTAGGTCGCAAAATACTCCCCCCAGCTCGCCCTGACTCCTGCCTGTGCGGCAAGATGAAATACGGTGTCGCTTTTTTCTATATATTTGTTGATGTTGATATGGTTTATATCTCCTCTAATAAACTCAAATTTTTGTTTTTCTAAAATGTACGAGAGATTCTTTTCTTTGAGCTCTCTTGGATAATAATCAGTGAATGAGTCAATTCCAATGACAGAAGAACCGGAATTGAGCAGCTTTTCACATAAATGCGATCCGATGAATCCTGCCGCTCCGGTGACCAAATAGTTCATTTTTTGTTATCTTTCTGTATGCTTTTTTTTATTTTTCCCATGGTTTCTAAAGGGTTTTTATTGTTATAGATAGCAGACCCTATGACGAGGATATCAGCCCCGCTTTTTATTACCCTTTCTATATTTTCATGTTTGACTCCGCCATCAACCTCTATTTTTATATCAAGCTTTTGCCCGTTTATCCAGCTTCTCAGTTGGGATATTTTGTTAAAGCAGGACTCAATGAATTCCTGGCCTCCCCATCCTGGATTGACTGACATAATAAGAACATAATCGACCTCAGTAATGATTTCATTCAGCATATGTATGGGAGTCGCCGGATTGAGAACCACTCCGGCTTTTTTGCCAAGCTGTTTGATCATTGTGATATCCTTATGCGCATGGACAGTGGTTTCGATTTGTATGGATATCCAGTCAGCCCCGGCTTTGCTGAATTTGGGTATCATTTCACGGGGATTATCGACCATAAGATGCACATCCAGAGGCAGATCAGTCAGCTTGCTTAAGTCTTCAACAAGTTTGGGGCCAAACGTCAGGTTGGGCACAAAATGTCCATCCATAATATCGATGTGGATGAGGTCAGCGCCACCTTTGTCTGCAATTTTCACAGCTTTTCCCAGGTTGGCATAATCGGCGGATAGAATTGATGGGGCGATTTGAACCATTATCGGCTTACCTCCAATGATATGATGTTTCTTTTTCTTATCTGGGTTCCTTGGCTTGGATTTTGATTGATTATGATTCCGGAGCTCAGCCCTGGATAGTAGGAACGCCTGATATCTCCTACCCGGAACCCCATTTCTTTTAGTTTTTCTATGACTTGAGAGGCCTGTTTTCCAAGAAGATCAGGCATTAGATACCTTTCTTCCAGATCCCCCTGGCTCACCAGCAGGTTAACACTTGAGTTAACCGGGACTTCTGTTTGTTCCGGTGGATATTGACTGATTACTCTTCCCGCAGGAAAACCGGATGTGTGGACATGGGATATGTTTCCTTTTACGAGACCCACATCCTGAAATATTTCATCCACGGATTGGAGGTTTTTTCCGGTCAGTTTTGGAATGCTGACCTTTTCTAGCCCGGCGCTCAGAACCACTTTGACTATTTTATTAAGCTTGACCTTGGATTTAGGCTGAGGGTCCTGGGAAATGATTTTCCCTCTTTCAAAGTGTTTATCCAACTCAACACCGCTTTTTACTGCGGAAAGCTTTTTTTCCTTTAGTATGTCCTTGGCTTCATCAAGTGTCTTGCCTGTAAGGTCAGGAACATTGGCCATCTCACCGGCTACAGTGATTTTGTAAGCCAGTGTCGCAGAGAGAAAAAAAAGGTTTAAAAATATGAGAATAAAAACCAGTATTTTATAGTATTTATTTATCATTCTCTATCAAATTCATGAATAATCCCGGTTGACGAGGAATCAATTTAATCTATACCATAGATTAATAACCAAGTAAACATTAAAAGTGTTGCCAGAGCGTTCCATTTTCGTTTTAAATATACTTACCATTTAAATCAATGTTGAAAAATTTGGATTTAAGGTCTAAAGTAAAGACAGACAGGAAGGAGCCGTGATGAGAAAATATGCGGATTTTCGTTCAGATACCGTCACCAAACCAACGCCGGAGATGCGCAAAGCCATGGCTGAAGCTGTGGTGGGGGATGATGTTTTGGGAGACGATCCTACTGTAAAAAAGCTGGAATCTCTGGCAGCAGAGCTGATGGGAAAGCAGGCGGCCCTGTTTGTTCCATCAGGGACCATGGGGAATTCCATTGCCATAAAAGCCTGGACCCGTGAACTAGATGAAGTGATCATAGAAGCCCGTTCGCATATCTATAATATGGAGTCCACTCATATGACGTTCATTTCACGGGTCTCTCCCAGAGTGCTTCCATCTCACAGAGGCGCTATGGATCCGGAAGAAGTCGAAAAGAACATAAAGAAGCCATCTGTGCACCTGCCCAGAACATCCCTTATCTGCATAGAAAATACCCATAATAACTGGGGAGGCGCTGTCGTGCCTATAGAGAACATGCGAGCCATAAGAAAGATAGCAGACAGGCATGGGATAAGAGTTCATCTGGATGGAGCCCGGATATTCAATGCCAGTGCGGCATCCGGGATTCCAGTAAAGGATTATACGGAGACAGCGGATTCTGTTATGTTTTGTCTTTCAAAAGGTTTATCTGCTCCCATTGGCTCCATTCTGGCCGGACCAAAGGATTTCATAGATTTTAGCCGCAGGATACGGAAAGCTCTGGGAGGAGGCATGAGGCAGGTGGGAGTCATTGCAGCCCCCGGAATCGTAGCCTTGGAAAAAATGGTCTCAAGGCTGAAGGAGGACCATGAAAGAGCTAAAAGATTGGCTCTCGGCATACACCGGCTTCCCGGAATAAAGTTAAATCCGGAGGAAGTGGAGACAGATATCATTATTTTTGGGATCAAGCATCCTCATTTGTCTGCCGCGGATTTATTGGAGAAACTTGAACAGAAAGGAATTCTAGCTCTTTCTGTTCCTCAGGGAATCCGTTTTGTCACCAACAGAGGCATCGATGATGAGGATATAGAGCGAGCCATCACCGCCTTCACCAACATCCTATAATATGGGGACGTCCCATTAGGTACCACCCTATAAAATCCCGCATTTATGTATGTGGCTTACAACCAGAGTGCAATCAATCTTCCCTTGTCCTGATTCTTAAGAACCTACTCTATATAGGGACTTACGTCTGCAGGATTGCGGTGGTGTATTAAATCAGAGGGAAGCAATCTAGAATATTTTTTTAATATCCAACGGATTCAGTAATATAGGGTGGTACCTAATGGAGCGTCCCCAATACTTGACTGATGAAAGTCGGGAGCATCAGCTATACCTGAATTTCAGATGCACTCGGCCACAAGCTGGGCGATATCTTTAGTGTCGATATCCTGAACTTCTTTATCATCCAGAGCATCCTGGATCATGGTGAGACAGAACGGGCACGATGTGGCAGCCGTGGACGCATGCGAGTCAATGACTTCCTGAGTCCTTAAATGATTGATTCTTTTCCCGAGTGATTCTTCAGTCCACATAAGCCCGCCGCCGGCACCGCAGCAGAAGCTGTGTTCTTTGTTGTTTGAAAGTTCAACGATCTTTTTTTCACTGATAAAGGTCAGTATTTCTCTTGGTTCCTTGATTATTTTATTGTGACGTCCCAGATAACAGGAATCATGATAGGTCAGGGGCTTTTCAATCTTGTTCTTCAAAGGCAGGCGGTTTTCCTTTATAAGGCTGTGTATGAGCTGTACGTGATGGAGGATTTCAATGGTTTTGAAGTGTCGGGCGGCCTCTTTTTTTATCTCAGGGACCACATCCAGAAGTTTGGGATAATCGTTTTTAAAGGTATTGAATCCGTGCGGGCAAAGAGTGATGATCCTTTTAATCCCGTATTTTTGAAGGAGATTTATCATCTCTGCAGCCTGCATCTGGAAAAGGTATTCGTTTCCCAGCCTTTTTGAGGAGTCACCGCAGCATTTTTCTTCGGTTCCTAAGATGGCAAAATCAACACCTGATTTGTTTAAGATTTTGACCAAAGCTTTTGTTATCTTTTTGCCCCTCTCGTCAAAGGAGCCGGCACAGCCCACCCAAAGCAGATACTCGGCATCCGGATGGTCTTTGATGAGTTTGACATCCAGACCATCAGCCCAGTCAGCTCTTTCGGAAAAACCGATTCCCCGAGGATTGCTGTTCGTTTCCATATTTTTAAAAAATGGGTTCAGCTCAGCGGGAAATTTACTTTCCATAAGCACCTGTCCCTGACGCAGGCCCACTAATTTCGGTATGTGTTCTATTTCCACCGGGCACACATACATGCAGGCGCCGCATGTGGTGCAGGTCCAGATTTCCCCCTCGGCAAACGTTTCTTTCATCAAGACATCTATTTCATCGCGTTTGCCGGAGATATATTTTTTTCCATTATCAAGAAGATGTTTTTTTAAGTTGAAGATAATCATTTTGGGAGAAAGCGGTTTCTCGGAAGCAAAAGCAGGGCACACATCCTGGCATCGTCCGCATTCCATACAGGCAAACGTATCCAAAAGGTCTTTCCATGTGTAATCAGAGGCTCTTTCCACTCCGAACACCTCTGAGTTTTCGATATCAATGGCTTCCAGAGCCCCCAGAGGCCCTTCGTCTCTGACAAGGACATTGAATGAACCGGCGAACATGTGGAAATATTTGGAATAGGGGACATAAGCGATGAATCCGAAGACGATCAGTATATGCAGCCACCAGGAAAATTGAAAATGAAAGGAAAGGGCTGATGCAGAAATCCCTGATTGGCTCACCATTTGAGCCAGGGGAGCCCCGAGAAAGGAAAGCCGTTCCGTCCCCGGATGGTGGGCAATGGAAAAGACCTCAAAATAAAGATAGCTGAGGGTGACAATGGTTAAAAGAATATAGATGATGGCTGAGTCCAGAGGCGTTGTTTTATAGGCTTCCGGTCTGATGATGAACCTTCTGATGGTCATATAAATAACAGCCACTATGACCAGAACAGCAAACATGTCTATGATAAAAGAGAAGAAAAGCCCGAAGCCTCCGTTTCCGAAAAGAAAGAAGCGGGGAATATATCCTTCCAGAATATGATTTACGGACATAGTGTCAAAAGTCAGAGCCCCATAGAAAATGAACAGATGGATGAAGCCCGTCCATACCCGATCTCTCCGGAGTGTGCACTTCTGAAACAGTATTTTTGTGATGGCATCCCAGAATCTTTTTATGATGTGATGGAACCGAGCGGTTTTTTTCCCTTTCAGGATGATTCGGATCCGGTATGTGACCGGGATCATAAACGCCAGAAAAGTGGTGATGATGACCAGGCTGAAAATGATTTTGCCCAGAGTAGAAAGCATTTTTTCCCTCCTTTGTTATCCTGCGGTGATCATTTTTTTTATTTAATCATATGGTATTTTTTTTAATTCTCCAAATACTTTTTTTTAATTCTGATTATTCACGAGTCTAGATGAAATTCAGGTATGGCTGTCGCTTGCAAAAGATTTTTAACGCCATTCTTCGCACTGCGTTCTCTGCTTTTGCGCAACTCCC
>Ga0180434_10000947_pt1 | contig 42633 bp, 37 predicted proteins | sample SS_ome_7_FD_132453 | JGI IMG/M metagenome (GOLD analysis project Ga0180434, IMG submission 132453) | Hypersaline lake sediment archaeal communities from the Salton Sea, California, USA - SS_1_D_2 metaG | ecosystem: Environmental > Aquatic > Non-marine Saline and Alkaline > Hypersaline >... | reverse complement strand
GCGAGGTGCTGAACGCCCTGGTCGATATACCCGTATATGCGATCGGGCTCTTCCTTGCGCGGGTCGTGCAATGCATAGGGCGGACTTCGCAGAATCGTCATGCTCATCGTCCCGTCCAGAATGTCGAAGCTGTACTTGCAATCGTTCAGAAGGCTCACCCCGTACTGACGTTTCTTCCCACCGCGACCTGTGAGCGTGCCGGTCACGTCTATCCATTGTTGAGCCGGCTCTTCCTCACCGTCGGCCGGACGCTCGATACACCCATAGGGGATCTGATACGTCGCGGTCGGGTTCGTCACGTTCACAGGGAACGCCATCTTCAACAGTTTCCTCTGCTCGTGCCAGTCCACGGTCATCCGACACTCAATAACCGGAAGCTCTTCGTACAGGATGAGATCCTGCAGAATCGTGGACTGCCCGTAACGGCTTTCTATCCTTGCAACCGACCTCACGGGTCCACGCTCGACGACGGAGACGCGTGCGTCACCGAACCGGCCGATCTCGTCGTGGAACTCGAACACGCCGTGGCTCCACGTATCGCTCATGTCCTTCATTACCACAGGCACGTTCGCGTCACCGGAGAAAACCTCGACCTGTGCCGTCTTGTCAAACAGTCGCGATATGGCGCCGGTACGTGAGTCGATCTCGACCTGCCAGAACGCATTCTCCAGTGTGGGCACGCCCGCTTCAGAGGGAGCCGGTCCTGACGAAACGTGCCTCGCTATGACCGGGACGCAACGGTATACCCGGTAGCCCAATGACGGCACGTCCGCAATGAATACCATCTTCACGCGCCCCGACTTCGCAGGCGTCTCGGCGCGCACACGTTGAACTGGCACAATGTTTCCGTCCGCATCGCGCATCTCGAGCGATTCGAGCTTGTGCTGCCATGGAATCTCGATCTCGACGGGACCCTTTCTGTCCCACGCGAGCGGGTTGAACACCACGATAGCCTGTCCGTCGCCTTCCGTATCGATACGTTCGGTGATAGCGTCCAACGCCCGCGTCAACACGCCAGAGGCAATCTGTTCCGCCTCGTCGTACATCTCGTTCGCATCATCGTAGACCGGCGCAATAGAGGTGCCTGCCAGTATGTCGTGAAACTGGTTGAACAAGAGGTGTCGCCACGCCCGTTCCATCTCGGCGGTATCGTAACTGACGCCCGCGATGGCCGACGCGAAGCTCGCAGTCCTTTCAGCAGTGAGCAGCAGCTCTTCACATTTCCTGTTACGCCGCTTGACCTCGCTATGAACCGCGTAGCAGCCCGAGGCGTGATGCTGAAGCTCGTCGCGCACGACCGGCAGCTCCGCACCCCTCTGCTGCATGCGTTCACAGAAGTCCCCCAGATTGCCGAACTTGATGGCGGGCATCGTCCGGTCACGCGACAGTTCCGCTATGGCAGCGACCGTCTCCCTAGTCGGCCCGCCGCCATGATCGCCGACACCGTAAAAGCAAAGGACGTCGTCGGTCACGCCTTCCGGCATAAGCCTGAACGCACTCCCGATCCGCTCCGCGGTCGCCGCTCGTCCACCGGAAAAACCGTACTGATGAGGCGGTCGCGATGCCAGCACACGCTTGCCGTCCGGAGCCTCCCACCGGAAAATGCCCGGAAGCTCTTTCTCATGTGGCCCAGGTCTGAAAAAGAGGTACGAACTAAGACCGCACTTGGCCAACAGTTGCGGCAACGTACCGGTGTGGCCGAAACTGTCCGGGTTGTACCCGACGGTTGCTATCTTCCCAAACTTGTCCCAGAAATACCGCTGCGCGTAGAGCGCCTGTCGAACGAACGACTCGCCCGACGGAACGTTCACATCGGGCTGGACCCACCAGCCGCCCACAATCTCCCATCGCCCTTCTTTTACCCGCTCTCGTATCTCCTCGAATACCTCCGGGGCGTACTCTTCCATCCAGAGATAGTGCGCCGCCGAACTGCACGCAAAAGTGAAGTGGGGGTAGTCGTTCATGATATCGAGCGCTGACCGGTATGTCGCTTTACACACCTCGACGCTCTCCGGCCAGCGCCAGAGCCACGCGCTGTCTATGTGCGCGTTGCCTATCATGTGTACGGTGTACTGTTTCAGGAAATGCAAAACAGGCTCCAGGAGGTCGGAAGCCGCTGCCAGACAACCGGCGATAGCGGCCGCATCACCGGCAGCCAGAACATCGTCCGGTACACGGTCGAGCGATGCCGCAATCGCCTGGCGGACTTCTTGAGCCCCCGCTGCCGCAGAGCGCTCAGCGACCGTCTCGAGCAATCGCACAGTGCGTACGTACTGTGCCCCAAGGCGCGCCTCGTCCGCGTCGAGAACCACTTCCAACGACGCGTTGAGCAACCTGCCGGGCCCGCCCTTGTTCATCCCACGGACAGCGACCGTGAACTGCTCGCCCGACTCGTACTTCTCCGTCAACACGACGGCCCCGTCGTTCCAATGAAATCTGTCCTTGAGCTCGCCGTTCACGTATATCTCGCCGTCATCGTCCACCCCTGCGCGAAAAATGAGCCGACAACCGCGACTCCTGATCCCGCCGATACGCTCCGGCACAACGAGCGTCTTGCGGAACCACACGCTCGTAGTGTCCCCGAGCCATTCGAACCCCGGGTGCACGGTTCTCCACCCCGAATCATCCAACCCAGTATCCGGGCCACCTTTCTCCTCCGGAGGACAATAGCGCCATTCTCTCAATACCATTTTACCTAGCGCACTTATGCGATCGATCTTGTCGCGAGATATCTCCGATGCCACGAGAATCGATGCCGGCACCGCAACACACAGTCCGACCGTCATGGCAACAACGGTTCTCGCAGCGATCATATAGTTCTCTCCACCCATTGCTACTCCGGAATTATCCGACTCTTATACTTCGCCCCTCTCAGGAATTCGGTGAGCATCTTACCACAATCTGACCGATAACCGCGACATAGTTATGTGCTTCCGGCGGGAACGTGCGCGTTGAGGAGGATCGGCGCCCGGTCAAAACCCGAGCGTACCCTAGGAACTGTCCTGTGCACGAGCCGGGGACCGCTTGATCTCGCCCACGAAATGGTCCGCCTCGCGTGTCGGTTTTGGAATCCGGTACCCGTCGCTGCATTGCAACAGTATATCTATGCAGGTCTCCAGACCGATCCGATGACCCTGTGAGACAAAGATCGGTTTGACGTTCCCTCTGGTACGGAGCACGGCACCGATCGTCTTCTCCCCGTGCACCAACGGCCAGTAGTTACCGACCTCCGGACCAGGCTCCTCGAATGAACCGATGAGCCGCGATTTTGCGCAGCCGATTGTCGGTTTGTCCAGGACCAACCCCATATGCGTGGCGATACCCATCCCGCGCGGATGGGCGATACCCTGACCATCGAAAATTATCACATCCGCTTCATGCTTGACTTTCGCGAACGCTTGGAGCAGCGCCGGCGCTTCACGGAACGCCAGGAGACCGGGAATGTACGGAAAGGTGAGTTTGCAGTGTGCATGGTGCCGCTCCACCTCCTCGAGGGCGGGGAACGTGTAGACGATCACCCCGGCGAACCCTTCGTTCGAGGTCTTGTCGATGGCGAGGTCGGCTCCCGCTATCAGGTCGATGTGCGGGAAATCGTTATGCAGCACCACCTGGTGACACAGCTCGTTCTGGATACGTCTCGCCTCGGCGGTACTCACCTTCCACGGATGGAGGTCTAGAGTACGCATTTTCGGAACGCCCCTCTCCCGGAAGTGCTTCGGTGGTGCTTCAACAGAAAGCCGGTCGCCGAATTTTCAGATCGGCGACCGGACGGACGTTTCCTTCTCGTAGCACCGAGGGTATTGCTGTGACCGTTCCGATCCTCGAACGGCCACAAGAACAGCCACAATCATGTATGCCGTCAAAACAGGATTTCGACGCTTGCTTCGGCAGTCAGCGGCGCCATCTCACCGCCTTCACCGGCAATCTTTACCAGGTTACCATCCGCGTCGTACGCCTCGAAATCCCAGTTGTACTCGCCGGGAGGCGCTTCCCCGGGAACTTCCATGGCGTACGACCAAATGCTGTCACCCGGAACCGCGTCACCGTATTCCCCACTATCGTTGAGATCGAAGGAAATCTCAGGGTATTCTCTCACCGTGGCGACGACTACCGAAACGATCCCCTGCGGATCGACGAGCTTAACCTGGACGACGGTCTCCTCACCGGGCGACACTTTCGCCGGCACAAGTTTCGCATCAACGAGCGCCGGCTGCTTCATTGTCGCGCACCCGGTTATCAACGCGACAACCAGCCCGACGAACGCCACGCCGCATACGGTGACGTTTCCTCTTGAAATCATGTTCCTCCCTCCTCTCGAAGACTCAGCTCACAGACTGCACTAGCCCCCGCTTCACGCTCCCTTTATAACAGATCCCACGGAACGTGTCAACGCGCAACGACTTCTGCTCTCAAAACACGGGAGGATGGTCTCGCCGCAGGAAGTCAGTGACGGTCCTGCGCCAGTACCGGAACTGTCTGTCACGGATAATATCAAGATAAAAGTGTATGCGGTGCAGAAGTACGTTGAACACGGTATTCACCATCAGCCAGCAATGACGATGATAATCTAACGGCAACCGGCGCAGCAACCACCTGATAAACTGGATGTGTCTTCTGTAGAACTGCTGCCGTACCAACCATTCCACAACGCGCGCCGGTAACTTGGCCGCCAGAAAATATGAACAATCCCAGTACAGTTCCTCCGGCGTTCTTAAGTAGGAAAGCACATCATTCCAGAATTTGTAACCACTCTCTTTCTCATGCTCAACGTCGGTGGGCTGAATGATTCCCTGCTCGAGGGCCTGTTCCGTGATGCGGGCTCCCGGAAACCACGTGAGGTGGAACAGCTGTATCGAAAACGGTTTGCGCAACCGGCTGATCAGAACGCGGGTCTCAGCCCGTTGCTGGTCACTCTCGAGCGGGTTATCAATGATAAATTGATACAACGGCCGGATACCGTAATCGTGGACAAGCTCTGTCGCGCGAATAATGTCCGCCTGTTTAGTATAACGATTCAGCAACTGTTCGCGGCTACTGGGGGAACCAGACTGTATTCCCATCACGCAGAAACGGAGCCCAGCGCTCTTGAGCAGCCGCATGCGCTCCTCGTCCAGGTGATTGGGATGCAGGTTGCACACGAACGGTAACCCGATTTTTGCAGCATATTTCTCTGCAAACTCCCGCAACCACGGGACGTTGAGCGAGAACACGTCATCACCCATCAGCACAAGGAGCAGATTCGGGAACATCGCCAACGCCTCCCGCAACTCCGCCATTACGTTGTCAACACTGCGCCGCCGGATGATAGGCCCTTTGCCCCTCAAATACAGATTCAGGAACTCGTTGCAACAATATGAGCAGCTATGTGGACATCCGCGCGAAGTCATCATGTCATACGTCGTCACGCGGTCCCTTCCCGGCTCGTAATCCACGATACCGCCCTTGTCAAGGTAGATGCGGTTCGGCGCCACGAATCGCGGCCACGGAAGACTGTCGAGATCCGTGCGTAACATTCGTGGTTCATTCCGGATCACCGTGCCGTTACGGTTCACCCACAGGTTGGCTATCCCATCGTAGGAAGCGCCGTCGCGCACCGCCTGGGCCATCTCGAGCAGCGCGTCCTCGCCTTCCCCGCGGCAGACCGCGTCAGCATACTGCAGACACTCCTCCGGCATCACCGTGGGATGAATACCGCCCCACAGCACGGTGGTCGGGATTCGATCCCGTACCGCCTCGGTTATCTCGGCGGCAAGTTTGAAATGGCCGGAGGTTAAACTCACGCAGAAAAGCCCCGGGTTGTGCTGAGCGACCTGGTCCGCGAGGAAGGCAACCTCGCGCGGGTCAGCGCGTTGCAGATTGTACTGTCTTCGAAGGTAGTATGAGCGAACATCGTAGCCGGTATCCTCGAGTAACGAATGAAAAATATGAACCGGTAAACTGCGATGGTTGTACAGACCCACGAGAGCGACGCGATTTCGACTGCTGTTTGGGATCATATCCGTAGACTTTCGCCTTCGTTTTTCATTCGAGAAAACCGACGGGATCATAGCATAAGCGGTTATCATTCGCAACCGGCACGGTAGGTTCTGGGCGTCGCCGCAGGGTGTCGGCGGCTTCGCAAGCCGCAAATCGCACAATAGAGAACCGAGTCGAAGCCCTGCTCGGAAATATGTCTTGCTCATCATCTGCCGATAGAGCATAATGAGGACGGCACAACACGGTCACAGAGTAGCGGCGATATTCGGGGAGGTGGTCCTGACATGAAGAGGCACACGTTTCTCGCCGTTGGCGTGTTCTGGCGGTTCGCCACTGCAAGCACCTCCGTCGCACCGAAACGTGTTCATACTGACGACTGCCCGCAGGATGCCGCGTTGCCCATACGAGAGACAGTAGGATGCCCGGGTTCGGTGTAAGCAAACAGAAAGAGGACGCGTTACGGAAGAAGATGGACGAACTGGAGATCCGTGAGGAGGATCTCGAAGAGCGGTTTGTCCGGTCGAGCGGTCCCGGCGGTCAACACGTGAACAAGGTCGCCACGTGCGTCTACCTGAAACACGTGCCGAGCGGTATCTCGGTCAAGGTATCACGCGAACGGTCGCAGGCGCTCAACCGGTTCATCGCACGACGGCAGCTCCTCCAGAAGATAGAGGAGGAACGGCTTGGCACAATAGCCGAGGAGGAACGGCGGCGCGAGAAGATACGGCGGCAGAAGCGGAAACGGTCGAAACGTGCCAAGGAGAAGATGCTGCGCGAGAAGAAGATCCAGTCGGAGAAAAAACGGCTCCGCGAACCACCGACACTGGAGGAGTGAAGTCGCCCCGCGTTTAAGAGACAGGTGGCACGGGCGTCTCGCCCGTGCTTCCATGGGCAAGATGCCCATGCCACATTTGCAATTCTGCGCAGCGTAGTATATCGCGTTACACTGAACGGGTTGTTCAAGGTCAGCCAGAGCCGTCCCGGGCGCGCCACGATTTCTCTGTCGTCATTGCGAGCGAACGAAGGGAGCGCGGCAATCTGGGTTGCAGGCCGCAACCGAAAAGCTTGCTTCGTACCAGAAAGGAGAAGAGACTATGGGAGAAACGGTACCCACACGCGACGAAGCGTTCGCGCTTCTCAAAGAGTTCAACACGAACGACAGCCTGATCAAACACGCGCTCTGCGTCGAAGGCGTCATGCGGCACATCGCCCGTAAACGAGGCGAGGACGAGGACAAATGGGGCGTTATCGGGCTCGTACACGATCTCGATTACGAACAGTTCCCGGACCAGCACTGCCACAAATCCGACGAGATACTCCGCGACCGCGGCTGGCCGGAAGAGTATATCCGCGCGGTCGTCTCCCACGGGTGGGGCATCTGCAGCGATGTCGAGCCGCAGACCGACCTCGAGAAAACGCTCTACGCAGTGGACGAACTCACCGGGCTCGTCACGGCGGTAGCGCTCGTCCGTCCGTCAAGAAGCGTTAAGGACGTCAAGGTCAAGTCCGTCATGAAGAAGTGGAAAGATAAAGCGTTCGCCGCCGGTGTGAACCGTTCCGTCATCGAAAAAGGTGCTGAACTGCTCGGCATAGACCTCCGCGACCTCGTCGCCGACACCATCGACGGCATGTGCGCCGTCGCCGACGAGATCGGCTTAGCGTAGTGAGTGCGGCATGCGCGCAATGACGAGGAGGCAGGTGCCGGGCGAGACGCCCGGCCTAGCGGTCATGCTCGCGGATTCTCGCCGGGGCGAAGAATCTCGGTGTAGGGGCGGTTCGCGAACCGCCCCTACGGCCTCAGGAAACAACTCCGGGGGTAGCTTACGGCACCTTCAGGGCCGTGGCGCGTCTGCTTTCTTGATCCAGTCGGCGCCGCGGGTGAGCTGGATGAGGTGGCCGGGTTGGGCGAGGTCGATACGTACCTGGTGGAACAGCAACTGGATACGTTTTCTGCCGGATGCGGACAGCCCGTTTGCGTCGGCCAGCGCCTCATACATAGCCCACCGGTCGTTGTTTTCGGCGAGGATGAGGTAAGCGACCCTGGCGTGGAGCCTCGAGTCGCGCCCACAATCGGGGTTCCTGACATACTTGATCAGCCCGCGTGCAGTCTCCCCGATGTAGCCTTTGTCTTTGAACTCGGCGACTACCAGCGCGCGCGACTGCCTGCGCTCTACTATCTCGACGACCTCCGGAACGTCCGCCTCGAAACCGGGCTCGTTCTCGACAGCAATCGGCGCATCGGGTCCGGCCATCACTGTCTGTTCGATCCCCCTCGCCACCTCTATGATAGGCTCTTCCGCGATATCCGGCTGTCGCGAGAAGAGCGCGCACCCACCCAGAATAAAGCAGAAAACAAGGAGACGGGAGACGGGAGACGGGAGACGGAAATGCCTAGTAGGTAGTAGGTAGCATGTAGAAGGTAGGGGACGTGCACTCCTGGCACAGACATTTGTGTCCGTAACCATTCCGCCTGTTTCTAAGCGGATACACATAGGTTTCTCGGCGCTGTTCAAGGGAAACCGGGACGGTCGTGACGCCACGCTCAGACGGCTTTCTGGACCTTGCCCGCTTTGAGACAGGTCGCACACACGTTCAGCCGGCGCGGTACGCCGTCCACAATAACCTTGGTCTTCTGGACGTTCGGCAACCAGCGCCGCTTGGTTTTGCCGGTGATATGCTGACCGACACCGCCGGCCTTCTTCGCTTTACCGCGCCTTACGATCTTATGTCCGACGTTCGGCCCTTTTCCGCATATATCGCATCGTCTCGACATCGTTTCACCTTTCCAAACGGCAGCCCGAACTGTGTGAAGACTCAGGAGCGATCCCTCAACCCCTCATCTTTACAAGGTTCGGCCGTTATGCTATACTCTGCCCAAACCTGAATCGCAGTTTACCACAATTCTAAAGGGATTACAACCATCTCATGAAACAAGAGCGTGGAACGTCGCCCGGAAAGGGTCAGTCGAAGTTGAACAGCGGCACGACCGTCGGTCGCGCGTTGGCGCTCCACCCGAAAGCCGCGTCGGTATTCGAGAAGTACGGTATGTTATGCACGACCTGCACCGGTGCGCATGCCGAACCGATCAAGAAAGCCGCTGAGACGCACGGCGTTGACCCGCGCAAGATTGTGCGTGATCTGAACAAGCTGCTGAGCACATGATGGTTCGGTTGGCGACACCCGGTGGCGCTTGACAGGAGAAGGTGGCAAACCGTTGCAAGAGGAACAGACCAGAGACGTGGAAAAAGGCATCGAGGTAACCTCGCCTCGGGGAGCCGACGACATTTTGCCGACCGAGATTGCCGGCTGGACTCGAGCGGAATCGCTGGCGCGCGACCTGTTCGAACGGTTCGGGTACCGTGAGATCCGTACGCCGATGTTCGAAGAGACGGCCCTTTTTGAACGAGGTACCGGCGAGTCGAGCGATATCGTGCAGAAACAGATGTACACGTTCACCGACAGGAAAGGGAGAAGTCTCACGCTCCGACCGGAGGGTACCCCGTCGGTCGTGCGCGCGTACATCGAACATAAGATGCACGTTCAGCAGCCGCTGCAAAAGCTGTACTATATCGGCCCGATGTTCCGGTACGAACGACCTCAAGCCGGCCGGAAACGGCAACATCACCAGATAGGTGCCGAGGTGATTGGGTGTGCGGACCCCGCAACCGATTTCGAGCTGATCTATCTTGCCTGCCAGTTTTATAACGTGCTGGGTCTCCGCGAGGTCTCAGTCAAGATAAACAATCTCGGGTGTAAGGCCGACCAGAAAACGTACGCATCCCGGCTGTACGATTTTCTGAAAGGGCGTGCGGACCGGCTCTGCCCGGATTGCCGGACGCGGCTCGAACGAAGCCCGTTGAGGATACTCGATTGCAAGGTTGAAGAATGCCAGCAGAACATCCAGGATGCGCCCCTGATCACCGATGTCGTCTGTAAGAACTGCGCCAAACACCATGCCAGCGTCATCCAGTACATGAAAGACAACCGGATCGGCTACGCCGACGACCCCCGGCTGGTACGAGGGCTGGAGTATTACACCCGCACCGTATTTGAGGTCGTTCACGGCGGTCTCGGCGCCAAGGACGCGCTGATGGGCGGCGGCAGATACGACGATCTGGTCGAGGAGCTCGGCGGACCCAAAACGCCTGCAGCGGGTTTTGCGCTCGGTTTAGAACGCGCCATGATGGCGTTAACAAGCGAGGAGATCGTACCGCATACCGAACGGCGGGCCGACCTGTACGTCGCTGCGATGGGCGACCGAGCCAAACAGCGCGGCGTCTCCCTGGCTATGCGTGCGCGAGCACTCTCATTCAAGGTCATCATGGAGTATGGAAACCGCAGTCTTAAAGCGCATCTGAGAAGCGCCGACAAGGCAGGCGCCCATCACGTGGCCATACTCGGCGAGAAAGAGCTTGAACGCGGCGTTGTGGTGCTCAAGGATATGCTGACCGGCGAGCAGTCAGAGCTGCCCCTGGACGGGTTCGTCGAGCGGTTCATCAAGATGCTGACCGACGAAACCGGCGGACCACCGGTAATGTAGATCGGGAGAAGACATCCTGTCTCGATGAAACAACGTACGCACCTGTGCGGCGACCTCCGGAAGGAGCATGCCGCTCAACAAACCATTCTGTACGGATGGGTGCACAGACGGCGTGACCACGGCGGCGTGATATTTGTCGATCTGCGCGACTACACAGGCGTGGTGCAGATCGTGTTCAGCCCCGAGGAAACGCCCGAGGCGCACCAGGCCGCCCAGCAGCTGAGAAACGAGTTCGTGATTGGTGTCGAAGGGCAGGTACGCCTGCGTACGGCGGATACCGTGAATCCTGAACTGCCGACCGGCGAAATCGAGGTTGTCGGAAGCAGGCTGTCCGTGTTGAACAAGGCCCGTACCGCGCCGTTCCGCGTCGAGGATGACACCGACGCCGGCGAAGACCTCAGACTCAGGTACCGGTATCTCGACCTGCGCCGACCGACAATGCAGCGTAACCTCCGCCTGCGTCACCGGGTATGTCTCGCGGCAAGAGAGTACTTTGACCGCGCCGGGTTTATCGAGATCGAGACGCCGGTGCTCATAAAGAGCACACCGGAAGGCGCCCGCGACTACCTCGTCCCCAGCAGGATGTACCCCGGGAAGTTCTATGCGCTGCCTCAGTCGCCCCAGCTGCTCAAGCAGCTGCTCATGGTCTCCGGGGTAGACAGGTACTTCCAGATCGCACGCTGCTACCGTGACGAAGATTTACGAGCCGACCGGCAGCCGGAGTTCACGCAGATCGACGTCGAGATGTCATTCGTCGACGAAGACAGCATCATACAGGTCTCCGAAGGGATGATGGCAGCGATATACAAGGCTCTCGACCGCGAGATCGCGGTCCCCTTCAAACAGCTTAGTTACGAGGAGGCGCTCAACCGGTTCGGAACGGACAAGCCGGATATCCGGTTCGGCATGGAGCTGGCCGACGTGACCGAGATAGCGTCAGTGAGCGAGTTTCGTGTTTTTCGGGAGGCGGTCGAATCAGGCGGTGTCGTAAAAGGCATCTGTGCACCGGGCTACGCGCGTGCGTCAAGAAAAGACCTGGAAGAGCTGACCCGGTTCGTTGCCATATACGGGGCGAAAGGGCTCGCGTGGATTAAGGTCACCGCGAACGGGTTCGAATCGCCGATAAAGAAGTTCTTCACGGAGGGTCAACTCGAGGAACTCGGCCGATCTCTGTCTCCCGCAGAAGGCGACGTGCTCCTTTTCGTCGCGGACAGGCCGCGGGTCGCGGCGGATGCGCTTGCGAATCTCAGGCTGAAGCTCGGCGAGCACCTCCAGCTCATCCCGCATGACAAAGACGAGCTGGTCTGGGTGCTGGATTTCCCGTTGTTTGAACAGGAGAACGGAACGCTCAGCCCACAGCACCATCCGTTCACCGCGCCGCGCGAGGACGATATCGAGCTGCTGGAGACCGACCCGCTGCGGGTTCGCGCGCGCGCCTACGATATGGTGCTGAACGGCACCGAGATCGGCGGTGGCAGCATCAGGATCCATGACGCTGCGCTGCAACAACGGATATTCAAGGTGCTCGGCATAGACGAGCAAGAGGCGCACGACAGGTTCGGGTTCCTGCTCGAGGCGTTCGGTTACGGGGCACCGCCACATGGCGGGATAGCGTTCGGCCTCGACAGAATCGTGATGCTCTTAGCGGGTGAGACTACCATCCGGGGCGTTATAGCGTTTCCGAAAACACAGAAAGGCGCTTGTCTCCTGACGGGTGCACCTTCCGCCGTCGCTGCAAAGCAGCTCAAGGAGCTGGGCGTCAAGATAGATCTCGGCTAGACACCATACCGAACGCGTGTGCCGCGTGAGAAAGGGCAGACAGGATGAAACGGCTGCTCATTGTAGTGGACATGCTCGTCGGCTTCTTCGAAAAGGGTAGACCGCTTGATTGCGGCGAGGACGCCCGTGCCATCGTCCCGTTCGTGCGCAACAAAGTTGAGGAGCTCATCAGATCGGGCGACCCGGTGATATTCCTGAAGGATTCGCACGCTCCCGATGACGCAGAATTCAGGATGTTTCCGCCGCATTGTGTCGCCGGTACCGAGGAAGCGGAACTTATCGAGGAGCTCCGCCCGTATGGGGACAAAGGCATCGCAGTGCCGAAGACACGGTACAGCGGTTTTTATGGTACGAAACTCGACGAGCTTCTCACAGACATTCAGCCGGACATAGTGGAGGTGGTAGGCGTCTGTACGAACATCTGCGTGCTATACACCGTAGAAGGGCTTCGCAACCGTGATTACAGCGTCGTAGTGCATCGTGACGGCGTGGCATCGTTCGATCGAGCCGCTCATGAGTTCGCGCTCGCCCAGATGAAGGATGTGCTGGGAGCCAACGTAAGATGAGCCGTAGCCCGCTGCCGGAACACACGTTCGGATTAGCCTTCGTGAAAATCCGGCAACGGCGGCGAAAGTAACCACTACACCGCCGAGATCGGCGCTGTGAAGATACATGGGAGCTGCGTGAACTCTGCAGAAGACTGACGTCGTCTCGTTCGGAGCGAGAGGCTCGAAACCGTCGATCTGTGACGGGGTGACTCGGACCAAAGAGGTGCAATATGAAAGAGTGTTTCGGACAACTCGGGAATATCACGATAAAATGGATCGCGCGCTCGCAGGTGCACATTCTGAGGACCGACGATGAGAAGATGGAGGAATGTCGCGAGTGCGAACTCTTCTCCCAATGCGCGCAGGAGAAAAACCTCGCCCTGTTCAAAGAGATGCTCAGGTTGATTGACGAGCAGCGACCAAGGAAGCGTGGTCCTCTCGCCTGATTGTCCAGTACCCCTTTGGCGAAATACAACTCGCCCGTCCCACCTGGTTCGGGTCCTCGTCGCGGAACGACGGTACTACTTTATGTCGGCGCTGAATCCCTTGAAAAGCCCTCGGATACCCGTGATCTGATGTAGTCGTCTTGGTTCTAGCTGGTGGGACTTTATCTTCTGCTCTGCTGCTGCTCGGGACGACGCTACCACATAGCCTCGCTCAAAGTTGTCTTCACCTGCGTCACTCTTGACGACCGCCTCATACTTGAAGGTTGCCATCCTAGCCTCCGTACGAGCGCACCGGCCCGGCCACACCCCCCCGTGTTCCTGCCGTGTCGGCTCTCCAAACTGGACGTTGACGCACACACCCGTTAGCTTGTCTCAGAGTTTATGAAGCCCGAGCACCATATATTTCACCACATCCCGCCGGGAATGTCAATACCTTTTTTGCGAATTTTGCGGAAGATGAAAAAGTCTCCAGCACACTTTTAACCAGTCAACCAAAGACTCCTACATGTGAACCCCCAAAACACAACAACAACATGCATGGAAAAGGTTCCCAACAGTGACGCATCTTCTCACAAACGCTTTAGCCGGCAGCACGGCGGGCACGGCGGGCTCAGTCACGGCAGCGCCTCCTGAACCTGAACCGGAGGAAGCGGAGTCCAATCCGGCCCAAGCAAAAACCACCGTTCCACCATGAAATCTTCCGGAGCAGCGCCGGACGGTGGTCCTGTCACGATAACTGCGTGCACACGGGATATGCTCGATGGGCTCGAGCCGGCGGGCAGCTCTACCGCAACACGTCTGAATCCATGCCGTGATGTCGCGCCAACCGACATGCCATGATCCGACCGGAAGGTTTTTCCGTCCTTGAGCGCGACCTCCACGGCAGCCTCCCTGCGACCAAGCCGCCTGCAATCAAGGTCGCAGTAAAGGTAGTTGCGCGGATCGCTCACCGCTACGGTCGATGCCGAAGCCGGCGATTCCAGCTTCCCCTCACGGTACAGCTCCTCCCCCATGATGCGGAATGTCCACGGGTTCAGGTCCATCATCCTCTCGCGCGGCTCGTCTGGCGGAAGAGTCTCGAGCGGGTAAAGACCGACGCGAACCTCGCCTTCGGCTGCGGGAACCACCATGTTGTTGGTCGTACGCACACCGAGCAAGGGGTGATTGTCGAGCTTCGTGCCGTCAAACCGCGGCGCCCGGTGTCCCGCACCCTGGTACCGCTCAGAGGTTGCGTTACCCCGTTCGTCAATGTCGACGATGTAGATCCACTCGATATCGGTCGTCCTGCCCCACCGTGCCATGAGCGCCGGGGCCGGTGTACCGCCGTCCTCATTGCTGAACAGCACCGTATAACGAACCCGTATCCCGTCGCGCCGTTGTTCCAACTCGTGCCACATCAGAAGCGGGATATCCGAGCACTTGGCGACTGAGTCGGGTCGCAGATACAGGAACGGTGCGTGCGCGAGTACAACAAATGCGGCATCGTTGCGCAGATAGGTCTTGAGCGACACCGATTCAACCTCGATTCCAGCGCCGCCATGCTGCTCCAGACGCAGCGAATGGTCGCCTTTCTCGACCCATCCCAGCACGCTGCGGTATGCGAAGAGGTCTCCTGCAGGGACCAGGAGAATGTCCTGACAGTACTCCTCGTCACGGGACACCCGGAGCCGAGGAAGTTCTGTCGTCTCCCGCCACGAAGGTCCCGCAACGCGGGCGCGTACCTCGAGCATAGCTTCGCCGGCGACTTCCGCGACCAGACGAACCTCACCGGCAAGCGAACTCGAGCCCGCGCGACCGGAAAGGAAGGCGTATACGGAAAGTACAAGTAGAAGAAGACAAACGGTTCGAGACAACCTGTCCCCCCTCCATATAACGCAGTGAGCACGCTCCTGTGTACTCTCTGAGACCGAGGACACCGCCGGGCCAGACGCTTTTTCGCCCGACTCTCATCTCGGTTTCCTATATTACCCGGCGCGCGATAGTTCTGTCAACACGTCCCACGAGCGCCAACCGCAGCAGGCGTAACCGCCCGGATATAGATCCGGCTCGGATGGCAAATTTCCTGAAATACGTGAGTAATTGCGGCGTGGCTGGTATAATATCCACAACCGCTTGATGTCACTGCCAGCGTGTGGTGTGATACTCAAGCCAGGAGGATCGACCGGGTGCATTCTGTGGCACACGACAAGGATTGGGGCGCTCTCATAGCGACGGCATGGATCGGATGTCACGCGGCGTACTTTCTCTTGTACGCCGTGGTGACCGGGTTCGACGCATACGCGAGTCGCTTGCCCATGCCGCTTGGCTTGAAGATATACACTGTGGGGGCAGGTCTCGTTGCGTGGATTGCGGCTCTGAAGGCGAAACATGATATCCCCGCGAGGCAGTACCGGCGAAAACGGCTGATCGATGCGGCGGTTCTATGGGTCGTCTTCTCGTTGCTGTCCCTCGTGCTAATCTAGGGCCGCGCCCGGCACGGTAAACGCACGGAGCAGACTTTCGTATTTCCTTGGCTGCTGGATCAGCGGCTTGAAAACGCGCCGACCGCGTCCCGCCGTGGCGAGCGGACGGTGCCTGAGCCGGGCGGATTGTAGATGGTCGCATTGTGCTGCCAGAAAGGTGTGAGATGAAAGTGATATCTCGAACGATGATATGTTCTCTGTTGTTTATCTTGGGCGTCCTTGCGGGTACAGCTGCCTGCGATAACGGCGGGACAGACGCGGCGACGTTCATGGAGCTGCACGTTCCCTACACCGTTGATGATCGTCCACCTCTTGGCACGTATGCCGTATCCACTCTCGAAGATCTCGAACTTGTGAAAAGGGCGGGGATGAACCTCGTGATCGGCGGTCACGAGTTGCTCGATACGAACAGTCCGGAAGGCAGGTTCCTGCTGGAGAATAACATCAAGGTGCTGTACCACCTCACCCACCACATCTACGGCATGCCGCGACTCGGCGATGCTGTCACAGCGAACCAGACAACGGTCCCGCTGTCAAGGCGCCGCGCCAGAAAACTGCCGAGTCCCGGAATCGTCCAGATAGAGGAAGAACTCATCCGGTATGAGCAGTACACGCCGACGGCGCTGCTCGGCTGTGAGCGAGGCTGTGACGGCACGCAACCTGGCGCGCATCATGAGGGGATCATCCTTTTCCTGCCCGAAGAGTGCGCAAAAGATGTCGCGTCGGCCAAGGATTCGCCGAACCTGTGGGGGTACTACGTGCTGGATGACAGTCCGGGCGATGCCCTGTCGGCGCTGCAAGCGATGTATACGACCATATGGCGCGTGGATGGTGGACCTTTACACCACGTCGTGTGCGCCGGCTACGGGAGCCCCGGTTCACTGTGCAACTTCGGTCCCGGCGTGTGCGATATGATGCTCATCTACTGGTATCCAGTCAGCGACAGAGGATATCATCGGTACATGATCAGCCACGAGGTCCAGTGGATGCTCACGGCTGCACGGTCGCGCGTGCCGGGCATACCGTTCATAGGCGTGTACCAGGCATTTTGGGGTGAAGGCGCCGGGAGAACACCACCGACGGCTAACATACTCCGCGAACAGATGGAAGATTTCGTCCGGGAAGGCGCCAGCGGACTCATAGCGTTTGCAGGCCGTATCAGCGGCTCACTCACCGGCTGGATGGATAGCCCGCCACTGCTGGAAGCAATTCGGGATAATCACGAGGAGATATTGTCTACAGGCGGACTCCGCGTTTCGCCGCAGCCGGAAAAGATGCGCCGCGACCGTATCCAGCCGGTCGGGTTCTGGGAAACGCCGAACGAGATATCCGGACTGGTTCCTGCCTGGTACGTGATTGGGCCGTTTGACGATACCGAAGGCGCTATCCTGGACGCCGTATTCCCTCCCGAGCGTGAGATCGACCTGAGCGCCACGTACCAGGGCAAGGACGGCCCGGTGCATTGGGTCAAACGTGACGCTCAGGCCGGCGTCGTGGGCCTGGTGGAACTATACGGCGAACATGACTACACGGCGAACACCGTCGCGCACGCGACTTGCAGACTAACCTGTCTGCGCGAGCAGGAAGTGGCGATGAAGCTCGGCAGCGACGACGATATCGTCGTCTGGATTGACGATAACGAGGTGTTTCGCCACGAGGGTACGCGAGGCTTGACACGCGACGAGGATTCCGTCCCGCTCGCGCTCGGCACCGGCGTGACCAAGATACTGGTGAAGGTGTACAACCGCGGGGGCATGTGGGGGTTCAGCATGCGGTTCGTCGACCGCCAGGGCTTGCCGCTCCAGCGTGTCCAGTTCTTCCCGCCGGCGGGATGACGGAGAGGACGCCTCTGCCAACGCATCTTATTCCGGCCATCGCTATTCACCTCTTTTGCAATAGGTCGCTCGACACATCCCAACGTGTCACGGCTCGCCGCCCAATCTCATTGACCGGTTCCCACCCTCATGCTATGATAGCGCGTCTTGTGCCGGGGTAAGCTCTGCCGGTGCTCGGTCCGGAGCCGCGCCGCTGAAAGGAAGACCATGAAAGAGAACTGGGAACTCTCGTTCTGGAAACGATTCTCGTATGCGGTCGGCAATTTCCCTTCGGTGATCATCCCGGCGCTCATTATCTCCTGGGTAATGGTCTACTACTGTCCGCCGCCAGGCTCGGGCAAGCTCGTACTCGCGCCGATCTTCTTGCTCGGATGCGCGAGATTTTTCGGCCGTATCGTCGATGCCCTTGCCGACCCGATAATCGGGTTCTGGAGCGACAGAATCAGGACGCGTTGGGGCAGACGCATTCCGTTCATCTTCGTCGGGACGCTTCCCCTAAGCATCTGTTTCTACCTGCTATGGTTCCCGCCGGTTCTTGAAGAATCAGGACTCAACGTGCTTTGGGCGGCGGCGATGCTCAGCCTGATCTGGTTCTTTTACACGGTTGTCTGCGCCCCGTATCTCGCGCTCGGCGCCGAGATAACCAGCGTCACCGACGAACGCGTCAACATCAGCGTCTGGCAGGCGATATTCGAGGTGGTCGGCAACGTCACGGTCCAGCTCGGGCTTGCGCGGATACTCCACACGTATGCGCAAGGGCTGGGCTTCATGACGAACGGCTACCAGGTCGCTGCGCTCATCATAGCCGTGGTAACATTTCTCGGGTTCTATTTCTCCATCTTGTGGGTTCGCGAGAAACCGACATCACCCGCTAAGGAGGTCCCCTTTGGTTTTCTTGAAGCGTTCAGATTCACTTTCCGCAACAGGCCGTTTTGCCTCTACCTCGTCACGATAGCGCTGTTGCGCCTCTCCGCGGACATCATCTTCATGACGATACCCTACATGGCCCTGACAGCCATGCGCGCCGACGAGTCGGCAGGAGCCATCGGTCTCGCACTGGTGATGATTGTCGCGGTGGCATTCTTCGGCGTGATGGGACATGTGACGCGTCTATGGGGTCTCAAAAAGCTGTACCTGCGGAGCCTCGGGCTGTTCGTGGTAATAACCGCACTGTTCTGCACCGTTGGTCGCTGGCAGGTGCTGACACCGAAACTTCAAGGATGGATACTGTGCGGCCTTCTGGGTATCCCGGCGGCCGCACTGATGTCGCTATGGCGTCCGCTGGTGGCTGAACTTGCCGATTACGACGAAAAGAGGACAGGCTACCGTCGCGAGGCAATCTATTTCGGCGTGGAAGGGCTCGCGACGAAGTTCGCGGAAGGGATTTCCGCTCTATCAATCAGCGCCTTCTTCGAAGCGTTTGGGTACAGTATTGAGCACCACCTCGGCGTTACCCTGGCCGGTCCGCTCGCCGCCGCACTTGCGCTCGCGGCTTACATGGTGTTCCGCCGCTATCCACTGGGTCAGCCACCCTCTCAAAAGTAACGCTATTGAGGCGCGTCTGGAATAAAGATATACCGGCGACGGTAGGGCGGGCGTCTCGTCGAAGATGCGCCGTGTTGAAAACTCGCCGTGGCGTGCCCGCCGGCATTCAGTCCTCTGCACAAGCGGTTTGGAAAAGGCCTCTCCCGAACAACGTTCCGAGTAGAAAAGCTTTCTCCTGCATTCCGCGCCCGTCACTTCTTCTCCGGGAAGAAGGGGAACAGCTCGCGCAGCTCCCTCTCCGACGGTTGACGCCCGTACTCGCACATCTCGAACGCCTCGGCGTACTTGATGGACTTGGCACTGTCAGCGCCATACCACTTCGCCAGCTCGTCCTGGTACAGTTTCACCGGCCCCATCACCCGGAGTCTGAAGCTCTCTTTGATCCACTGTTTCGCCTGCACCGGATCTTTCGGCACCCTGTCGAGCATTCCTGCGTGCCACGGTAGCCATTCCGCAAACTGCGACGTGATAACGCTCAACGCATCGAGCTTTTTCTCGATAACATCGTCGATACCGACCACGATGTCCGGCTGGAACGGATACGGTTTCTGGAAATGGTCCCACATGTACAGGTAGACCGGGTTCTTCTCCAGGCGCGGCGTATCGGGGCACATGAACGGTACCGTGACCATATACGCACCGTCCTGAACGAGTATGCTCGTGTACCGATGATCGGGATGGTAGTCGTTGGGCCGGTGCGTTATCACGATATCGGCGTCCCATTCACGGGTGAGCCGGATCAGTTCCTCACGAATCTCGAGCGTCGGCATCAGTTCGCCGTCGTGATGGTCGAGCACCTGTGTCTCGATTCCGAGTATGCGCGCAGCCGCCTTCACCTCGGCAGCACGCCGCTGCGCGAGCGGTCCTCCGGCCATCCCGTAATGGCCGATGTCGCCGTTGGTCACCGAGACGAACTTGACCTTGTGCCCCAGAGCAGCCCATTTCGCGGCCACACCGCCGACCTTGATCTCGCAATCGTCAGGATGCGCGCCGAACGCGATGATGCGCAACATCTCTCCCTCACCAGCTGCCGCCGCACCCGGCATCGACGCCACGGCGACGCAGACGCCAAGAAACAGCGCCAACAGCCTGAAACCAGTGCATACTCCGGACATGATGCTCTCCTTTCCTCGACAATGACCCCCTACCCCTCAACGACTGGACACGACCATAGTAACAGCACATCGGTGTTCGTTTCAAACAGCAGCGAGCAGGAGCAGTGCCCGAAAACTCACGCGCGCAAGATGGGAATCTTCATATAGGCTACCTCGATCCGGTCAACGCTCGCCACATTTCGAACGCACGACCTACGCGACTATCTTCGAGCCGAGCAGCTCCAGGAACTTGCGCATCCATTCCGGGTGGGCCGGCCATGCGGCCGCCGTCACGAGGTTGCCGTCCACATATGCGTTGGTGAACGTGTCGTTGACTTCGCCCCACGTAGCGCCTGCCCTGACCACATCGGGTTTCAGTGCAGGATACGCGGTGCACCGCTTCCCCTCGATGACGTCTGCCGCGACCAGCACCTGCTGGCCGTGGCAAATTGAAGCGATTGGTTTGCCGCTTTCGGCGAAGTGGCGCACCATGGCGATGACGCGCTCGTTCAGTCGGAGGTATTCCGGTGAACGTCCGCCGGGTATGACGAGCGCATCGTACTCTTCCGGGTCAATCTCATCAAAAGTGGCGGTGACGGCGAAATTATGTCCCCGCTTCTCCGAGTACGTTTGGTCACCTTCGAAATCGTGGACGGCGGTCTTGACGGTTTCACCGGCGCTCTTGCCCGGACAGACCGAATCGACGGTATGCCCCACCATGGTGAGCATCTGGTACGGCACCATCGCCTCGTAGTCCTCGACGTAATCGCCCACGATCATCAATATCTTCTTCTGCGCCATCGTGTACCACCTCCGTTCAGCTATGTGCGGTTTGCGCTGAGGGTCATAGTGCCGCCTCGACTATTTTGAGGAAGGAATCGGCCTTCAGGCTTGCGCCGCCCACCAGCGCACCGTCGATGTCGGACTGAGCAATCAGGTCGGCGATGTTGTCCGGTTTGACGCTGCCGCCATACTGGATTGTCAGCATCTGCGCGACCTCTTCCCCGTAAATATCCGCAACGGTACGACGGATGAACTGATGCGCTTCGTTCGCCTGTTGCGGAGTCGCGGTTTTCCCGGTGCCTATCGCCCATATCGGTTCGTACGCGACCGCGAAGCTCTTGAGCCGCTCCGCGTTTATGTCGCCCAGCCCGTTCACGATCTCCCTCTTAACGATCTCCTCCATCTTCCCGGCTTCGCGCTCCTCAAGCGTCTCGCCGACGCACATCATGACGGATAACCCGGCGTCGAGCGCAGCACGCGCTTTTCGATTGACCATCTCGTCCGTCTCGCTCATATACTGGCGCCGTTCGGAATGTCCGACAATCACGCACGAACATCCGACATCGAGAAGCATGTCCGGCGAGACCTCACCGGTGTAGGCTCCTGAACTCTCCCAGAAAATGTCCTGTGCCCCTAAAGCTACGGCGCTCCCGGAGACGATCGCGCTCACCGTTTCTAACGCCGTAAACGGGGGGCACATCACCACATCGACCGGTCCTGCTTTCGGTTTATCGAGCGGCATGTCTGCGACGCCGCTTACCACGGCTTCCGCCAGCCGACTAGCTTCCGGTCGCGTGCAGTTCATCTTCCAGTTACCAGCCATAAGTATTCGTCTCATCTCAATCTCCCTGATCTCTTCTCCCGCTAGACGTACGCACCGGGTGGTATGCCATACCGACAGACACCCGCCGCGTCGCACCGTATCACGTCGCCGCTTTGATCTCCTTCATAAACTGTCTGGTTCGCTCTATATCCTCGGCGATCTGATTCTTCAAGCTGTCGCGGTCCGGGAACTTCCGTTCGTCGCGCAATCTCTTGAGAACCACGACCTCGAGCTTCCTCCCATACAGCTCCCCACGATAATTGAGGATATGCGCCTCGACTGTCCGTTCCGACTGCTCTTTGACGGTGGGACTGGTTCCTATATAGAGTGCCGCCGGTAACTCCTGCCCGTCAAATCGAGTGGACGCCGCATATATCCCGTCGGGCGGCAATATGCGCCCTTCAGGATCGATGTTCGCAGTGCGAAATCCCAGCTCGCGACCCAATCCCGAGCCTTTCGTTACCGGACCGTAAAGCGCATATCTGCGCCCGAGCAGCCTCCCGGCATCTTTCAGGTCGCCCTCGAGTATTCGCGCCCGTACCAATGTGCTGCTCACCGGTCGCCCGTCTACCAGGTAGGGGTCCGTCTGGCGTACACCAAAGCCGTACCGTGTCCCGAGCGCGGTTATCTCATTGAGGTCACCCATACCCCGCGAGCCGAACCGCCAATCGTGACCAACCACCACTCCCTCAACGCCCAACTTCTCGACCAGTATTTCCCGAACGAACTGTTCGGGCGACATTTCCGCAAGCACTTTGTCAAACACCAGCACGAACCCGAGCTGAATACCCAGACCTTCCAGGAGCTGCAGCTTGTAATCGGTTTCCGTCAACAAACCCGGGAACGTCTCCGGGTAGAGCACCTGTGCCGGAACAGGATCGAACGTTACCACGGCAGGAACCACCGGCACCTGCGGCCCAGACTCGCTTAACTCACGTGCATACGCTACGAGCTCCTCGATTACCCGTTGATGACCGAGGTGGACCCCGTCGAAAACCCCGATGGTCACCACGAGACGCTGCGCGATCTCGGCGTCCGTATGGAGCAGATCCTGAACGACCCTCATAACGTCAACCTATCCCGTACATCACGTTCCGGCATAAACAGCGCTGCATCAGCCCTCTATTCAACCGGCTCTCCCGTCAGGACCCTCTTGGGATGGGCGCAGACTACGCAATTGCGTTCAACCATCTTTCCCAATGCCAAGAAGTTGCCGTCCTCGTCGTACATGCGCACCCACGCGCCCACCTCGGGGATTTCCCCTGTAAGCCGATCTTGCCCCACCGCCTGGCCGTGCAGCACGCCGCGTGCGGCTTCGGGGCTCACGTGGACAGCCGGAACAAAGTGAATCGCACGATCGATCGGTATCAGGTGCGCAGCAACGTCCTCACGGGAACGTATCGCATCCAACGGCACGGAGTCCGATTCATCGAACGGCTCAGATGCTACACGCCGTAATGCCGTCATAGTTGCACCGCACCCCAGTGCCGTCCCGATATCGTGACACAAGGTTCTCACGTACGTCCCTTTCGAACATTCCACCTCAAACGCAAGCCGATTCTCTGACAGTTCGAGCAGTTCCAACCGATGAATATCTATCTTCCGAGCCGGCCGGTACACATCTCCTCCACGACGCGCGAACCGGTACAGCGGCGTGCCCTTGTGCTTGATCGCCGAGAAAATCGGCGGGACTTGCTCGATTGCGCCGCGAAACCGCTCGAGGACCGCCTCGATCTCAGCCGTTGTGAGCTCCGATACAACTCTTTGTTCGAGCACGGCACCGGTTATGTCCTGCGTGTCCGTCACCAGCCCGAACTCGAGCGAAGCGCGATACCTCTTGCGTCCCTGCTGGATCAGTTGCACGATCCGTGTGGCCGTACCGAGACACAGCGGAAGCACTCCCGTAGCAATCGGATCGAGCGTCCCTGCATGCCCGACACGTCGCTGATCGGCCACCTCGCGGATGCGATTGACCACATCATGCGACGTGACTCCTGGCGGCTTGTCTATGACAATAACACCGTTCACCATAGCCTGGTTTCTCATGCCGGTAGACCCGAATCTGATCGTACGGGCTTGCCCCGCCGACGCGCTCACCCGTTGCAGTCCAGTGAGACGTCCGTCACACGCGTGCTCACCCGTTTACTATAGCACACAGCGCGTTGTCGCTCCAACTCTCGCTCCGCGCGCCCCGGTGAAGTTGCGCGTGCTTCCGGCAGCGTGGTATAATCTCGAGAAAACAGGGGCTACAGTCGGATCGACAGCCGATATCCGTTGTGTGACCTTTCTCCAACGTGCGCGGGTCACGTGGCATGTGGCTTGCCGGTATCGGCGGCGGAGGGAACCCTCCAATTGCCGCAACTCGACTTTGACGTCGCGTCACTCGGGATAATCGTGGCCGACGTTCTCGCACGACCTGTGGACACTATGCCGGAGCTCGGCAAACTTGTCCTGGTGGACAATGTGGCGCTCCATCTTGGGGGACTTGCTGCAGCAACATCCAGGGTGCTCGCCAAGCTCGGTGCCCGTGTGGCCTTGATCGGGAACGTCGGCACCGACGGTTTCGGCGAGTTTGTCCTGGAGACGCTGCGCGAAAGCGGTGTGAACACCGATGCGGTCAATAGATCAACTGAAGCCAACACGTCGGTCACGTTGGTGCTGGTGTCCACAGATGGCGAACGCAGCTTCTTTCATTACACCGGCGCAAGCGACACGGTGCGCGAAGGGGACGTTGATTTCGGCATCGTCGAGAGAGCGCGTATCCTGCATTTTGGCGGCCCGTTCTTGATGAAGCAGCTTGACGGTGAGCCTATAGCGCGCATCCTGGCTCGGGCTCGCTCGATGGGCAAGCTGACGTCGATGGACACCGCCTGGGATGGAAAGAGAAGGTGGCTGCAACTTATCGAGCCGTCGCTCGAGCATCTTGACATCATACACGCGAGTCTTGAGGAAGCACGCGCCATCACCGGAAAAGATGAGCCGGACGAGATTGCGCGCTTCCTCCAGCCATACGGGATTGGAACGGTGGTGATAAAGATGGGCGCTGACGGCTGTTATATCCAAGGGGATGACGAAGTACACCGAATCGAAGGAGTGAGCGTTGACGTAGTGGACACGACGGGCGCCGGTGATGCGTTCGTTGGAGGATTCCTGTACGGCGTTTCGAGAGACTGGAGCCTCGACGAATGCGGCAAGTTTGCCAACGCAGTCGGGGCGTTGACCGTTACCAGAATAGGGGGGAGCGAAGCGGTGGAATCGTACGAAGCGACGGTGGCGTTCATGAAGGAAAGAGGGATCCCATGGCCACATTGACCGGACAGAGGATGCGTGTCAGGTGCAGGATAGGCACACCGGGAACCGAGCGGTTGCGGCTCGCAGCGGCGTGCCTCGCCGCTGTGCTCGCGGTGATGCTCGCCGGTGCCGGTATCGGAGCACAGGAGATGGCTCCCGATACCGAATCAGACGACATGACCCTCGACCTTTTCGAGACCGACCGACCGGATGACCAGTCGCCCGCGAGGAAACGCCTGATACTCGAGATTCCGGATTCGTCTCCGGACGAAGAGGAGAACCGCCGGGAAGGCGCCGAGCCGACTCCGCTGGTTCCTCCCGTCACTGAGTCGGATAGCGAGCTGCGGCAGATCGTTCGAGGACTGCAGCAAGACCTCGAAATGCTCAAGGAGGAAATCGCACAGTTGCGGTCCGAACTCCGCGAGCTGATGCCGAAATATGCGGAGGAGGAAGCCGTCGCCAAACGGACCGTGAATCCTTTTTGGATCAGCGATGCGCAACTCAAGCGGCTCGAACAGCGCTGAGAGAAACCCGGGACTGCACCGCTTCAAGCTCGAGCAGGTGACGTAGCGGCAACGGTATCGTGCGAGGGGGATGGTGTCCAGCTCGAGCGAACTATACCGACGTTTCACGAACCACATGCGGATATCTCGCCGTTTTGCGTCACGGTGGCGTGCGTTCACCACAATAGTGATAGTGACAACCCTGGCCTTCACGCCGACCGGTACGTCCGCGCAGGGTGAGGAGTCATCTTCTGACAACCCACCCCAAGAGTCGGTGGATCAAGGTGGCACAACCGAGCTCGCCGACGGAACCCGCGTCTATTTTGAGAGCGACCTGGTGGAAATAATCGATCTCGGCAAGAAGATCAAAGGCTCCGGCGATGTGAAAATACGCACCGACAACACCACCTTTACTGCTGACGAGGTGGTATATGATACCGAGGAGAACACGTTTCATGCGATCGGTGACAAGCCGGGGCACGTCGTCATGGAGCGCGACGGCAGCCCCGTCACCGCCGATGAGGTGACCTATAATGTCGAATCTGAAACCGGCGAGCTGGTCAACGCAGAAGGCGAGTTCCCTCCATGGTTCTTCAAGACGCGACTACTTGAACGCACCGGCCCGAACAGCGCTGAGCTCGAGGGCGGCCACCTGACGACGTGCGATCTGGACCACCCGCATTACCGTCTTGCCGCGGAGAGTATAGAACTTACAGACGAAGAACAATTGGTGGCGCGCGATGCGAGAGTGTACCTTGGTCCTGTGCCGATCCTGCGCATCCCGCGTTTCAGCTATCAGTTCGGCGAGGCGGAGTTCCCTTTCGACTTCAGCGCAGGTCACGAGGATCGGCTCGGCTACTTTCTGCGCACCGAGTATAAGCTTGACGTCGCAGAAAAGTTCTCGGGCGGCCTCCACGCGGATCTCTACACGGATGAAGGGTTCGGAACGGGTCTCGACGGTGACGCGAGCCTGCTTCCCGGAAGCGAGACGTCCTTCAACACATACATGACCACGAAGGAGAAGGGACGCGCCGAGATTTACCATACGCAGGAGATACCGGACGATTGGCGCGCAATAGTCCAGATGGAGCAGTGGACGGATGAGGATTTCCTCGAACAGTTCGAGTACGACGAGTTCAGACGGCGTACTGAACCGGAGACTTTCATCAATCTGACACGTACGAAACCGTACCATATTATATCGTTGACCGCGCGCAAGCGCACGAACGGCTGGGTTGAGGAAGTCGAACGGTTACCGGAACTAAACGTCACATTCCTCGAGCGGCAACTCGGCACGACACCGTTTTACTACGCAATCGAGAACTCTACCGGCTACCTGGTCGATCGACCCGGCGAGGAACATACGCTGCGCAGCTTCACGGGAGCCAGACTCTCATATCCCGTACGTCCCACGAGATGGTTCAGTGTCGTGCCATTCGCCGGGGTCGACGGGACATACTACTCGGATGGTCTGGAGGAGGACGATCTGTACAGGACGTCTCTCTTAAGCGGCGTTACCGTCGGCACGAGGCTCCACCGGGTATACGGGTCGCCGTCCGACAATATCGCCGCGCTCAAACATGTCGTCGTACCGACACTAACGTACACCTACCGTCCGACACCCGACGTCACCAGCACCGAGATCCACGAGTTCGATGCGCTTGACGACGTACTCGGGCGTCAACGTATCGGGTTCGAGCTCGACAACGTGCTGCTATCAAAGACGCCACAGGGCGATCGGCGGCAGCTCGCCCGGTTGACCCTCTACTCCGGTACCGATATCAGCAATGAGCACGAGGAACACCTCGATTGGGCCGCGCAGGCGGACCTGTCGCCGAGCGACAGGTTCGGATTTCGATTCGACGCGGATGTCCACCACGCAGACGAGGATTTCGAACGGTTCCACGGCAGGTTCTACTATCGCGAGAAGGAGACCGGTGGATACGAGGTCAGATTGGGGATGGGCTACTCCGAGACCGAGACCGGCGTCCTGAACGAAGAAGTATCCTATTATTTCGCGACCAACCTCGGCGAGAAATGGCGCGTGTCGCTCGAACATCGGTACGATTTCCACGACAACGATCTCGAATTTCAGGAATATAAGATATGGCGAGATCTGCATTGTTTTGAGGGGGCGGTATCGTATAGAATACGGGAGAGAAGCCAACGGGTGTTCATCTCAATAGGGTTGAAGGCGTTTCCGAGCTCGCAGATCAAGTTCTGATCGGCGCGACGAGCAGGGGGTGATGGGAATGAAAAAGAAGGAACCCGATCTCGCACTGGAGCTGGACTCTCTTCTGGAAGAATATACCCCGTACAAGGAGGCGGATATCAGTTTCTTGTTGCGCCAGATGATGCTCAAGAGCCACGCGCGCTACGGCGAATTCAGGAAAAAAGTGGACAAAATCCGGCGCGCCTACCGCGAGGGGCGACTCCAGAAAGACAAGGGGAAATCAAGCGGTCTGGCATAAGCGCAAGGATTGCCCCGCTCAATTACGAAAGGAGGCTCGCTGCATGGATAAGCACAAGGGGATTGACCTGCCGGAGCACGGCGAGTATGAAGAGGCGCTCGATAAAGCATGGGAGACGCTTTCCGGTTCGGACCTGGCACGGATCGCCTTGCATGCAGGCGCTGAATATGATCGCGACGGACGGGTACTGCGGCTGCCGGTACTGAACCAGAAGGTCGCCGTCGAGGTGGATAACAAGAAAGTCCTGGAAGAATCGGGACAGGACATGCGCGCATACCAAGCTATTCTTGTGCTGCACTACCTGCTGGGCGCCAAACCGTTCGGGCCGAGCGGCAACTGGCTCACCTTCAGAGAGCTCGAAAGCGGCAAGTTCTATTACAGCGCGTACGAGAAGCGATCCATTGGACGTGTTGTGGAGGCGTTCGGCTCACAAGCCGAGTTGCTCCTCAAGGCTGCGGCACCGCTCGGCGGAACACCGATCGATATGGGCGACGCCGGCGTCCGATGCGATGTTTTTCCGAAACTGCCGGTCGCCGTCGTCGTCTGGCAAGGTGACGCCGAACTATCGCCGTCCGCAAACATCCTGTTCGACGGCAGCGCCGGCTCGCTCCTGACCACGGAAGACCTCGTGGTGGTCGCCGCCTTTGTGGCGGACAAGCTCGTCAAGCAAGCGCGGACACTGGCCGCGGGATGAGTGCATTCGCAGGGCAGCGTAACAGTGCCCTCCTGTCAGAACCACCGATGTCGGGTGGGCGATTTACTGTTTGGCGGCGCGAGCCGGTCTGTTGACAAGTTCGGCGTTTTTTCTCTCGAATACTGACTCTCTGCTCCTGCTGAACTGTATGGTGGTGTCCGTTATCCGTTCTCTCATTCCCTGCAGGAACTCGATGTACTGAATCAGTTTCCACGCGACGTTGTCCCACTTCATCTCGACGCCCCGTTCGTGCGCGCGGTTCTCCATCTCGAACCGTTCGGCCGTGTTGAACACGAGGTAGTCGAGCCCTTGCGCTATTTGATCGATCGATGGCTCGCCGGGGTCGACCAAAATGCCCCGGGTGCGCGGTCCCACACAGATGCCTCTCTCGCAAGCACCTGCCGGATTGAGCAGTTCCAGCGCGTAGCTGAACTTCGTCGCGATGGCCACTCTTCCGGAACCGACGGTATCCGCCAGTATGCCGCTTGACATCTGTTGCAGGTCAAGGTAGGGCAACACCACGACGTTCGCTGCCGCATACAGTTTGAGCAGCGTATTCTCATCCAAGAAGGTGTCCAGGAAGACAACGTCAAACTCCCGGGCGTTCACATCGGCCAACCTGCCCACTTCACACCATCGGAGCCCACATTCCTGAAGCCTCGTTGCTATCAACTCCCGGTACTTCCTGTAGTGTTCGCCATTATCGCTTTGCACAAACTCCGGGTGGCACTGGCCGGCGATTAGGTACAGCAGCCGCTCCCGTTGCTCCTGCGTGCACGATTCAGCCAGGAATCTCGCGTATGCCGGGATACTGAACTGGATTCCTTTATTCGGCGAGCGCAGGCCGAGCGTCGTGACGAGAAGCTTGTCCTGCATCCCATACTCTCTCTTTATTGCCATTCGATCGTGCTGGGATGGATCCTGTATTCGCACCCCATGATCGATGTGGCGGGTTTTCGCCCGGTCGACGCCGTATATATCCGAACTGAGGATGTCCACAGCGCGCTCCGTTGTGACAATCAGTCCGTCACAGTAGTGGACAAGCTCATGTATCGTGTTCCGCTGATATTCATCCGGTTCATCCAGGACCGTATGCAAATACGTCAGCACGAGCAGCCCTTCTTTGGCGAACCTACTTGCAACATTAACGAAGTTTCTGCCCCGTCCATCTTCAGCACTGCTATCTCGGTCGAGCCCGTATTCGTGCTGCAGTATGATGACCGTAGGATAGCTGCTTTCTCGGGCCCTCGTGAGTATGGTCGACGCAGCCCTGCTCCATGAATCTGCGTCGTATTGGTCCATTGTCAGGTCGACCGGGCTGGAGTAGATCTCCGCGAACTCGTCGCTTCTCCGAATAGCCGCAACCTTCACGGACGCCACCTCTCCTGTGAAGTGTTCCAGCGCGGTCGCCAGATTACGTGCAAATATGCCGACGCCACACGTTCTCGGTGGGTAGGTGCTGAGGATACGGATGTTGTACGCCATGGTGCGTCAAACCCTCACGCCTGTCACGAAGCTGTTGAGGAGACCTTCGCCCCGTATGACAGAGGCCGATCTTCCACCCCATTGTATACGACTGGCGGCGCGAACTCAACCGGCGACGTCCCAATCGAATGTATCGAGGTACTTCAGAAGGCTGGTCGCTGTCGGGAATCGTCTTACAATCAGGCTCCGTTTGAGACCGCAGCAGATGCGTTTCACTGCCGGCGGTTGCTTGGCGTACTGTTTCTGCCCTCCAAGCATGTCGTAGAGAATCCGCACCAGATCGCACACGTCGTCAAGGGCCTTCTCCCGCGAGTACGGGCCCAGGTCGAAAAAATCTATCACCTTGACGTCGAAATGGATACCTCTGCGCCGTACCATGATGTTGTCCGTGTGCAAATCGCCGTGGTACTCGCGGAGACTGTGCATCTGCGCCACACCGGACGCGATCGCGTACAGTATATGGAGCGCGTCCAGAAGAGGCAGCCGTTTACCTCGGTGCCGGGACACGAATTGGCTCAGCAACTCGCCTTCCACATATTCCGAGACGAGAAACGGCACCTTCTGTTTGCGCACGCGCGTCCAGTCCTGATGATGATACTGAATAATCATCGGGCAATGGCGGAGCCTGTGCAGTTTTTGAGCGTACCGGAGAGCGCCTTGCCCTTTTGGGTCACGATTGGGAAAGAAGAACTTAGCCGCACGGTCTATACCGGTCGATGTCTCCCGGACCCGGTATACGACACCTTCGTACCCTTCCCCGAGCAGTCCGAGCACGATATACTTGTTGCCAAGCGCTCTGCCCGGCTCGAAATTGTATGAGACGATTCTCTCAGCCATACCCATTGACCTTCTTACAAGACGCGCACGGTCCAACCGCCGCCGGATGCTATATCAGATTCGGCTCGTCTGGCCTTGGGCCTTCCATGCGATCGTGCAAGGCTGGGACAATAACGCCGATATACCCCTTTTCAGGTTAGGGCGTGCACTCTCAGACACGAGGTCGCGCGCCTTCGAATCGTGTGGTCGTGCGGCTCGCTCGAGCGCATCGTCTCGCCCCTCGGAGCCGCTATCGACGAGGCACGCGGCGGGCCTGACGTCCGGAACCTTCCCCTCAGCCGCGCTCAGAGGCTGCCGAACTTCCGTGCGGTTCGGCAGTAGCGTCGCGCGTCCCTGACTCGTCGAGAGGTCTGAGCCGTTCTTCCGTGGCGTGCAAGATCATCTCGAGCATCTCCGCGTATGACTTCCCCCCGATACGCGCCATCTTCGCGAGATGCCCATCCCAGCACCAACCGGGATTCGGGTTTACCTCGAGCAGCCTGGGATTACCGGCGGCGTCCAATCTCCAGTCGAACCGGGCGTAGTCGCGACATTCCAGCCGTTCAAACAAGTCCAGACACCATTTCACGACACTCTTTTCCACCTCTTCCGGCAGATTGGCCGGGACCGATTTGATGTTCCAGTAGGGTGAGTCGGGATCCCACTTCGCCTCGTACCCGCAGATTCTCGGCAGCCCTTCCGGCAGCTCCGAGTAGTCCTCTTCGGTAATCGGTAACACCGAGTAGGAGGTCGGCGGGTTGCCGATGATCCCGACGCTCAAATCGCTTCCCGTCAGAAACTCTTCAACGATGATCGGTTTGTCATAGCCGAAGCTCTCACGTATGTCGGAAATGGTATTCAGCAGGGCCTCGTGGTTGTACGCCACGCTCTTCTGCGTGATCCCGAAGCTCGAATCGCCAAAGTTCGGCTTGACAATCACCGGAAAGCTGAACGGGAGTTCGAACGCCGTATCCTCCGGATGTACAAAGAAGGCCATCGGCACCGGGATCTCCATCTCCTTCGCGATGCCGCGCACCAGCGACTTGTCGTAGCAGAACGCGAGACATTGCGGACCCCCGCCGGTGTATGCGATACCCAGCATTTCAAGAAGGCTCGGCACGTGAAGCTCACGGCGTGGATCGTTGTCGTATCCTTCATCGCAGAGATTGAATACAAAATCCGTTTTGCTCTTCACCCTCATCAGGTCGGAGATGAGGGTATCATGATTACTCAGGAACGTGAACGAATGGCCGTTGAGTCCTCTCAAGGCGGCCTTCAACTCGTCGATCGTATAGAAGTCGTCCTCGTCAAACACCGATGTCGGCTTGATCGGGTCTCGTTTGGTCGGATCGCCGAGAATCACTACCACGCTCGACACCTCTTGCTTCGGCCTCGCCTTGACGGGAGTCCACTCTTTTCGCGCTACCCCGGAGACGACAAGCCGTCGCGCCATCATGCCGAGATCCTGATTGCGTTGGGAATCCGGCGATAGCTCTCCATGTATCGTCGGCTCGCCGAACCCCGCCGCCTTCAACAGTTCGAGGATTGTGTCTCGGGTGTAAAGGCGCTCCGCGTAAAACTGGTCTGCAATCACGCCCTTGTCCACATGGGTGATCACCTCTCGTGATATGAGCCGTTGTGCATCCACCGAAAGGGACCGTTCGCGGCATACGAACAGTTTCTTGTCTATCCACTCCCACGAGCGGGATTCAAAATGCTCACGTAAATACTCGCCGTCGGCAACGTCGATGAGAAGTTTTCCCGACGGCCGGAGGATCCTGAACACCTCTTTGAGCACCCGCAGATCGTCCCTGACGGTCTCGAAATAGCCGAAGCTGTTACCGAGAATCGTGACCACGTCAAAGCTGTCAGTCGAGTACGGAAGCTTCCGTGCGTCTCCTTCCCGAAACCTGACTTTCAGGCCTTCCTTCCGAGCGCGCGTCTTGGCACGTTGGATCAGATAGTGGGAGCGGTCAATCCCCTCAACGGCGCTGAAACCCCTTCGCGCCAACTCGAGAATATGCCGTCCTTGACCGCAGCAGAGGTCCAACACACGCTGCTCGGGCGTCATCTTCACAATATCGCAGAACAAATCGAGTTCTTTGGTGGTTATGGTCTGATCGTCGACCACATCTCCGTCCGTTTTCAGGTACAGAGAGCTGAATATGAACCGCCACCAATCGGGTCGAACGTGCTCTTCCAGGTTGGCAACAGGGCCCAGCGTCTCCCTATGCGATCCGGGCATTTTCTTGCGCTGCTGCGGCTTGTTCTGTGTGGCCTTCTCATTCACAGCTATTTTACTCATCGTTCGCGAATCCCTGTCCGCACCCTCTCACACCATAAACGGCCGGACGGTAGTAGAACCGCCTCCGCCATCGGCGGTCGCCGTTCGACGCACAAACCGGACGCTGGGCAGCAGCACAACCGCACGGCCCAGCTTTGCCGTTTCAGCGATACGGTACGCCAAGACGGAGTATTCGTCAAGAGAAAAATTGCCGGCCAATGCCCGCCAACACGCGAGGTTCCCGACAGGTTTCCCTCTCCTCAGATATTGCACATCTGCGGGTTCGCGTGATATCATTCAGGGACGCAGCCGGGCGTCTCGGTCGGCTACTTCTCGGCATTATGGACGGACCGAGATGGGATGAATATGCAACGTAGGTACCGAGGTAGATCTCGGAGCAGGTGGTGCGGTCTATGACCGCTGCTGTCGTGGTTGCCCATCCTGACGATGAAACCTTGTGGGCGGGCGGAACGATTCTCTCTCGCCCGGACGGGCAATGGTTTATTGTGACCCTCTGCCGGGCCAACGACCCGGACCGTGCTCCCAGATTCTTCCGCGCGCTGGAGCGGCTGGGCGCTACGGGCAGAATGGCGGATCTCGATGACGGGCCCGCCCAGACGCCTCTGCAGCAGCAACAGGTCGAACAGACCGTTCTGACGCTGCTTGACGGCAAGAGGTTCGACGTGCTCTTGACACACGGGCTGCACGGCGAGTATACTCGCCACCTTAGACACGAGGAGGTGAGCACGGCGGTCGCGGCTCTCTGGCAGGCAGGGAGGGTCCGCGCACAGTCGCTGCAGATGTTCGCCTATGAGGACGGTGGCACATGTTATCTTCCGCGCGCAGCCGAGAACGCGCACGTGCGGACGGTTCTCCCTGACGATCTATGGCACCGCAAGTACCGCATCATCACAGAAGTTTACGGTTTCGCGCCGGAGAGTTTCGAAGCACAGACTACACCGCGGGAGGAGGCATTCTGGCGTTTCGATTCTCCGCTAGCGTTACGCACCTGGATAAATAACGAAAGGGGGCGTTGACGGTGAAAGTTCTTCTTCTGTATGACTATCCTCCCTCCCCGGCAGGTCTCGCGACGCAAGGCGACCTGTTGTACAAAGGGCTCGGTCAGCTCGGCGTCGATGCCCACGCGGTGCATTTTGAATCCGCCCAGGAAAAGGAATGGTATTACCGCTGGTTCGACCCTGACGTGGTGTTAGGCGTGGGGTACTGGGGGCACGTGCCCCATCTGGTGCTTCACCCGCAACGGTACGGCATCCAGCCCGTCCCGTGGCTTGTGGCTGACGGGTATATCGCAAACTATCAGGAGATTCTCAATGCGTTGCCGCTCATACTGGTCACATCCAACTGGGTGAAAGAGATCTATGTCCGTGACGGTCTCAACGGAGAAAATATCGAGGTTCTCCCCGTCGGCTGCGACACGGACAGTTTCGCACCGCGCAAGAAGAACGATCCCAAGGTGGCGTGTGTTCGCGAGGCTCTCGGCGTCTCACCGGATCAGATCATGATCCTCACCGTTGGAGGAGACGCTGCATCAAAAGGTGCGCAGGAGGTGATGCAGGCGCTGGCGATTATCGACGCTCGGGCACCCGACTGGAAATACGTATGCAAGGTATGGCCGCAGCCGCGCACTCAAGAGCAGAACCTCATGGACCTCCAGTTGGCAACGCATTTGGGCATTGAGAAGAACGTGGTGTATACGACGAGCGTGGTTTCACGCAACTTCATGCCGCACCTCATGGCCGCCTGCGACATTTATGCGGCACCGTCGCGTCTCGAAGGATTTGGAATGCCGCAAGTCGAAGCCGGCGCGTGCGGCAAGCCGGTTATCGGCATCAAAGCGATGGCAATGCTCGAAACGTTGGTGCACGGGGAGACCGCCTACTTGGCCGACGTGGCTCAGGAGATCTGGATCCGTGAGACAATCCTCGACGAGGACGCCGGTTACGAGAAAGGACACAGGCTCGTGTTCGAAACCCCGCGCACCTCGGACTACCGGGCCAGCGTTCACGATATCGCAGATTACCTGCTGGAGCTGATGACCAAACCGGAACTCCGGGAACAGATGGGCGAAACAGCTCGAAAGCGCGTCGTGGAGCGTTACGATTATCGGGTTATTGCCCAGCGGTTCATTGAAATCGTGTCCGACCGATTGGGAATCAGTTAGCGATATGAAGCGATCACGTTACGCTCCCATACGAGAGGCTAAAAACGCGGCGCTTCAGGTGCTGCTCCACAACAACCACGGACCCTTCTTTGCGCTTCCCCGGACTGCGGGATGGGGCTACCCGGAACCGTACACCCGCGACCTGATGATATCAGCCCTGGGTATCCTGGCGTCAGGCAATGAGAAACTGACACGATCGTTGCGACGCGTTCTGCTTACGCTGGGCAGGAACCAGAACCGGCTGGGACAGATTCCGGGACTCGTGCACGACCCGTACGATCTTGGCGCGAGCGATACGACGCCGCTGTTCTTGATCGGGCTGGCGCTTTACAGGAAAGTGACGGGCGAGTCAGGTTTTCTTGAGGAGGCAGCCCAGAAAGCGCTTACCTGGATGGAGTACCAGAGCCCCGATGATCTGGTGATGGTGGCCCAGCAGCCAACCAACGATTGGCGGGACGAACAGTGGGTACTCGGATTCGGGCTCTACGTGAACACGCTCGTGTATCTCTATCTCCGCCTTTTCGGTCTGGATGATAAGGCCCACTTGCTGCGCCGCCTCATGAACCGGTTTGAGATCCACGGTGAACGCAGGCACCACCACGCGCATGAAGGTTTCGTGGCACCGTACAAGCCGTATTACGCTCTGTGGACTTACAAGGTTCTCAGAAGCGATCGCTTCGACCTGCTCGGAAACAGCCTGGCGATTATCTCGGGGATTGCGTCACGATCGAGGGCTGACGCGATTATCACGTGGGCTGAAGAGAAGTGTCACGATCTCCGCGAGAAGGGAGAGCTGGCGCTGGATCTTCCTCCGTGCTTGTTCCCGTACATTCGCCCCGAAGAGCCGGACTGGCGACCCCGGTATGACAGGTACAATATGCCGGGCCAGTATCACAACGGAGGAGTCTGGCCGTTCATATGCGGGTTCTACGTGGCGGCGCTGACGGCGGCTGGTCGATTTCGGCTCGCCGAACGCAAGCTAACGGCTCTCGCGGAACTGGTCCGACCCGCGCGGGAGGCACACGTCGACTTCGGCTTTAACGAATGGTTCCACGCCCAGGACGGAACCCCCAGAGGCCAGGACTGGCAGACCTGGTCAGCCGCAATGTTCCTGTACGCCGCAACGTGCGTGGAGCGGAAAAGCACCCTCTTCCTCGATGAGGTACGCGACTGGCCGCCCCGAGAAGAAGAAGATGAGCGGACCTCTGCGGCTCAGGCGGGCGCCACGTGACACTCCATCGGTAACAGCTCTCCGATACCTTCGCGGTCAGATGTCCCGAGCTTTTCCGCCGGGACGGCCACAGGTCTTGAGCCACGCGAGCAGTTCCCTGAGACTCGCCGTGGCAAGGCAGAGTACGGTGTCGGCGCTGCCATAGTAAAGGTTCAACGTGTCGCCATCATTTGCCACCGTGGCCCCGCACGGGAACACGACATCCGCGACGTCGCCGATTCGTTCATACTCCTCTTCCGGTCCGAAGGCCCATTCGTCCCCGCGAAGAAGCACAGTGACGGGTACCTCGAGATCGAGGAGCGCCGCGCCCAGCCGGTAGAGACAACCGGCTGTCGTAATGCGCACGCCGTGATAGAGAACAAGCCAGCCCTCACTCGTCTCTATCGGTTGAGGTGATAGTCCGATCCTCCGCGAATCCCACCATGCGCCACGGCGCGCTTCCATCAGGATGTGGTGGCTTCCCCAATGACGCAAATCCGGCGAAAACGATACCCACATGTGCGCGAGTCCGGAGAAGGGCATCGGCCGGTGAATCATAGCCCAGCGGCCCTCAAATCGCCGCGGTAATAATGCGGCATCCTTATCCTCGGGTGCTAGGACCATACCGTATCGCTCGAACTCCTTGAAATCGCGCGTGAGCGCCAACGAAACGCCGGGCCCGCCACCGCTGTACGCTACGTAGACCACCGCGTACGACTCGAGCTCAGCCATCCAGCAGATCCGTGGATCTTCGACGCCCCACAGCTCTTCCGGGAAGTTCTCGATATCAGGCACGAACGTAGGCGCCGGATCGATCGTCCACTCGCTGATGCCGTCCATTGAGCGAGCCACGGTGAGGTGGGAGTGACCGCGATGGTCTTCGCACCGCACCAGCAGCACGGTCTCGCCGGTATCTTGCAGCCGCACTGCACCAGCGTTGAACACGCTATTCACCGGATACGGCCAGTCCGCCTTTGTCAGGATCGGATTGTGGGGATAACGATGAAACAATGACCGTGTATCTTTTAAATCTACCATCCGTCGGCTCATAGAACGATACCCTCCTCGTAGCGCTGCACACCCACCGGTGCTGTCCGGCCGGACATACCCTGCAACAGTTCTCGTCTTTCAGATTGTGCCCCGACCACCATCGTTACAACCGGTTGAAGACAGGATGAAACCCGGAAGGATAACAGCAATGCTATGCTGCTCTGCCCCGAATTATGCCATAGTGTTGCCCCTTTTTCAACAGTTTCTGCCGGCGAAACCGGTCGCGGAATCGCACGTTCCACAGACACCCGACCAGATTCAACCGCCAACGAAGAGCGGGGCGAGGACCAGCGAAATGACGCACATCAGCTTGATCAGTATGTTGATGGAAGGCCCGACAGTGTCCTTGAGCGGATCGCCGACCGTATCGCCGACAACCGCCGCTGCGTGAGCCGGCGAACCTTTGCCGCCGTGGAACCCTTCCTCGATATACTTCTTGGCGTTGTCCAGAGCACCGCCGCTGTTGGCGAACTGTATGCCGAGCATAACGCCGGTAACCACCGCGCCGACCAGGAGACCAGCGAGCCCCTCGACTCCGAGGATGAACCCGCCCGCAACCGGCACGGCGATCACCATGATCCCCGGCAGCAGCATGCCGCGGATCGCGCCTCGCGTGCTGATATCGACGCAGGTGCTGCTGTCCGGCTGGACGGTACCCTCCATAAGACCCGGAATCTCCTTGAACTGGCGTCGTACCTCGGCGATCGTCTGGAAGGCGACTTTGCCCACCGCCCTGAATAGCATCGACGAAAACAGGAACGGCAGCATGCCTCCAACAAGCACCCCCGCCATAACTCTGGCCTCCGCGACGTTCACCAGCGAAACCCCTGTAGACTTCATGAATGCGGACAGGAGGCCGAGCGCTGCGAACGCCGCCGATCCGATCGCGAACCCCTTGCCGATGGCGGCTGTGGTGTTCCCGACCGCGTCGAGGTTGTCGGTTATCTTTCGTACGTCGGGGTCCATTTCGGCCATTTCGGCGATCCCGCCCGCGTTATCGGCAATCGGGCCGTAACTGTCCACGGATACCACCATCCCTGTGGTCGCCAGCATTCCCAGCGAGGCTATCGCCACACCGTACATACCGGAAAACCTGTAGCTCAGCACAACTGCGATCGCCAGCACCAACAGTGGTATGGCTGTGCTTTGCATGCCGACGGCCATCCCCTCGGTGACCGCCACGGCGGCACCGGTCTCGGAGCTTGCCGCTAAATTGCGTACCGGCGAATACTTCGAGCTCGTGAAGTATTCGCTCGTGAGACCGATAATGACACCGCAGAGCACACCCGCGACGGATGCGTAGAATACCCCCATCGCAGGATATCCCTCCCGCGGCTCCGTCAGGTGCTGCACGATGAACCAGGTCGCCACTATCGTCAATCCGGCACTGATATATGTGCCGATCATGAGAGCGGTCTGCGGTCGTTGTCTCCCGAAAAACTTCACGTACAGCACGCCGATGATTGACGCGATGATTCCCGCGCCGGCTATAGCGAAAGGAGCGCTCTGCAACGTCGAGGCTCCCAGCACGCTCGCGATCGCGACACTGGCGATGATTGATTCAACGTAGGACTCGAGCAAATCCGCCCCTAATCCTGCGACGTCGCCCACGTTATCACCGACGTTGTCGGCGATAACGGCGGGATTCCGCGGATCATCCTCGGGTATTCCCGCCTCGACCTTACCGACAAGGTCGGCTCCCATATCCGCACCTTTGGTGTAGATGCCCCCGCCGGAACGCGCGAACAGCGCCACAAGCGACGCTCCCATTGCGTACCCGTTCACTATGGCAGGGTCTCCCTTGAACAAGATGTAGATCAGGCATAGCCCGAGCAAGGCGAGCCCCACAACGCTCATCCCCATCACTGCACCGCCCGACAGCGCCACGCTCAGCGCGCCCCGCAGCCCCGCACTGCTCGCAGCTTGTGCCGTGCGCGAGTTGGCGCGGGTAGCTATGCTCATTCCGATGTACCCCGCGCACCAGCTCATGAGGGCGCCCGCAAGAAACGCGACCGCCGTCTTCCACCCCAGTGCGATGCCTGGTTTCAGGTACGGCGCGGCACAGATGAGCGCGGCCACCACCACCACCACTACCGCAACGTAGCGGAACTCACGTTTCAGAAACGCGTTCGCACCAACCTGAACCAGACGCGATATCCGCGTCATCCGTTCGTTGCCAGGGTCTCTCTTGAGAACAGACCGTGCCAGGAACACCACCGTCAGGAGCGCTGCCGCGCTGCACCCTATCGCCAGGTAGATCTCGTTCATCGTGTCTCCTTGCCGCGGCCTCGCTTCGTGGGACCATTCGATCCGCCGGCGTCCTGCTCCAGTTTGCGCAAGGCTTCCTTTGCGGCCTTCTGTTCCGCAGCTTTCTTGCTGCGGCCTGTGCCTTTGCCGTACACCTTCCCATTGATCTTCAGCTCAATCTCAAAACTGCGTTTATGGTCCGGCCCGGTCTCGCTCACGACTTGATATGTGGGAAGCGTCTTATATCGTTCCTGCGTGACCGTTTGAAGCAGCGACTTCGAGTCACGTTGTACCTCTTGCTCGGCGAGCTCGTCGAGACACGGGGCGATAAGCCGCAGCACAAATCTCCGTGCTACAGCCAGTCCGCTGTCCAGGAATACGGCACCGATAACGGCTTCGAGCGCGTTCGCCAGCACCGACTCGCGTTCTCTGCCGTTTGACAGTTCCTCGCCGTGCCCCAGCCTGATGTACTTGCCGAGCGATATTGTTCTGGCGCACTGAGCCAAGGCGGATCTGTTTACCAGCGCGGCCTTGAGCGCGGAGTAGTGTCCCGGCGGCTGCGACGGGAATCGACTGTACAGATGATGGCTCACCACCATACCAAGCACGGCGTCGCCGAGAAACTCCAGCGCTTCGTTATCGCGGCAGGCGTCCCTCTCCCGCTCGTTAACGTAGGAAGAGTGGGTGAGCGACTCGTCGAGAAGCTCCAGATTCTTGAACTCGATCTCGAGCTTCTCCGCAAGAAAGCTGAGCGCCGTTTTACGTCTTCTGTCCACTATCCCGAACCGACCTTCTTCACCACAAGTACTGCGTTATGCCCTCCAAACCCCAACGAGGGTGAGACAGCAACGTCGAGCGTCCGAGCGCGGGCTTCGTTCGGCGTGTAGTCGAGGTCGCACTGCGGGTCCTTCTCACGGTAGTTCATGGTGGGGGGAACGGTGCCCTCACGCAGCGCCTCGATCGTTGCCACGAGCTCTATTGCACCGGCAGCTCCCAACAGATGTCCCGTGACAGCCTTCGTCGAGCTGATCGCCAACCGATACGCATGATCGCCGAAAACGGACTTTATGGCCGCCGTCTCTTCGGCATCGTTCTGCTGGGTACCCGTACCGTGAGCATTGTAGTAATCCACTTGCTCCGGCGATATGCCGGCATCCTGCAGCGCTGCCCTGATCGCGAGCGCCGCTCCTTCGCCACCCGGCGACGGAGCGGTCACGTGGTAGGCATCCGAACTGCTTCCGTACCCGACCAGCTCGGCCAGTGGCTCCGCGCCACGTTTGCGGGCATGTTCGGAACTTTCCAGCACCAGCACACCCGCTCCTTCGCCCATCACGAACCCGTCGCGCGTCCTGTCAAAAGGTCTGCATGCCGATGCCGGATCGTCGTTGCGCGTTGACAGCGCCTTCATCGCGCAAAATCCCGCTAACGCGAGCGGCGTGATTGACGCTTCCGTCCCGCCTGCTACCATCACGTCCGCCTCACCTCTTTCGATGAGCCTCATTGCGTCGCCGATAGCGTTCGCACCGGTTGCGCACGCGGTCGCTATGGCGCTGCTCGGCCCTTTGTATCCAAGACGCATCGACACATGGGCGGACGCCATGTTCAGCAGGATCATCGGAATGAAAAACGGGGTTATACGCCGGGGACCTCCTTCAAGCAGGACCTTGTGTTTCTCCTCGATTGTTGTCAGTCCGCCTATCCCTGACCCGATGAGGACGCCGGCACGGGAGGGTTCGATATCGTCGCCATCAATCCCCGCGTGCTCGCATGCCTCGTCTGCAGCAGCTATGGCAAAGTGGGTGAACCGGTCGGTATGCCGGACATCCTTCGCCGAAAGCCAGCGTGTCGGATCGAACCCTTTCACTTCGGCGGCTATCTGCGAGGACATCCCGCTCGCGTCAAAGTGCGTTACCGTGCCCACACCCGATACACCGTCGCGAACACCGTGCCAGAACGACTCGACCCCCAGCCCAACAGGCGATATCACCCCCAATCCCGTTACAACAACTCGCCGTCTCATCTATTCCGCACAATCCGCATTGGCCGGTTTCGACGCCGGTTTGACACTCCACGATCTTCCCGATACGGTCCGCTGCCGCCGCACAGACACCGCAGGAACTGTGTGGAGGGGACGACTACCCCTTCTTCCGCGCGAGGTAATCGATGGCGTCGCCTACGGTGACGATTTTTTCAGCTTCTTCGTCCGGGATTTCAATGCCGAACTCTTCTTCAATGGTCATCACGAGCTCGACGATATCGAGCGAGTCGGCCCCGAGGTCATCAATGAACTTGGCTTCTTTCGTGACCTGATCCTCGGTGACATCGAGCTGCTGCACCACAATCTTCCTGATCATCTGTTCAAAATCGTTTCCCACTATCCTGGCACCTCCTCATCCTACGTTCCCGTCTCTCCCACCGTCAACGTCTTGAGCACACCTTACAAGCTGAGCAGTGCACCCGCCAGCCTCACCGGGTGTCACATCGCCATACCTCCGTCAACCGGTATCACCTGTCCGGTAACGTACGCTGCCCGATCCGAAGCGAGAAAAGCAACAACGTCTGCGACCTC